>OHAR01000311.1_pt1 | contig 15855 bp, 14 predicted proteins | sample 1577211 | NCBI WGS metagenome assembly OHAR01 (sample SAMEA3879514, study PRJEB24766) | human gut metagenome | biome: human-associated habitat; feature: feces | place: USA | collected 1985/1987
CATCGGTGAAAGTTTCCCAGCCGTGTCCTGCGTGGGAGGCCGCTTCGTGCGCCCGGACCGTCAGCACGGCATTGAGTAGCAGCACGCCCTGTTCGGCCCAGCGGTCGAGGTTGCCGCTCGTGGGAATCGGCGAGCCGGTGTCGTCGGCTACTTCCTGGAAGATGTTCTGCAGCGAGGGTGGGAACGGCACGCCGTCCGCCACGGAGAAACAGAGTCCGTTGGCCTGTCCTTCGCCGTGATAGGGGTCCTGTCCGATGATTACCACTTTGAGTTTGTCGAACGGGCATTTGTCGAAGGCACGAAAAATGTTGCTTCCTCTGGGGAATATCCGGCGGGAAGCGTATTCTTGCCGTACGAAGTCGGTGAGTTCTCGGAAATAGGGTTTTTCGAACTCTTCGGAAAGAATCTCTTTCCAGTCCGAAGCGATTTTAACATCCATGGCTGGTATTGAATTAGGCTGTTATATATTTCGAGTACCACGACCGTTTTTTGTTGATCTCGGCAGGCAGCCCTCGATCCTGCGGGGTGTCGTTTCGTTCTGACCTTCTTCCCGGGAAGAGTTTCGACTTTTCGTCGAAGCATGTCGGTCGGTTTCGAGCCGGAGCAGGTCGGTAATCGAGCTATATAATCAGGTTAAATTTTTGCTAAAATACAAAGAAAGTTCGAAACGGCGTGTCGGAAATGCGTAAATTTGAAAAGTGGCATCAAAAGAATATATATTATTTGTTATGAAAAAAATTGTAATTACCATGCTCGTCCTGTTGTCGGCGGCCTATGCCGTCGGGATAGGAGGCGGGGAGGTCGCCCGTAAACTGAACCTTCGACCGTCGCAAATCGTTCCCGCAGCCGACACGTTGCCGGTTCGGAACCTGATCTATCTGATCGGGGACGGTATGGGATTGAGTCACGTGTCGATGTTGATGCTCGAGGAGGGATACGGTACGACCGCTTTCGACCGGGCGCAGAACATCGCATTGATTACTACTTATTCAGCCAACAACCGGGTGACGGACTCCGCAGCGGCCGGTACGGCGCTGGCGACGAGACATAAGACCGGCAACGGTATGCTCGGTGTGCTGCCCGATTCGACGGCTGCGGAGTCGATTATGGCGGATGCGATCCGAGCCGGGATGCCGACCGGAGTCGTCGTTACCAGTACTCTGCAACACGCTACGCCCGGCGCTTTCTATGCCCATGTACCTTATCGGCGACAGTATCAGCGAATTTCCGATCAACTGGCCGGAAGCGACTTGACGGTGGCCTTCGGCGGCGGATTGAAGTATGCCGAAGCGTCGGAGCGGGAGGACGGTGTACCGGGCATCGAGCGCCTTCGGGATCGCGGTTTCCGGGTGCTGACCGATCCCTCACAGCTCGATACCTTGAGCCGGGGACCTGTGATGGGATTCTTTACCGACGGTCACCTGCCGAAAATGTCGGAGGGGCGGGGCGATTATCTGGAGCGGGCGACCCGCAAGGCGCTGGAGATTCTGTCGCGAGAAGCCGGCGAGCGCGACCGGGGCTTTATTCTGATGGTCGAAGGATCCCAGATCGATCTGCGGGCACACGATAACGATGCCGAAGGCGTCCTGGCGGAGATGCGTGATTTCGACCGGGCGGTTGCCGCTGCGATGGATTTCGCCGACCGGCATCCTGGGACGCTCGTGGTCGTTACGGCCGATCACGAAACGGGCGGTCTTTCGATTCCTTCGGCCGATGTCGATTTCGAGCACGAGGAGGCCGGGATCGAGTACCGTTTCAGCACCGGCGGACATACGGCGGCGATGGTGCCCGTCTATCTGTACGGGACAGGCTCCGAACGGATTAACGGCGTACTGGACAACACGGAACTGGCCCATATGTTGAAGCGACAGGTATTGCCGGATAACAGACGAAGTGTGTCGGCAATGAAAATTAAATCATCAAAGATTATTCATTTAATTCATAAAACAGTTCGCTCCTATTTCTGTCAAGCCTGTAGGTAATTGGTTTTGTCCTTTGTCGGGTAAAGAACGTGAATGATAATCTAAATTTGTTTCTGATTATATATTACCTCCACTATTCCATTGTATTTCTTAGTTTCAACCAAAGTCAAGTCAATCTTTCGGGTAAAACCACCAAATAAACTGATGCCTCCACCCAAAATAACCGGAATGACAACCAGATGATAAGTATCTATCAGATTATTTGATATGAGTTGCTGCGCCACCTCTGCACCTCCGCAAATCCAAATGTTTTTACCTGATTTCTGCTTCAACTCTTCAACAAATCGGCACACATCTATATTCTTGAAACAGATATTTTTTGTGTTGTCAGTTTCTTTGTGATGGGTCAAGACGTAGGTCGTTGCTCCCTCATAGGGCCATCGGTCGGGTGAAAGTTCGGTCACAATTTGGTTGTAGGTCTTTCTTCCCATAATGACCATATCCACGCCACTGAAGAATGGTGTAAAGGTATCTTCCATCTCTACGTTTTCATCATGTCCGCCTATCCAATCAACGGCACCTTTGCCATCAGCGATATAGCCATCCAAACTGACGGCAATATAAAGTATTACTTTTCTCATAGTCTGTATCATTATTGTTAAAGAGGTAATACCATTTCAAACTGTTTGCTTGCCAAGGGAATGTTCTTGCTTTTGAGAAAAACAGGCATGGTTGGATTGTCGGAACTGATGTTCAAGACTTTGATGAAGTCTGTTTTCAGACGCGCTATGACTTCTTGCAATAATCGGGAGGCTATTCCTTTCCTGCGATATTCGCTTAGAACGACTATTTGAGTCAAATCACCTGTATGAATGTCAAACACACAGTAGCCAACCATCTTCCCGTCCAAGAAAGCCCCAAGGCACGTCAGCTCGGATATCCCTCTTTCAATGGATTCAAAGCTGTTTTGCCACGAAGGACTAAAGTCGCAATAGCGTTGTGCCTGTCTGATGGAATTGGTATCAACCTGCTCTATGATACAGTCTATGTTTACTTTTCGATTGTCAATGTGCTCAATCGTTTGTCTGAAACAGTCAAATTTTCGTGTTACCTCAAAATTCATTCGGCGATAAACGCCAATCGCTTTTTGGTTGTTTTGCAGGACTTCCAACAGGTATTGGCTGATACCCGATTCCTTGAGAAAAGGGAGGGAATGAGTAAAGATTTTCCCGGCTATACTCTGTCCTCTATATTGCTTTATCGTTCCAGTCCCTGTATCATAGGCAGTAAGAACACCATTGAATGTTCCTGTTCCGTTTAAGGTGAATGCTACAATTTCGTCATTATCAAAGGCGGCAAATGATAATTGTGGATTATATCCGCGCCGTTTGAGCATGGAACGCACCTCTTCTTTCTCAAAATGTATTTCATAATCGGCAAATGCTTTTTTAAAGCCGTGAAAGATGGTTTCAAAATCGGTATGTTCTAAATTCCTTATTTCCATTTTGGTCTGATTTTAAAGTTTAATCTGATATATTCTTGTGGTTTCCCCCCAAGGATGATGGCAGTTTCCTATATATCGAAAACCGAACTTTTCATAATACCCGACATGGTCTGTACACAGATTCAAGTATTTGAAACCATAATAGGAGGCATCCTGCATTGCTTTATCAATGAGCCATTTTCCCAAGTTTCTGCCCCTGTAGGATTTTTCAATGTACAATGCCGCCAGCCAGGGATACAAATCCATCCGTGAGTTGAAGTCGTTGGTGACCAGTCCGGCACATCCGGCAATGGCATCATGGTCGAGCAGCAGATACCACTGTGGCAACAGGTTTTCTGCATTCAGGCAGTTACGAAAACAATCGTCATACACCATATTGGATTCTTCCGAAGCCCACTTGTTTTGAAAGTAGGCTATCGCAGATTCGAGATATTCTGTTGACTGTCGCAATGATATTATTTGCATAAAATTATTGTTTGTGAAAGTTCCGGATTTTGTTTGCTATTCAATGTATATCTGATCCTTACCTTACGGATTGTTCCCGTTCTGATAAATTTCTTTTTCATACTAATGAAAAGTGTCTTTCCAGTTCCTCAAAGACTTTTAAACATCGAAGCGTGGAACTGCAATGCCACGTCTTAGTTTGAAGGTCGCAGGAAACCCGTATATACAGATATAACAATAAAGGCCCACGCTATAACGTGAGAATCACTATGCAAATCCTTTTACATACTTTTGAAATTTCCTACATTTATAAAGCAAGGTTCGAAAATGCAAACAATGACTAATCAAATGAAAATAAAATGCCGTTGTATCAGCATATTATAACGGTTGTTACATTTTTCCCTTGTTCGCATTCTTTGCAGTTGTTTGGTTCTTTCTGGGTGTATTTTTGTTTCTTATTTGTTTCTCAATTCGGATTATTCTTTCTACCTTTGCGGCAGAACGAACGAGTAAAAAAGAGAGATTATGCCCCGAGTAAGAAAACCCACGAAAATCAAGGAGCCAATTCGCCTTCGGATGAAAGAACTGGCCGACGGCAGCAAGAGCCTGTATCTCGACATATACCGTAACGGCAAGCGGTCGTATGAATATCTTAAGATGTATATTATCCCTGAAACGAATGATAATGCTCGTAAACGGAATGCAGCGACTATGACGGCGGCTAATACTATCAAGTCTCGTCGCATCATCGAGCTGACCAACGGCGAGGCGGGAATCAAGCGTGCCGATGACAAGGAAGCGGTGTTATTGCAGGATTGGATGAACACTTACATGGAAAACCAGCAAAAGCGCGGCAAGAAGGATGGACACCAGATTAAAGTCGCTATCCAAATACTGAAAGACTATGCCGGAGAACGAGTAACGATGGAGCAGGTGGACAAAACCTTTTGTCAGGGATATATCGACTACCTTCTGACGGAGTACCGCCCCATGGGTAAGCCCGTTTCCAAGTTCACGGCCCAGAACTACTATCGAGTACTAAACGGAGCGTTGAATGCTGCTGTCCGTGCTGACGTAGTCAAGCTGAATCCCTTTACGAAAATCGGCAATTCGGACAAGATACGTCGTCCCGAAAGCAAGCGGGAATATATGACCATCGAGGAGCTTCGGGCTTTGATCTCTACTCCGATGAAAAACGAATCCGTAAAACAGGCTTATTTGTTCTCCTGCTTCTGCGGACTGCGGATAAGCGATATAATCGGCCTGAAATGGGGAAACGTTTATGTGGATAACGGACAGTATCGGCTGGAGGTCGTGATGCAGAAGACAAAGGAACCGATCTATCTGCCTCTTTCGCCCGAAGCGTTGCGGTGGATGCCCGAACGGGGAGAGAAATCGGCAGAGGATACGGTGTTTGACCTGCCTTCTACGACGCATATCAACATCCTGCTCAAGCCGTGGGCGAAAGCGGCAGGGATCGACAAGAAGTTTTCGTTTCACACCGCACGACATACATTTGCTACGATGATGCTGACGCTCGGTGCAGACTTATACACGACCTCGAAATTGCTCGGACATACGGACGTGAAAATGACGCAGGTCTATGCCAAAATCATCAACCGAAAGAAAGACGAGGCTGTGAATCTTGTGAACGGATTGTTCGGCTGATTCGGAATCAATCGAGCACGGTTCGGAAAATGATTTACTTTACTACGGGGGCGTATAGGAAAAAAAGAAAATAAACCTTTTTGCGGGCTTAATATATAACCTTAAACAAAACCGGCAAATGCGGTGGCAAGTCGCATGAATACATCCGAGAAGAAATGAATATTTCCTTTATAAGAGGTGGCCTCTTGTTCATCTTGAGCGTCTGTTGCGAGACTATGATAATTGGCAGGATATGCTACCTCGTCTCTGGCGGCTATAATGGGAGCGTTTCACGACCGCGTAGGACTTATTCGCCGACTCCACATCTACACGAATATCTTTCCAAATCGCGCTGCGAACTTTTTTCAGTTCCCTCTTCTCGTTCAAATTTTAACGGACGATAAATAATTGTTGTTCCCTGCGAATGTCCCTTTGTTCACTTGTTTTGCCGAATCCGAACAGTCGCAATATCGGACAATCATACAGCCTCTGCTTGCAAATTGAGTGGCATTGCTCCCAACGGCGACAGCCGAGCGGGGTATTAGGCTACCCCGAAAAGATTTCAGTGGACAACGGGCAAGCCCTCAAAAACAATCAAGATGGTCCGACAAATCAACAAAAAAGATACCGAAGCAAGATTTAGGATGTCAGATAGCACTAATGCATCGTCTATAATGGTAGTAATATATTTGCCGTATAACTTTTCTATTCGGAATAAAATCGCTACATTTGCCAAATAATGACAACTCGATTCGAGATGCTATTGGGAGATAAGATAAAAGAGTTGCGCGAAAGCCGCAAATTGCTACAACGTCAAATGGCAATATCATTAGGTATTGATGTGCCTATGTATAGCAGGATAGAACGCGGAGAGCGGAGAGCGAAACGAGAACAAGTAATAACGCTATCGCGAGTTTTAAATGTCGAAACGGAATATTTGCTATGCTTATGGTTAGCGGACAAGATATTCTCCGTAATTCATGAAGATTCCGATTTGGCGGATAAGACATTGCGAATGGTAATAGAAAATCGTAATACGGAAAGTAATGGAAACAACGCATAAATTGATACAGGGAGATAGCCGAAATTTATCTCTTATAAAAGATAGTTCAGTTCATCTTATAATAACTTCGCCTCCATATTGGCAGTTGAAAGATTATGGTAATGATGGACAAATCGGTTTTCATGACAGCTATGAAAGCTATATAAACAATTTGAATGCGGTTTGGACTGAGTGCTATCGTGTTCTGCACGACGGTTGTCGGTTGTGCATCAATATAGGCGACCAATTCGCCCGATCCGTATATTACGGCCGTTATAAGGTCATCCCAATCCGAACGGAAATAATCCGCTTTTGCGAGATGCTCGGAATGGATTATATGGGGGCTGTGATATGGCAAAAGCAAACTACGATGAATACGACCGGCGGCGGGGCTGTTATGGGAAGTTTTCCCTATCCGCGTAACGGTATTCTCAAGATAGATTACGAGTTCATCCTTATATTCAAGAAACAAGGCAAAGCCCCCGTTCCGACTGTCGAACAGAAAAAACTTTCAGGGATGACGAAAGAGGAATGGAATGCTTATTTCGCTTCGCATTGGAATTTCGGCGGTGCAAAGCAAGACGGGCATATTGCCGTGTTTCCGGAGGAACTTCCGCGTCGTTTGATAAAAATGTTCTCTTTCGCGGGGGAAACAGTATTCGATCCTTTTATGGGTAGCGGAACGACGGCATTAGCGGCTCGCAATCTGCAAAGAAACTCTATCGGATATGAAATCAATCCCGACTTCAAACTGTATTACGAGCAGAAAGTCGTTTCGCCATTATCGTTCGATGGCGCGTCGTATTCATTCGAGTGCGACAATTCGGAATTCGAGATTAAGGATAAGATGAAAACTCTGCCTTATTTGTTCTGCGACCCGCATAAAATGAACAGCAAAATAGATATCAAACAGTTACAATTCGGGTCTAAAATAAATAAAAATAGCAAAGAACGCGAAGAATATTTTTCAGTGAAAACGATATTGTCGCCGAATACCGTAATACTGAATAATGGACTTACGATAAGACTTCTCGGGATCAAAGAAAAACCGTCGGTAAACGGAAATGCGACCAAGTTCCTAATAGAGAAAACGAAAGGCAGAAAAGTATTTCTTCGTTACGATACCGTAAAATACGATGATAATGATGTCTTATTGTGTTACTTATATTTGGATAATAAGACTTTTATCAATGCGCATATGCTAAAGAACGGTTTGGCGGAAGTGGATTATTCTTTCGATTTCAAATATAAAAACAAGTTCGAAAAATTGATAAACGCATAAGGATATGGAAAAATATTCGATGAATTTCGGCAAGAAAGAGCGTGTTTTGAATTACGCTTGCCAGACATACCAACTGTCGCGTCCGAATAAAGTAGGTGCTGTAATGGCTCTTATTCGTGATTGTCAGCCAGTATCGTATGAAGAATGGCAAAAATGGTACTTTGAGAATGCGCATACGGCAGGCAAGAACTCGACGAAAATTACAGTCGAGAGTTTAAAAGAGTTAGGCGAAAGGTTATATGCTAAAATTAAGGAAGTCGTTATTCCCGAATGGGAAGCTGCATTCAGAGAATTGACGGAGCAAGATTGTATAGATTACATCTATAACTTAACCATAAATCGCACTTACGACGGGTATCTGCGTGAAAAATCGGTAATCAACGATGGTTTGGCTAAGATATTTTCAGATATCGAATTCGAGGAAAGCGACCCGGAATTGGATCATGCCGGAGATATCGATTACATTGCGAAAATCGGCGATAAATGTATAGGCATACAGATTAAACCCGTAACGGCAAGCGCGAATTTCGGCAGTTATTCGCTGACCGAACGAATGAAAGCGAGTTTCGAGTCATTCAAAAAGCAATTCGGAGGCAACGTATTCATCGTGTTCAGTTTGGACGGAGAGATTGCCAACAAAGAGGTGATCGAGCAGATACGCCAAGAAATAGAGCGTTTGTCCGAATAGTTGAATTTATCTCGTAGTTGTTATATGAAAAGAAAGGCATCAAAAAGTCGTAACGAGATACTTAAGATAGAAGTTGTCGATCTATTCTGCGGTATCGGCGGATTGAGTTTCGGAATGAAAAGCAAAGGTTTCAATATCCTGGCAGGTTATGACCTTGATTCTACTTGCCGATATGCCTACGAAACGAATAACGATGCCAAGTTCATATATAAAGATATTAAGACCGTAACTGCCGATGAAATCCGTTCTCGATATAGTAAAAATAGTATTCGAGTATTGGCTGGGTGCGCCCCATGTCAGCCATTCTCGTCGTATGCTTTCAAAAATAAAGAGAAGGACCCAAATAAATACGATTTGTTATATGAATTTGGGCGTTTGGTAAAAGATGTCGAGCCGGATATCGTTACTATGGAAAATGTCGCACAAATCCTATCATTTAAGAAAAAACCTGTATTGCAGGATTTTGTCGAACTATTGAAAGAAAACGAATATCAAGTTTGGGTCGAACCTGTTTATTGTCCCGATTATGGAGTTCCGCAGACGAGGCGTCGATTAGTATTGTTGGCCTCAAAATTCGGCAAAATAAGTTTGATACCACCGACACATACCACCGATAAATACGTAACGGTCAAAGATATTATCGGCGGTTTACCGAAACTGAAAGCGGGCGAAATGGATAAGAGCGACCCTCTGCATAGAGCGAAGGTTTTATCTCCGTTAAATATGAAACGCATTCAGAACACACCATACGGAGGCAGTTGGCGCGATTGGCCGGATGAATTGGTTTTGCAGTGTCATAAGTCGGAAAAAGGAAAAACTTTCGGTAGCGTATATGGTAGAATGGTGTGGGAACGACCTGCACCGACGATGACGACGCAATGTACCGGTTTGGGAAATGGCCGCTTCGGACATCCAGAACAAGATCGTGCCATATCCGTGCGAGAAGCAGCATTGATACAAACATTTCCGAAAACATATAAGTTTTTTGCAGATGAAAAAGATGTAGCTATTACTAAGGCTTCACGATATATCGGCAATGCTGTTCCGCCTAGATTAGGCGAAGTGATCGCCGAGAGTATCCTGCATCATCTGAATCGAATTGCCGAATAATACCCTATGCCTAAGATGAAAGAATATCAGCTTAATGTCGATCCCCGAATATTGGAATTGTTAGGACCGAATCTTTATACGAATATTTATTATGTATTGGCAGAACTCGTCGCCAATGCGTATGATGCCGACGCGCATAATGTATATATCATTTCGAATCGAGACGATATCAGAATCGAAGATGACGGGCATGGTATGTCGTATGAAAATGGCGAAGTGAGGAAATTTTTGAATGTGGCAGGAGTTTCCCGTTCAAATGAAGCCGAGTCGATGACACGTTCCGGAGAGCGACGAAAAATGGGACGCAAAGGAGTCGGGAAATTGGCAGCATTGTCGGTTTCCGAATCTGTCAATGTCATGACGGTAAGTAATAATGAAAAATCTGGGTTCGTGCTGTCTCGCAAACCGATTGATGGGAATAAATTGCAGCCTATTCCCGACGAAAATATAACATTTGCATATATCCGAGACCACGGAACTGCTATCGTAATGAAGAATCCACAATACAGGTTGAATAAATCTATGGACTCCGTTAGACGTAATTTATTGAAGATATTTCCATTGGTCAATGATGATTTCAAAATTCATATAGTTAGGGGTAATGAGATAGTTACGATAGATACTTTCGATGAAAATATAGCTAAAGAATTATGTGCTTTCATATCGTTAGGAAATGAGTTTTCGGTATTGGCAGACATCGTCCCCGATAAATATCCGGCGAAACGGGCTGAATTAGTAGAGATAAAAGAGGAGTATACAGAACCGATAACATTGAAAGACAATGCAGGCGAAGAGCATGAATACGAACTCAAAATAAATGGTTGGATAGGGGCATATGCTTCTACTCGAGGGAGAAAAGCGACTCTTACAGATTTCCCCGATAATTTTATATCGCTATATGCGAATAAGAAAATGGGCGAATTCAATATTCTGCCTATAGTCGGACAAAATAAATTGAATGAGGTGTATGTGGTCGGACAATTATATGTCGATATATTCGAGTTGTCGGAACTACCCGATATGGCATTGAGCAACAGACAAGGATATAAGTCCGATGATCCAAGGTACGAAGCCGTGATAAAATATGTACGGACAACGCTGCTCCCTGATATTCTGCGCAAAAGAAGCATATATTCCAATGAGCAGAATCGAGAAAAGAAACAGCGTAAATTAGACAATCAAAAAAATACGGAGGCGAAATTTAGAGAAGCCGTCGATACGTTCAGAGGTATAGTGAGCGAGAATGCGGCTGCAAGTATCGAGCGATTAGCTCCCGATACGCCGAAAGAAGCTATAGAGCAGGTAATTTCTGATGCGATTAATGACAATGCGAATGCATTAGGCTTAAAGACCGTCGTCGACTCTCAGAAAAAGAAGATATTGATCAGCCATGCTTCGAAAGATAAATCTTTGGCAGATTTGATTTATTCGTTTTTGGTCTTCAATAATATTCCACCGGAGGATATTTTGTATACGAGTTGTGACGATGAGATTAGTCGTATCCCGGAAGGAGTTGCATCCATATATAACTATTTACGAGATTTCTTTGTAGAAAGTTATTCTAACCAAAAAATCTTCGTCGTTTTCGTTACGAGCAATAATACGCCTGAAGCGTGGGGTGCAATGACTGAAATAGGTGCATCATGGATAACTCAGGTCAATAACCGAATATTCAATATACCACCGTTCAGGCCGCAACATCCATTAAACGACGAAGCATTATGGCACAGTACGGAACGGAGGGAAAATAATGAATTGTGCATGACAAGATTGAATGCCGATATTTTCTGTCAAAAAATAGAAGCGATATGCGACGAGCTGGGATATGCGAAAAAAAATCGTAACGAAAATTTATCGCATCTTCGAGAATCGATAATTGTTGAGTAAATATGGCGGATACTGTAAGTAAAGCAAAACGGTCGGAAATAATGTCTCATATAAAAGGCAAAGAAACGGAGCCTGAAATCATAGTGCGAAAATATCTATTCTCTCGAGGGCTTCGTTATAGAAAAAATGTAAAAAAATTACCAGGTACTCCGGATATCGTTTTGTCGAAATATAAAACAGTCGTATTGGTCAATGGTTGCTTTTGGCATGGTCATCAAAGTTGTAGACCAGCTCATTTACCATTTCTTTTTCTTCGGAAGGAGCTTCGCACAAACGTATTTGTGTATCACTTTTTGTCATATCTCTTTTTGCAGAAAATATGTTCATTCGTGGTAAGAAGCGTTGCACGGCATCAATGATAGACCGTGATAGACGATGAATGATTCCTAATTCAAAAGCCTCTCCATTGATTAGTCGTCCTATTTCAGAAGGGGTTACGGTTGCTTCTTGCCATTGAGGGTCATGGTCATATATCGACTGATTGGAGTCACCTGCTACAACAACGTGCGTACCACGGTTATTCATCTCTTGAAGAATACGTGGTGTTAAATCTTGAACCTCATCGCACAGAATATAGTCATAATGGCTATTTCCTCTCATAAACCTATAGTAAGTTTCTATGGTAATATTCAATCCGATTTCCTTAAATGCGGATTTAAACATTTCAACCAATGATTGTGTGAATACAATCAATAAAATGCTTGCAGAAGGCGATTTTGCACGGACTTTTTTTGCTGTATATGCAAGTAAAATAGATTTTCCAGAACCAGCAAAGCCCTTAATCCAAATATTTTTACGATTAAAATTTATCCTGTCGATAAATTCACGTTGTTGGGCATCGAGTCTATCTTCTTCTATTATCCAAGCCATAATCGCAGTTTTTTTAATTATTTGTCAACATATTATCCCTAATTTTAGACAGGTTTTCTTCATTATAATAAGATTCATTTTCAAGTTTCTTGGCAGAGGCCATCACTTGATTTGCAATGTCATTTTCTCCAAGTTCTCGTGCTACAGCTGCTAACCATCCCAAACTTGCACTATCCTTTAAGGTATTTGTTTTCCATTGTTGGAGCATATGGTCATAAGCACGATGGAATTTATTATTGCTATCTTCAGTTTTGCCTTCTGCCTTATCTATACGTCCTGCTTCAATCAATGCTATGTCATAATTAGGATTGAGTTCGTATGCTTTACGCACCTCCCTTTTGTACACATCTTTGTTGATAAACTTCATTGTATTGCCTAAGTTGAAATGTGCATACTCATTATTCGGATTTTGCTGAATAGCTTGTTCAAAGAATTCTGCAGCCTTTTCATTATTCCCTGAATTATGATAGAGTACACCTATCGAATTTAGGTTTTCTACATTTGGATATAATTCGTTTTGAAGTTCAAGTGTTTCTGCTGCCTTGAAATCATTTCCAATCTTCAGATAAGCCTGTTTAAGTGTAATCAGGGTTTCTTTCGAAGGTACACCACCATTTTGTTCGGCTTCAAGGTTAGCTTGTCTTTCTGCTTTTAGGGCAGCCCTTTCTTCGGTTGTCAATTCTTTATTTGCAAATGGACTAAGTGGTTCCACATGGCATATTGTTCCCATGCAAGTAGCATGGATAATCAGCATCTTATCCGCATTGACTTCAATTACCAATTGGATTGGAGTATTGATAGGAAAACCATTGGGCATGGAAGATTCTATCTTCAAATTGAAAAGCATTTTTGTTGTATTACCAACACAAATAGGTAACTCGACAATTTTTTGCCCATCCCGGCTTGTTACCAAGTCATCAATCTCTATAGTGTTACAGGGTATTTCTGTTCCTGCAGGGAGAATGATTTTAGGTCGGTCGTCTTTGGTGATGATTAAAATCGGTTCACTCGTGATAGGTTGTATCAGGCATTTATTCATACCATTGAACAACAAGCTGTGAATGGCTGCTCCTTGTGAAACGTGGGTTTGCAGGTCCATCGGAACCAATATCTCCGAATCCTCAAAATAGGAATGCAAGGCTTCCTGGATGTATGGACTTTTGCTGCTTCCTCCAATAAGCAAGACATAATCAATCTCTTCTTTGGGAGTTTTAGATTTCTTAATGGCACTTTCTATAGGAGAAAATATACTGTTGTATTCATCTTCTCCTTTTATGCGGGTAGTCTTACCGAATCCTTGTTTTAAGAACACAGCCATTGTTTCTGTAAGCTCCTTATTCGTCAGGTAGAACTTGTTCTGTTTGAGCGTACCTTTATTGGTAATGATTTCAACTTCAGACTCTATTTCAGTCTTTGAATCGCTCAATTTCACATCAGGTATTACAAAATCAGAGGCAAGCGTTGCTAATGTTTTGTTCACTAATATTTTCAGTCGTTCTGCGACTTTATAAAGTGCAGATGCTATTTGTTTACGTTCATTCGTCCGAAACTGTTCTTTTTTCTTTCCATTAGCTTCCAAAAAGCGTGGCATGAGATAATGGTACGTTATGTACCTGTCTATGTCGTCACCACCTAACTTCGTAAATTTTGAAATGGCAATGTTCTTAGAAAAAAATCCATTAGCACTCTGTCCTATTTCGAGTATAGATATATCGCATGTACCTCCTCCGAAATCAAAGACTAATACTTTCGAATTATAATCTGGGCTTATGAACATGGGGCGGTCTTCTGCTGCCCGTGATACAGCATAGCTGATAAAAGCCGCATTCGGCTCGTCTATAAGAGCTTGCTTTGACACTTTCATATCATTCGCCATTAGTGCGTCAAGTAAATCTTTACGCTGATTGGCTTCAAATGATGCAGGGATGCTTACTGCATACAAAATATCTGTACTGATATTATTTTCGGTACAGTATTTAATGATGAGGTATTTCAGGTAGGCAAAGAATACCCGTGCAGCATCCACAGGATTCTTTATCCGAAAAGGGTCTACCTCACGCAGTTCACTATCGTAATACTTTGCTCCTAAATCCTCGCCTAACTCCATTTTGAATGAATACCAGATATTCTTTCCCTTTTTCAGTTGGTATTTCATCTGCGATGCACCTTCTCCAACCAAAATACGTCCATTCAGCCACGCTATTACCGTAGGTACTATCTCTGACCTGTATAAAGTCCCGTCAGGAAGCATTTGCGGCAATCGGAAAGACTCCGTATGGATTTTATGGTCGTACTCATCATAGGAAGCGATAGATACCACCGTTGTTGATGTACCAAAATCAATTCCGATGTACGTTTTACCACGCATGAGTGCTGTATTCCTAACAGCAGGCAGCATTGATGATATTGTTATTTCATTCATTGCACTATGTTTTATTTCACGAGAAGTTTATTAAGTCTTGAATGTTCACTTCTAACAGTTCTGTTATACGTTTCAATGTTTGTAAATCTGGTTGTGTTGTATTTGTACACCATTTAGATACCGTTGTTTGGTTTACTCCAAGTTGTTCTGCCAACCATTTATTAGTACGTTTTTTCTTTGCCAAAACTATTTTAAGTTGATTCAAATCTTCCATTAATTTTCATTGTTATTTCTTTGATTGCAAAAATAATGATTTTAACAATAATAAAAGCCGAAATTCTAAGATACTTTTGTTTTACATGAAACAAAGTCATACCTTTGCATACAAAGAGTTATCCGAAACAAGCAAAGCGATGCAGACCGCAGCAACATGAACGGTTGCCAAATCATTACCACAAAACGTGGTAATTCTTCTAACTCTCTTGATTTCAAAGAGGTATATTCCTTATACAGATTTACACTAATTTTTATTTATCCGCAGCAAAACTGCAGCCGACACCGACACCGGCTAATGAATATCTATTGGGAACACAATTCAGCCCTATTGGGAATATAGTTCAGTCGTATTGGGAACATGGTTCAATCGTATTGGGAACATGGTTCCCACACTATAAAAAATAGTGGGACTATGACCCTATTGTCACTCAGCACTTTACAAAAGCAGTTTTATGCCCGATATCCGGAAAGTACGGAACTGTGCGCCAGATAGTCGGGAGTTTCGGCATAGATATACATCACGCTTCCTCCCTTGATGGCGTCGATGATGGGGCGGGTGAGTTTCTGCGGAACAGCCGGACAGCCGAAGCTGCGTCCCAGACGTCCGCCTTTGCCCACAACCGAAGGGTCGGCATAGGCAGCTCCATGCATCACAATGGCACGTTCGCGGGCGCGGTCGTTGATGCCCCTCTCCAGCCCGTTGAGGATGAGGGAGTAACCGTTTTTTCCCTGATAGGTGGTCTCCGTCAGGTAGAAACCTAAGGAACTTTTATAAGAGCCGTATTCGTTGGAGAAAGAAGTGGCATACACCCCGCCGCTGT
>OHAR01000314.1_pt1 | contig 15709 bp, 13 predicted proteins | sample 1577211 | NCBI WGS metagenome assembly OHAR01 (sample SAMEA3879514, study PRJEB24766) | human gut metagenome | biome: human-associated habitat; feature: feces | place: USA | collected 1985/1987
GAGGGGAGCCAATACCTCGAGGGGGTCAAGATTTACTGTTCGGTGAAGAAGCGGACGAGGCCGTTTCGCACGGCGGCAGTGTCTTCCGGGGTGCCCATGAGTTCGTAACGGTAGAGGTAGGGCACCTTGCATTTGGCGGCGATGATGTCTCCGGCGGCACAGTAGGCCTCACCGAAATTGGTGTTGCCTGAGGCGATGACGCCGCGAATCCACTCGCGGTTGGCTGGATCGTTGAGGAAGCGTTTGACCTGAATCGGCACTGCTTTCTTGACCACGCCGCCGCCATAGGTGGGCACCATGATGACGTACGGTTCGCGGGGCGGCGGCCCGCAACGGGATGCGGTAGACGTTGATGCCTTCGTCCTGCAAACGGCATCCGGCCACGAACCGTGCGGTGTTTTCGGAGGCCGACGAGAAGTAGACCAATGCGCCGATCGTCTTGCCTTCGGCCGCGAATTCGGGCTGGCTCAGACTCACGCGGACACCGTGGCGGCGGCGCGGTTGTCGGCGGCCACCTGCTGGGCGACTTCGCGAATCAGGTCGGGGCGGTAGCCGGTCCAGGAGTTGTCCGGCGTGATGACCACCGGAGCCTGCTGGAAACCGGCGGCCTGCAGCTGCTCAAGGGTGGAGGGGTTCTGCGTCAGGTCCACGGTTTCAAACGGCACACCCAGCTTGGTGAGCTGGCGCTTGGTGGCATCGCACTGCGGGCAATGCGGCTTGGTGAACACGGTGACGGTCATGGCGACTCCCCTTGATGTGGTTCTGATGAACAGTGAAGCGAAGGCCATATTACAGCGGTGTGATTTGAAATCAAGGCACTATATGTAGTGGCGCGTGTCACATAACAAACCTAGATATAGGGTTTTTCATTGATATTCCGCCATTCCCATGCACCCCCGAAAATCGGCGTGCAGCGACCCGCCCAATCACATGTGGCATTGTTCACATTTGCGTTTGAACCGCTCTTCGACTGATCCTCAACCGCCCTGCAACCGCCATCTTGAGTTTCGAGGGGCTGTTTTGACCCTTTCCGGAGATCTATCTCCGTTTCGAGGGGCTGGTACTCAAGTAAGCGCATCCCCAAAATGGCGGAATGACGGTGGGGCGAAGCCGTTTATACCCGTGTTCTAGCGGGCCACCAGCCCCTCGAAACGGGAGTAAACCTCTACGGAAGGCCAAATCAGCCCCTCGAAGCGGAGAACGGATACCTCGGCACCCCGTGTGGAGCCAGAAGGCCCGGCCGGATGTCCAAACGAGCATCCGGCCGGGCCTTAAAAGTAGTTGTTCAGTTATCAGAATCGATGCGGCGCGATACTACTCCGCGTCTTTACGGCTCCAACAGATCTTCGATGCGGCAGCCAAGCGTGCGGGCCAAAGCGAGCACGGTGGAGACGGCAGCTTTGCCAAGGTCTTTGCGGCGCTGCTCGTACATTTGGATGGAGCGCAGGGTAACGCCGGAGCGGCGGGCCAGCCCGGATTGGCTGAGTCCGGCGCGCACGCGGATCGTGTGCAGCCGGGAGTCGCCCTCGGTGCGATTATGGGCGGCCCGCTCGTCGTACACGTCGACGAATCGGCTTTCGTCGGCTTCGTGCAGAGTCGGGTGCAGTCGCACGATATCGTCGAGCGACAGCACATCGAGAATGTCCGAGAACCGCACTCCCCTGGCCCATTGGCAGTATGCGAGTACCCATCCGGCCCAGTATTCGGGTGTTGAGCCGGCGCGCAGTGCGGCTGGCGGCATATCGAGAATGCGCGCCCAACCGGTTTGCCGCATGATTTCGGCCACCAGCTCCTCGCCGGACATGCCACACACGTATTTGGGCGTGCCTCGCCCGAAAAGCGCGGCCGCCTCGGAGGTGGCGAAGAAGTCCATGAATAGGCCGACCGGCAACCCGCAATCGTTCAGCGCATAATCGAAGGCGCCGGCCAAGTTGGCCATGGCGTCCGGCAAGTATGTCTCATCATAGGCGGGGATCATCGTTGGTCACTTTCTCGCGGATGATGTCGCGCATGAACAGGCCGTCGAGATCGGCTTCTGCACTTTTGCGGCGGTAGGCTTCGCGAGCTGTGCGGTCGCGCTCGTTACGCAATCCGTGGTAGGTCGAAGCGCGGGCGATTTCGCAGCCTTGGAACCGCAGTGCCGCGAATGCCTGAGGACTGGCGAGTACGATCTGCTTGCCGAGCTCGCCCAACCGCATCGCCTCAGCGAGTTGGTCGATGGAAATCGCGTTATTGACAAAAGCGCGGGCGAACGAGAAATACGAATCGTCGGCACGATATCCGACGATGACGTCAGCCTGACTGGCATCCGGCAGAAACACTTGTTTCAGATATTCGATGCCTTGCGCGGCGACGGCGGTGGTCGGCTGGAAACGACGGTTTTCGACCAGCATGGCCAGCCAGTTCAGGATGGTGTAGGGCGGCTGGGACAGGTCCAGGAAGAGGAGCCCGTCCGTGGTCAACGTGTACCGATTCGCGAAACCGTCATCCAGTCCCGCACACGCCCATTCCTTGGCCAGCTCGACGCTGCGCGTGCAATAGAATCCGCGGCCATAATCGTTGTTCGGCTTGACCAGCCCGTATTCAGGATGCTTGATGACATGCGAAGAGCCATGCCACAGTTCGATCGATGCGGTCTCCATTGGCCGGCTCCTTCTCTCTCTCCTTACATATTCTTGATTATATCACTGTGGTGATAGTCATAAGGGAAATGCGAGATGAAAGATACCGTTGTATACGTTCGTACACAACGTGAAATGTATACGAACGTATACAACACTGACGTCCGGAGTCATGCTCCGCAGTGGCGCAGCGGGCGCGCCACTACAATCGGAATATGGGACTGAAGACGTGGAAGAAGTGGACGGACTGGCCGCTGATGGTGCTGTCCGTGGTGTTTCTGGTGGTGTATTCGTGGGAAATTCTCTCCCGCACGCATATCGCGCTGTGTGAAACCGTCATCAACGTGATCTGGGTGGTGTTCGTCGTCGATTATGTGGTCTCGCTGTGGTTGGCCGACGATCGCTGGCGGTGGTTCAAGCACAACCTGTTCACGCTGCTGACCATCGCGCTGCCGATGCTCCGGCCCTTGCGACTGTTGCGTTTGCTGACCGTGCTGCACGTGCTGAACCGCACCTCCGGCATGGCGGTGCGCGGGCGCATCACCGTATACGCGGTCGGCGCGGTGGGAATGCTCATGTACGTGGGCGCGCTGGCCGTGTATTCCGTGGAGCGCGGGGCGTCCGGATCCACGATCACCGACTTCGGCACGGCGTTGTGGTGGGCGTTCGTGACCGTGACCACCGTGGGATATGGCGACTTCTCGCCGGTCACCTTCCAAGGCAAGATCATTGCGGTGGTGCTGATGTTCACCGGCATCGCGTTGATCGGTATTGTGACGGCCACGCTGGCCTCGTGGATCGTGGATCAGGTCAATCTGGAGACGGATCGGCGCGAGGACGCTCGGGAGAAGGAAGTGGCCAAGGAAGCCGCGCAAGAGGCTATTGCAACATCAGCCAATCCCGAAATCGACCTATTGCGCGAGGAAGTGCGTGAGCTGACCGCTACGGTAGCCGGTCTGCGCACCGAACTTGAGCGACGTTGATTGGCGAAGCGGGACAAACAACGATTCTGCCAAGAAGGTCCGCGTCAGTTGTTGTCACCGCGGATTGCGGCAGAATCATTGTCGCCACGGCTGTTTTCTTCAGTCGGCTCAACCCAACTTTTGATAATTTTTATTTTTTTGATATTTTTGATAATTTTTATTTTAGGTTGATTCAGCGAGGAGGCGGTCCACATGAAGGCAAAGGAAAACCCATTCAAGCCAACGGCAGGAGGGGAACCGCCCCTGCTCATCGGCCGAGGCAAAGTTATCCGCGATTTCGAGAAAGGTCTCGATAACGGAGTCGGTGCCCCAGGGCGCATTATGCTCGTCACCGGCGCTCGTGGAACCGGAAAAACCGTGATGCTCACTGTGTTCGGAGACCGGGCCAAAGCGCGCAGATGGGATGTCATCGAAGAAACGGCCTCTGCCGGACTATGCGAACGCCTTGTTGATGCCTTACGAACCGGGCGAGGGGCCCTTGGCCACCTCACTATCCGACCATCGTTGACTTTTGCTGGAGCGGGCATCGGCCTTGGAGAAGCCGAACTATCCCCGAAGCGTATGCCCGAAACGTTGAGAAGTGCCATTGCCGGACGGTTGGATGCGCTTGAGAAGCGCCATGCTGGGTTGCTTATCACCATTGATGAGACTCAAGCGGCTGAGCGATCCGACATGATTGCCATCGCCACTGCCATACAGCATCAAATCAGGGAACGACGCAATATCGCCATCGTGTTCGCCGGTCTCCCACAGATGATTTCTGATTTGTTCAATGACGAAGTCATCACGTTCCTACGTCGCGCGAAAACGAACATACTCACAGATATTCCTCTTGATGAAGTGCGCGATGCTTTCGCCACAACATTCCGCGCCTCCGGCATGTCCATCACCGACGCTCAATTAAGCACTGCAGCCAATGTGACAGCCGGATACCCCTATATGATTCAACTGGTTGGCTACCATATCTGGGATGCCGCAGACATGCGGGACTCGGATACCATCATCGACGCTGATGTTACGGCAGGTATCGAGGAAGCACGTATTGACCTTGATAACGCCGTGTGCATCCCGGAGTTGCAAGGCTTATCCAAAAACGACCGTGAGTATCTCGAAGCCATGGCAGCGTCAGATGGTCCCTCTCCCACCGTGAATGTTGCACAGCGCATGGGCAAAACGCCTAACTATGCCGCCACCTACCGCAAACGCCTCCTTGACGCCTTCGTTATCCGCGAAACAGAACGAGGCGAAGTCGATTTTGCCGTGCCCTTCCTGCGCGAATACTTGCGTCGGAATCAGTAATCGGCACAATGCACAGTATCGATATATTCCGTTCCATATAATGACTTTTCGCATTCAGATACACAATGGACGGCCTGTTGAGTAGCACTCAGCAGGCCGTCCATTCTATTTAGCTATTCAGTTATCGGAGACACACCTCAGGCCTTGACCGGAGCGTCAGCGGGAGCCGATGCCGCCGCGGCCAGTTTGCGGCGCTTGAGGTACTTCATGATGGTCAGGACCATGCCGCGGAAGCCCCACTCGCCACGCAGGACAGTGTTGAGCAGTCCGGAGTGGGAACCGCCCCACTCCATACCGATGTAGTTGAAGGCGCTCATCACGGCACCCGCGCCGCCCTGCTTGACGCTCATCTCGAAGGGCTTCAGGTAGATCTCGCGAATCGACTGCTCGTTGGCCCAGGTGGCGAGCTCGCTCAGTCGGTTGGTCTCCTGGTCGTTCAGCGCGAAGTGCTTCATGAAGGCGTACACGCCCTTGGCCTGAGCGCCAGCGACCTGCTGGGAGGCCATCACGCCGAACAGGTAGCCGTCTTCGGAGAAGTATTCGAAGGTACGACCGGCGAAGTCGCGGCATTCGAATCTGATATCGTTATCGATTCGATCAGCGGCTCACGATACTGCCCTTGCATCGCTGTGCCACTGTTGAATGTGCCCGGCTGGCTCACCTTTGGGTCACCGCCGACACATCCTTGATGCCGATGGTTATAGAGTCGCAAATTCACGACTGGCGCACCTGCCCACGCACCTATCCTGTCATTTCGAGCGCATAATTTGCTACCACATCCGGTCAGGGCAATCGACCTTAATGGCGTAAACGGCACTTCTCAATACGTAAACGGCATTTATTCTTGGCTCCCCTCTCAGAGAGGGGAGCCAAGAAATATCAAGCTCGGCCTCCCAGGAGAGAGCCAGAATAATGCACCAGCAAGGCATTAGGATGGAGGGCATGAGCGATTTGAACGCGTTGAATCTTGAGCCCGGCGAAGTGGTTGGTGGGTATACGCTGATCTCCCGGCTCGGCTCAGGAGCTATGGGGTCGGTGTGGCGGGTGCGCGACGACGGCGGCACCACCTATGCCATGAAGATTCTGCGCGACTCCCTGACCGACGAGTCAGTGGCAGGCTCCGGCTCTGCGTCCACGGCCCTGCACGACCCCGACCTCAAGCCCGATGTCACGCCGCGCGAGCGCCTGCGGCGCGAGGCCATGGCCTTGAAGAAGGTCAATCATCCGGGTGTGTGCGGCATCGTGGATATGGAACTCGACGATACGTTGGCGTTCATCGTCACTGAACTCATCGAGGGCAAGAATCTTAAGGATGATGTGGCCGCCAATGGCCGGTATGTGGGCGACGATCTGGAACGCTTGGCCCGCAAGCTCATCGAAGCCACCAAAGCCGTACATGCGGCCGGCATCGTCCATCGCGACATCAAACCCACCAATGTGATGGTGTCGGCCGCCGGACCGGTATTGGTCGATTTCGGTATCGCGATGGGCGAGGGCGAAAGTCACGTGACCCGCACCGGCCTAGTGATGGGTACACCCGGATTCATCGCACCCGAGATTATTGACGGTGCCGAATCCGACGACGCCACCGATTGGTGGTCGGTGGCGTCCGTGCTCGCTTTTGCCGCAACCGGCGCGCCTGTGTTCGGCACCAAGCCGATGATGGCGGTACTTGAGCGCGAGGCCTCGGGCAACGCGAATCTTTCCGGACTACCGGCCGGCACATTGGCTGCCTTCCGTTCTGCACTGGACCCGGATCGCAGGGATCGTTGCACGCCGGATCAATTGCTGAATGCCATCGCCTTGGATGCGTTGAATCCCAACGCTTGGCAGGGCGAGCAGGCGGGACCGTTCGCCGCGGGAGCCGTGGCTGGACAACCGGCTGCGATCGTTGCCGAAGCCGCGGAGGCGATGCCCCCTTTTGGCGCGGCCGGCGGCGTTGACCGCAATAATCCCCGAACCATCTGGCGCGCGGCCGAGGAAGCCGCTGAGGCTCCCACCATGGCCGTGTTCTCCGGCAATAAGGGCGATAACGGCGATGGCGAAACCGTCGTATTCTCGCCGGCTGGCGCCGCTACCGCCACGCTGCCCTTAGCCGATATGCCGCCACGTCCGCCGGCCGGTGCGGAGCAGGCCACGCAACTGTTGCCCGACGCTGCTGCCGATTTCACCGACGACGCCGGCACACAGGTACTCACCGGCGCGACCACACCGATGCCGGACCAAACCACGCCGCTGGCCGAGCGCACCACCGTACTCCCCACGCCGCAGCCGTCATCATTCCCCCCGTCCGGCACCGCCCAGAGCAGCTGGGATCCCGCAAGCAACCAGCCCACAGCGGTGGACCCCGCCATTCGCCCGGCATTGCAGCGCATCATCGACCAAACCGCCCAAGCGGCCCCCACCGAAACCATGGTCCAAAATCCTCCCATGCCCAATCCGGTGGACGTGAAGCGAGGGGAATATCTGCAGCGCGGCACCCTGCCATTGATCCTGCTGGCGGCGCCGCTGGCGGCACTGGCGGCAAATGCTCCGCTCGTGGCCATCATCGCGGCCACTGCGTTGTTGTGGCTACTGCTCACCCTGGCCTATAACACCGAACCCCAGCTTGAGCGCGAGGGCAAACGCGGCGGCGAGCGCAAAAACTCCGATTCGTGGATTCGCGTGGCGACTTTTCCCTGGCATCTGGTCAAAGCCCTGCTGCTGGCCATTCCCCGCATACTGCTGCTAGTCATCATCTATATGGCGGGAACCGCCGTGGCCACCGCGGCTCTGGCACTGCCCGTTCACACCATCTCCTGGTATTTCACCGCGGATTGGGGTATTCCGGTGCCGTTGCTCAATGATGTGCCGTTCTCCGCTTCCGGGCTGGCGCTGGGCGGTTTCATGGCCATCGGCTGGCTGGTCACTGTGTTCGCCCCACAGTCGATGATGATTCGGCTGGGGGGCGGCGTACTGCGCGGGCTCAAACACAGTCGCCCGGCGGGCGCGCCATCCACCGAAGTGGGTGGGGCTCCACCTGCTCCAGTGGCGCCGGCGCCCAAGGGCGGCGGGCGCGGCACCGTGCTGTTCACCATATGGGCCATCATCACCGTGGCCTTGTGCGCGATGCCGATTCTGGGCATGCCGATCAACTGGATGCCGTTCGCCTAGAGCGGGGCGGAATCTCACACATCAGCCATCCGCACACATGGCCGTTGTGTATCCGATACGTTCGTTCCGTCACACTTTTTACAGGGAATTCACCTCAGATCAGCTCTGGGCGCAGTCCTCCTCAGGCCCGGTCATTATGATGGGGCCCAAACATTGAAGCGATTGCAAGGGGATAGCTATGTCAGATCCGAAGCGTCAGGCCAAGCGTGCCACACGCGCTGAGCGCCGAGCGGCCGAGGAGGCCGCCCAGCAGGCACGGGCCGAGCAGGCGGCTAAGGAACGTAAGCAGCAGACCATCATCGGCTGCATTGTGGTGGCCATTATTGTGGTGCTGGTGGCCATCGCTGGATTCGCCGTATACAAGGCTATGCGGCCGTCCAACACCAGCAGCAGTAGCCAGCAAAGCAACATGACCGTGGACGAGGCCTATAGCAAGCTCAAGAAAGTCAGTACCCAGCCGGCTAACGCCGACGACAAGGCCGGCTTCGTAATCTCCAACAAAGGGTATGGCCAGAAAGCCGAGGGGGCTCCCACCGTATCCATCTACATGGAACCGCTGTGCCCCGGCTGCGCCTCGGTGAACCGCCAACTCGACCCGACGCTCGTCAAGCTGATGAACGCAGGCCAGCTCAACATCGATTTGCACTTCCTCAATTTCCAGAACAACAAGAGCTCCGACAACTACTCCAACCGCGTGTTCAACGGTGCCATCTACATTGCCGAGCATGATGACGATCCCGACCACCTCATGAGCTACCTCTCCAACATCTACGCTGAGGATTTCCAGCCGGGCGAATTGTCCAATTACGAGCCGGTAAACAACGCCAAGCTGGAGAAGCAGGCCGTCAAGGCCGGTGTGAGCGAGGATGTGGCCGCCGCGGCGTTCAGCGGCAAGAACGAATACCTCGACTGGCTCACCGCCTCCAACAACTACACGATCCTGCGCCCCGAACTGTTCAACAGCTCCGGCGCCTTCTCCTCCCCCACACTCACCATCAACGGCGAATACTGGGATCTGAAGCAGCTCACGCTGGCGGACACGAATATGGTGGACGGCTTCCTCAAGTCCATTGGGCTGGATGCTGACCAGGTAGGCGTGGAAGGCAAAATGCCATCCATCGGTGCCAGCGGAAAGCCGATTTCGGTCGCCTCCTGATGCTGCGTGGCCGAATAAGTTGACGCCGCGACATATGCAATACCGCCTGCGGCTCGGCTTAAATTGACCACTCGGGAAGTACCGGTATACTAGTCATTTGTTCGCAACGATTTACGCGTTAAGAACAATCGCCTCTTTAGCTCAGATGGCCAGAGCGGCCGCCTTGTAAGCGGCAGGTCGTCGGTTCGATCCCGACAAGAGGCTCGTCGCGCAGAAAAAATGGCGTATTATGTGATACGTAGACTTTTCTACGCATATAATTCTTACCTTGGGTAAGTACTCCAGGAGCCTTCCCCCAATTATGGGCTTCCTGGAATGAGGGCGGAGCGTCCCCCAACCAGCTCCGCGCCTTCAAGGGGGGCGGGAACATCCCCTTCTCTCCCACCCCCCTTTTCTTTTCTTTTTTTGAGCTCAGAACAATCTGACGAGCAGGAATGGTGACGGTGGCCGGTGAAACCGCAGTACGGGCCGGAACAACCGTTACGATGGGTGGCGTAATCGTTCACCCAGCAGGAAGAGTATGGCAATGGCACGGCGTTGGACCCCGCAGCGGTTTGTTACACTGCGTCGCATCCGCGTAATCGCCTGTATCGCGGCGACCAGTATCGCGCTGGCTGGATCATTCGCGTTCACCGCGCGTAAATCCGTGGCCCTGAACATCAACGGGCAAACCACCCAAGTCACCACATATGCGATGACGGCCACCCGTCTTCTGGAGGAACAAGGGGTGGATATCAAGACCCACGATATCGTCACTACCTCGTCCGGCGACCAGCTCGCCAATCATGCCGTGGTCACCGTACAGTCCGCCTACCAGACCACCATCAACATCGACGGCACGTCCGTTCCCTTCTGGACCGTGGCCACCAGTGCCGACCAGCTACTGGGATTTTTCGAGGAAAACCAGAACAACGCCGCGAAGATCACCGTCGACATCAAGAACGTGTACAACCAGCTCACCGGCGGCCTGGTGATCAACCAGTCCGGGCCGGTCACCGTCATCGCCGACGGCAAAAGCTCGGTGGCCCCCAATGGCAAGCTGCCGGCCGCCTCCATCCTCGATTCCAAGGGCATCGTGCTCAACAAGGAGGATCGCGTCAACGTTGAGAAAGACGGCGACGAGACCATTCTGCGCGTACGCCGCGTGACCCACGGCGAGGAGACGCGCACGTCCGTGATTCCGTTCTCCACCCAGACCATCATCGACCCGAATCTGGCTGAAGGGCAAGCCGATGTGCGCCAGCAGGGCGTCAACGGCGAGAAGACGCAGGTGTACGACGTCACCTATGTGGATGGCGTGGCCGAATCGGAGACGCTGAAATCGGAGACCGTCACCTCGATGGCCATCGACCAGATCATCGCCGTAGGCGCCGCCAAGTCTGATACCGATAAAGGTTCCGATAAGAAATCCGACTCCGCCGATAACGGCAAGGCCGATTCCGGTTCCAACAATCAGCACGAGTCGTCCAACAACAATGCCGGCAACACCGGCGGTAACACCGGCAACACCGGTAACACCGGCGGCGGTACGAACAACAATTCCGGCTCTTCTGGCTCCGATTCAGGCACAACCACCACGCCCTCCGGCCGCCTGTGGCACGCCACCGTAGCCCAGGCTCAGGCCTATGCCGCCGGTGCCGCCGCGCAGCGCGGGTGGACAGGCAACGACTGGGATTGTCTGGTCAAACTATGGACCCGCGAGTCCAGTTGGCTGTGGTATGCCGAAAACGCAAGCTCCGGTGCCTACGGCATTCCTCAGTCGCTACCAGCAGACAAAATGGCTGCGTTCGGTGCCAATTACCGTGACGATGCCGCCGTACAGATCGATTGGGGTCTGTGGTACATCGCACAAGCCTACGGCAGCCCGTCCAAGGCATGGCAACATTCCGAACAAGTCGGTTGGTACTGATCGGTTACGAAGCCCACAAGGAACACACGCTTATGAACGACACCATTCCCGCCACTGGTCACCTGTTAGGTGCCGCCGATATCCGTCGTATCGCGGCCGATGCCGGCATCAGCCCCACCAAGAAATTCGGGCAGAACTTCGTCATCGACCCCGGCACGGTCCGTCGTATCGTACGCGAGGCGGGAGTGACCGCTGCCGATCATGTCATGGAAGTCGGCCCCGGCCTGGGATCGTTGACATTGGCGATTTTGGAAACCGGCGCCACCATGACCGCAGTCGAAATCGATCCGCCGCTGGCCGAACGACTGCCGGGCACAGTCGCCGAATTCATGCCCGAAGCCACGTCACGACTCACCGTCGTCAATCGGGATGCCTTAACCGTCACCCCGGAGAACGTGCCTGATTTCAGCGATGACGCATCGTTTACGCTGGTCGCCAATCTGCCGTACAACGTGGCCACGCCGATTCTGCTCACGCTGTTGGAGCGTTTCGACAACCTCGGCTCGTTCTTGGTGATGGTGCAAAAAGAGGTGGCCGACAGACTCGCCGCCAAGCCCGGTTCCAAGATCTACGGCACGCCGAGCGTGAAGCTCGCCTGGTATGGCACCGCCGAACGGGTGGGCACCATCGGCCGCAATGTGTTCTGGCCGGCTCCCAATGTGGATTCCGCGCTCGTCAAATTCACCCGGTATCAGGCCGATGACCCGGCTGCCCCGGGAACTGCGAACAGCACAGACGACGGCACACAACGGGAACTCGTATTTCGTCTGATCGATGCGGCGTTCGGTCAGCGTCGCAAGACCCTGCACGCGGCATTGAAGACCATTGCGCCCTCCGAGGCATTCTCCATCGCCGGCATCGATCCGACCCGTCGAGGAGAGACGCTCACCATCGCCGAATTCACCGCTCTGGCCAAGGCCATCGAATCGTGTGGAGATGGAGATGAGGCACAATGAGTCCGGTAATCTCACATCCACGCTCAGCCGCTGCCCGACATCAGTCCGATGAGCTCTCCCCCATCACCATTACGGTGGATTGCCCGGCGAAAACCAATCTCACCTTGGAAGTGGGACCTGCTCACGACGAATGGGGCGGACGCCACGAACTGGACACCATCTACTGCGCAATCGGCGTATACGACACCGTCACCGCAACCGCCAAGCAACCCGGAGCAGGATTCTCTCTGGAGCTCGAAGGCGCTTATTTGGGCGACTTGGCCTCCTCACGCAGCGACATGCGCCGCAACCATGCGGTACTGGCCCTCTTCGCCATGGCCCAGGCGGCCGAGCGCGAGCCGGATGTGGCGTTGACCATCACCAAGCGCATTCCCGTGGGTGCCGGACTAGGCGGCGGTTCAGCCGACGCCGCGGCGACCATGCTGGCGGTCAATCGTCTCTGGGAGCTGAACTGGCCCATAGAGCGCCTGCGCACCATTGCTGCCACGTTGGGCGCGGACATGCCGTTCTGCCTGACCGGTGGCCTTGCATACGGCACCGGTTTCGGCGAACGCATCACGGATATCGCCCCCGGCAGCCGCGATGAGCTGGCGCTGATAGAACAGGGATTCAGCGGCGAAGTATTGGTCGGCGCATACCAGTCGCAACTCAGCACTCCTGAGGTCTACCACACCTTTGACATCGTGGGAGCCGCAGAAGGCGACCGCAATCATCTGCAGGCTGCGGCAATCAGCCTGCATCCCCGCAGCGGGCAGGCCATCGACGCCGCCACGCAGGCGGGTGCCAGCCATGCATTCGTCTCCGGATCCGGCCCCTCAGTGGTCGCTTTCGCCGCCGACGAGGCAGCGGCACAACGCATTATCGAGGTGTGGCGCGATACAGCTGTGGTCGATCGTATTATTCGAGCCAAATCTCCCGAACACCCCAATATCAGCGTCAGACAGTGACGCTAAGGTAGCAACCAGCCACCCGACCCATGAAAGAAGTCCACCGATGACGTATCAGGTTGATGAACGTGAAGCCCGCAAGGCGTACGTGCGCCGCCGCCAGACCATCGTCTTTTCCATCAGCGGCGCGGTATTGGCAGTAGTGCTGGTCATAGCCCTACTGTTCAATTTCCACGTTTTCGGCCTCGGCGAAGTGGAGACTCCGGCCAGCCAGCCGAATTACGGCAACGCGGCGCCGTGCGCGGTCAAGGACAGCAGCGGCAAAGCGCAATACGTGTCCAACGCTTCGGTCGGCATTCGCGTGATGAACGGCACCTCTCACGGCCAATTCGCCAAGGCCGTGGGTGAAGCTTTGGCCAATCGTGGATTCAGCGTGCAGAAAATCGATAACTATTCCAGCACCGACGTTGAACGCACCACCATCTACTTCGGCAAGAACGCCATTAATCAGGCGTATACGCTGATCGGCAATTTCACCGACGCCACCATGATCATGACGGCTCGCGAGGATCAGCTCATCGATGTGGTCATCGGCGCCACGTTCAACGATCTGCAGGACACCAACTCCTCCCCGCAATCCGGTAAGACCATCACCAATATCGAGGGTTGCAAGGCCGCCGATAGCATGACCAAGCTGCCCGCCGACACCAAACACGACGCATACACGGCGCAGTAAGGCGCATACAGCTTCATCTTCGCGAAAAACCGTACGCTGACACGTATTCAGCGTACGGTTTTTTGGTATCGGACTAGTATCGGACTACTGAATCTCGGCGTACCAGCGCTTGAGTTCTTCGACGGCCACATCGTGGTCCACCGGACCGTTATCCAAGCGGTATTCCAGCATGTGCTTGTAGGCGCGGCCGATCATCGGGCCGGGCTCCAAGCCCAGCAACTCCATAATTTCGTTGCCGTCCAGATCCGGGCGGATCGCGTCGAAGTCCTCTTTCTTCTTGAGTTCGCGGACGCGCTCCTCCATCTCATCCATGGCCTGGGAGAAGATCATCGCCTTGCGTTTGTTTTGTGTGGTGGCATCCGCACGCGTGAGCCTGTTCAGCCGCTCATAGAGGTGCCCGGCATCCTTGACATACCGGCGTACGGCCGAATCGGTCCACGGCTCGTCCACATAGCCGTGGAAGCGCAGGTGCATATTCACCAGTTCTGAGACGTCCTCGACCAGATGGTGGTCAAAACGCAGCGCCTTCAAACGCTTGCGGGTCATTTTGGCACCCACCGCGTCATGGTGGTGGAAGCTCACCTTGCCGCCCGGCTCGAACCGGCGGGTCTTCGGCTTGCCGATATCGTGCATCACGGCGGCCAAGCGCAGCGTCAGGTCGGGGGCGGGCACCGGGCCGTCCGGGCCGGTTTCCAGGGCGATAGCACGTTCGAGCACAATCATCGTGTGCTCGAAGACGTCCTTGTGGCGGTGGTGTTCGTCGATCTGCAATTGCAGGGCCGGAATTTCCGGGAAGACGATGTCCGCAAGACCGGATTCGACCAACGCCTCAAGGCCGGCGCGCGGACGGTCGGAGAGCAGCAGTTTGGTCAGTTCGTCGCGCACACGCTCGGCGGATACGATGTCGATGCGGTCGCGCATCGAGGTAATCGCCTCGGCCGCGTCCGGCGCGATACGGAAGCCCAGCTGGGCCACGAATCGCACGGCGCGCATCATACGCAACGGATCGTCGTCAAAGGACTGTCGCGGATCCACCGGCGTGCGCAACACGCCCTTGGACAGATCACTGGCACCACCGAACGGGTCCACGAATTGCAGGTCGGGCACGCGCAGGGCCATCGCGTTGACGGTGAAGTCGCGGCGGGACAGGTCGCCCTCAAGCGTGTCGCCATAATTGACCTCGGGCTTACGCGAGTCCGGATCGTACGTGTCGGAGCGATAGGTGGTGACCTCCACCTTGACCTCGGTGCCGTCCGGGCGGCGGCGCATGGCACCCAGCGTGCCGAACTTGCGCCCCATGTCCCAGAAGCCGTCATGCCCCCACCGGCGCAGTATCGGCTCGAACTGCTCAGGCCGTGCGGATGAGCAGAAGTCCAAATCGTGGCTCTTTCTATGGAGCAGCAAATCCCTGACCGGGCCGCCGACCAATGCCAGCTCGTAACCCTGTTCGGCGAACAGTCGACCAAGTTCGATGGCTTCAGGCCATACTTCGAAATCCAATGGGCACCTTCCCGCGTGCGACGTTTTTCTGCCCTACCAGCATACCGTTACCCCACCTGCACACGGGGTTGAGTAAGGTGGAGAATATGATTACGCCCGCCGACCTTGCCCGCATGCTGGGGCAAACACCAGATTCGGCGGATAGCCATACCCAAGACCACCTGCTGTATACGTCCGAAACTCCGCATCATTCCGCCGATTCGGGCGATTCTTCCGATGTCGGCGGCACCGCGAGCCACTCCACCAATCAGGCCGTTCATCAAGACGAAGTAGACGCAGTACCGACTGCGCAACATTCCGGTGTGCCTGGCACACCCGCAACGCCCGCCACACCCGAACCATCCGAATCCGAAATATCGGACGCCGCCAGCGACATGCCCGCACCGAAGCCGATGATGCCCACACCGGCCACCGTCTTCGGCATGCATGCCACCGTCACCATCGCCACTACCAGCGGCACTATCGAGGGGCAGGCTGATGGTATCGCCGGCGAGGCCGGTGCCGAGACG
>OHAR01000338.1_pt1 | contig 15055 bp, 8 predicted proteins | sample 1577211 | NCBI WGS metagenome assembly OHAR01 (sample SAMEA3879514, study PRJEB24766) | human gut metagenome | biome: human-associated habitat; feature: feces | place: USA | collected 1985/1987
GCAAAGAACGGATACAATGGACATTCGTCACACGATATTCAATCCGCGTAATACACGCGCATATATAGGGAGCATCAAGGATTATGACAGCTTTAGGAGCCGAAGAGATCCGCACGCGCGTCGAATCTGATTTCAGCCGCATCGTCGACGTGTTGAACCAGAAGATCGCCTTGCAGTCGATTTCCGCGAAGGGCATCACCGCGGACCATATGAAGCGTTCCGCGCAATTCGTGGCTGATCTGCTGCGCGAGGTTGGTGTCGATACGAAGGTGGTGCAGTCGCACAACCCCGACGGCACGCCGGGCGCTTGGGAGGTCATCGGTTCCAAAAACGTCAGCGAGGACGCGCCGACGGTGCTGCTGTACGCGCACCATGACGTGCAGCCGGTGCCGGATCCGAGCGTATGGAACACCGACCCGTTCGTCGGCACTGAAATCGACACGCGTCTGTACGGCCGCGGAGCCGCGGACGACGGCGGTGGAATCGCCATTCATTCCGGTGCGCTGAAAGCGCTTGAAGACGATCTGAAGGTGAACATCAAGGTGTTCATCGAAGGTGAGGAGGAGATGGGTTCTCCGAGCTTCATTCCGTTCATCGAAGAGCACCGGGACGAGTTCGCTTCCGATGTGATCATTGTGGCCGATTCGGGCAACTGGTCCGCTGAGATTCCGTCGCTGACCACGTCGCTGCGTGGCAACACCGATATTGATGTGCATGTCAAGGCGTTGGAACATCCGGTGCATTCCGGCCAGTATGGCGGCCCGATTCTTGACGCGAACACGCTGGCTGCGATGTTGATTTCCTCCATGTACGACGCCAATGGCGATTTGGCCGTGCCGGGCGTTGCGTCCGAGGAACCGGTTGGCGGCCTGCAGCGTGATATGGACGAGGCGACTGTGCGCGCCGACGCGGGCATCGTCGAATCGTATCGTCTTGCCGGCACCGGTTCGCTCGCCGCGCGTCTGTGGACGAAGCCCAGCGTCACCGTCATCGGGTTCGACGCGCATCCGGTGGAAGGATCCTTCAACGTCATCTCTCCTGAAACCACGTTCCGTCTGAGCTTGCGCACCGCGCCGAACCAGCGCCCGGAAGAGGCCCAGGAGGCGTTGGCCAAGTTCATGGTGGAGCATGCGCCGTTCGGTGCCGAAGTGTGGGTCGACAAGCTCGACAACGGCATGGGCTGGGCCATGGATCCGAACGCTGAGGCCACCAAGGACGCCATGGACGCCATGGAGGAAGCGTTCGGTGTGGCTCCGGTCAACAAGGGCGAGGGTGGTTCCATCCCGTTCATTCCGGAATTGCAGCGCATCTTCCCGAAGGCGCAGGTGCTGGTCACCGGTCCGGAGGATCCGAAGGCCAACGCGCATAGCCCGAACGAGTCCATCAGCCTGCCGGCGTTGAAGAACAACGTCATCACCGAAGCGTTGCTGCTGGATAAGCTCGCCAAGTAAGAAGCCGTGTAAGGCTTGCCGAAATAGAATAAAGCTCTCTGTCATACGATTCCGATTGGAACGTATGACAGAGAGCTTTATCATTCAGCTGCCGATTGGGGAATCATCATCCATTAGTTGGACACGTTGCTGAACGCCCAATGCCAGTAGCCGGTGTAGTATGCGGTGGCCAACGCGATTGCCGGCACCGCGATGCAGATGGCGTAGAACAGCCAGTCGACCGCATGCAGTTTCGATTCGCGCGCTTGGCTTCGTGGCGCGTCGGATCCGAATCCGCGCGCTTCCATGGCGGTGGCGAGTTTCGTTCCACGTCGGATGGATACGACGAGCAGGCTGAATGCCTGCGAGAAGACGCGTTTGATGGTGCTGCCGTCGCCGAGGCCACGCGAGCGGCGTGACTGGCCGAGTGCACGCCAATCGTCCTGCAGCAGCGTGAACATGCGCATGCCGGCAAGGCCGCCGTATACGAAACGTTGCGGCAGGCGCAGAATCTGCACGAGTCCGTCGGCCAGATCGGTCGGGTCGAGTCCCAAAGCCAGAATCACACCCGGCACGGCGATTGCGGCGACACGTAGGAATGTGGCCAACGCCAGATAGAGCGATCCTTGGGAGATGACGATGATGCCGCCCAGATTGGCCAGCACCGTGCCGGATGTCTTGCCGTACAACGCCACGGAAACGAAGCTGCCTGTGGCCGCTATCCATACCGGCCATGTCTTGCGCAAGACCGTCCAGGGAGCCACTCCGCCGATCCATAACAATAGCATTTCCAAACCAAACGCCACGGATGCCGAAACGACATCGAGGGTGAAGAACATCGGAATGCACAGGATCAACGCACCGATGAAACGGCTTACCGGGTTGATTTTCGCCACGAACCATGACGGTGACGCCGGCTTCGTTTCGTTACGACGTTCCTTGTGTGGCACCACGGTAATGGTTTCGAGCTTTTCATTGCCGTCGCGCCCACTGTTTTTGTTGGTTTCGAGCATGTCACTCCCCCTCTCTGACCAAAATACGGCGTGCGCCCAGCGCTTCGATGAGCGGCTCATCGTGCGTAATCATGATGACCGCGCAACCTTGGTCGCGCGCACCGGCGATCAATTGGACCATGCTGGTCCACGTGGTGAAATCCTGTCCGAATGTCGGCTCGTCCATGACCAGCACTTTTGGCGCGGCAGCCAGCATGGACGCCACGGACAGTCTTCTTTTCTCACCGCCCGATAGGGTGAATGGATTCGCTTTGGCGAAGCGGGAAAGATTCAGGCGTTCCAACAGCCTGTCGGCGATGGAATACGCCTCCTCGTCGGTTTTGCCCATGGATTTGGGGCCGATGGCCACCTCGTCTCGCACGGTGGATGCGGCGAACTGGTGTTCCGGCTCTTGGAACACCATGCCGATACGTCCCAGCAAGTCGCGGCTTTTCCATGTGATCACATTGTTTTCGCGATGGGGAGGTACCAGATCGTCCGCCATGCATACACGTCCTGCTATCGGTTTGAGCAGTCCTGCGAGAGTGAGTCCGAGTGTGGATTTGCCCACGCCGTTTCTGCCGGTCAACGCGGTCACCTCACCGGAATGGAATTCGAGGTCGATATGCTCGCCGAGCGGGAAATCATAGCCGAAGCTCAGATCCCGCGTGTAAAGCACGACGTCCTGCGGTTGCCGGATTTGTTCCGGTTTGGGCGCGTGGCTTTCGATGGTGCGGCCCGGCACCCACGCACCGCCGTCGGCAAGCACCTGACCCATGTGGCCGAACACTTCGTCTGGAGTGCCGTCGGCGATTACGCCGCCGACGTTCGAATCGGCTTCGGGTTTGCCCAGCACGATGACGCGGTCGACCAGGTCGAGCCACACGTCGATATGATGTTCCACCACAACCAACGTCTCATGGGTTTGTTCGAGGACGTGGCGGACAGCGTCGTGCACTTCCTTGACACCGTCCGGGTCAAGGTTGGCGGTCGGTTCGTCAAGCAGCAGCAGGCCAGGGTGCATGGCCAGCACGCCCGCCAAGGCGAGGCGCTGACGTTGTCCGCCGGAAAGTCCTCGTGTGGAGCGGTCGAACGCCATGTAGTCGAGCCCGACGATGTCAAGGGCGGCTCGTGCCCGGTTCCAGATTTCATCTTTCGGCAGGTTCAGGTTCTCGCAGCCGAATGCGGTGTCGTCTCCGGCACGTTCGAGAATCGTCTGCGAGTCCGGGTCCTGAAGCACCAGCCCGCAACGTCCGCGCGCTTGTCTGGCGTCGACGCCGTCGATGAGCAGCTCGCCTTCCTGCTCGCCTTCGTCATCTCCACCGAGCACGCCGGCCAAACCGGACATCAGGGTTGATTTGCCTGCGCCGGAAGCGCCAAGCAACAGTACCCGCTCCCCCGGTTTGATGTCGAAGTCGACGTGTCGTAGCGCGAAATCCTTACGTGAGGCGTGTCTCCATCCCCAATCATGTGCGGTCACGCCGGCCGCTGTTGTGTTCTGAACGTCAGTGGTCATTCGTCGTTCTTTCTTCTGATTGTCATGCTGTTGTTTCGTATGCCGTTGTCATGCGATGCGCCATCACAAGAAAATCCCGCACCACCTTGATGTGATGCGGGATTTGCTTGCATCGGACAATCAGACCAGTTCCTGCGTACGACCGGATTCGAAGCGGTCGAGCACGCCGGTCTTGGCGATGGCCACCTGCAGGAGGTACATCACCGCGCCGGCGAGCACCGCGCCGGAAATGGCGGAGGCGATCAGGTAGATGCTGACGCGTAGCGCGCTCCAAGCCGGATTGGTAAGCCAGTAGTACAGGCCGCAGCCGACGCCTGCAAGTGCGCCGGAGATCGTGGTGGACAGCAGGTCCCACTTCTTATAGGCGAAGATGGCAAGACCGATTTCGGCGCCGAGGCCCTGCACGATGCCGACGATCAGCGAGCCGCCGACGCCCCACTGGTTGCCCATGGTGAGTTCGAGCGCGGCCGCGAGGGTTTCCGCGAACAGTGCGGCTCCAGGCTTGCGCACGATGATGGCGGCCAGAGGGCCTGCGAACAGCCAGAAAGCGTTAAGCAGGCCTTCGAAGCCTGGAGTCACCGCCTCGAAGAGGGCCAGCGGCGCGGTGCAGACGATGTCCCAGCCCCAGAAGATCACGCCGGATGCGACGGCGATGATGGCTGCGACGACGATATCGACCACGCGCCACTTGTTGTTGTGTTTGCGAACTGCGGAAGACTGGTTTTCTTCAGTCATGGGATATGTGCCTTTCTCTTTTCGTCAAGGCACGGGAAATAGAGAGACGTCCGTGCGCCGGCATTACCCGGTATACGTTCATACGGTTGAAGCGGTTGCTTCCTCTCAGCCATTCGGCCCCCGTGTCTGCGCCTGATATTACACAGGACCCACGATTTACGTCGGTTTTGTCTCATAACGGATTCCGTATTCCGTGGCTGAGTCGCATTCCGATGTGTTGTTTTGGAGGAACGCTCCAACCGTATGGTGATTTTATTGAGGCAGTCTCATCAGCGATTCGGCAAGATTCTTGAATGTTTCTCCGATACCGTCCGACCGCAACGCGCCCTCTTTGGTTAGGACTGCGGGCTGGCCTGCTTCGCCGGTTTCGCGCAGTTCAGGCTCCAATGGGAGTTGTGCGAGCAGTGGCACTTCATAGCCGAGGCTGTGGGTCAGCTGTTCGGATACGCGTGCGCCGCCACCTTCGCCGAAGATACGTAGCTTCTCGCCTTTGTGCTCGTAGTAGCTCATGTTTTCCACGACGCCGCGAACTTTCATCGGCACCTGCAATGCCACCAGGCCGGATCGTACCGCGATGTCGGAGGCGGATGGCTGCGGTGTGGTGACCACCACCAGTTCGGCGTTCGGCAGTGCCTGTGCCACGGAAATCGCCATGTCGCCGGTGCCGGGCGCCAGGTCGAGCAGCAATACGTCCGGCTCGCCCCACCATACGTCGGATAGGAATTGCTCCAAGGAGCGTTGCAGTCTTGGACCACGCCATAGGATGGCTCTGTCCGCGCCGGCGAACATGCCGATGGAGATCAGTTTCACACCCCATGCGGTGACGGGCATGAGCATGCCGTTGAGGTTCGTGGGCTGTGATTGCACGCCGAATAGCCTGGGCAGCGAGAAACCGTAGATGTCGGCGTCGATGGCGGCGGTATCGTAGCCGAGCGCCGCGAATGTGGCTGCCAGATTGGCGGTGACAGACGATTTGCCCACGCCGCCTTTGCCGGAGGCGATGGCGAAGATGCGGGTTTTGATGCCGGGTTTGTTGAACGGGTTCTGTTTACGTTCCGCTTTGAGGCCGGCCACCAGCTGGGTGAGTTTGTCTTGGCTCATGGAGCCGACTTCGATGCTGGGAATCAACGTGGCATCGGGATAGGAGGCGACCGCGCCGTTGATCTGGTTGGTGATGGTCTGCGACAGCGGACAGCCTTCCACGGTCAGTTCGACCCGCACCCGTACGTCGTACGTGTTGGTTTCGCCTGCCACTGGCGTGGCGTCAATGGCTGCGATCATGCCCAAGTCGGTGACGGACCTGCCCAGTTCGGGGTCAATCACTTTGCTTAGCCGTTCGTAGATGCGCGCTTCGATGGTGCGCTCGTCGCTCATGCTTCCTCCTTATGCCGCGTACCACAGTAGCGGTTCGCGGCACGGCTTGCCAGATGGTGTGGCGATTATTCAACTGTTCCTGTGTCGAGCAGCTGTTTGAATTGGTCTTCGTTGAGCATGGGGATGCCCAGTTCCTCGGCTTTTGCGGCTTTTGAGCCGGCATTCTCGCCTACGACGACCCAATCGGTTTTCTTGCTGACGGATCCTGCGGCTTTGCCTCCGCGCAGAACGATGGCCTCTTTGGCGGAATCGCGGGAGAATCCTTCCAACGAGCCGGTGACCACGACCGTTTTGCCTGCCAATGTCTGTGGTAGTCCGCTGGCTTGGGCTTGTCCGACTCCTACGCCGGCGGCCTTCCATGCGTCAAGCACGGCACCGCGCCAATTGCCCGGCTCACGGGCCGCGGTGAACCATGTGACTACGGATTCCGCAATTTCCGGACCAATACCGTCGATTTGGGACAATTCGTCCACGCTGGCATGTTCGATGGCATCCAACGTACCGAACGCGCTGGCGATGGTGCGTGCGGTGGGCGGTCCGAGCCTGCGGATGGACAGGGCCACCAGAACGCGCCACAGGTCGGCATGGCGGGCTTTGTCCATTTCGTCGAGCATCTTGCGGGTGTTTTCCGCCGGACGAATGTACACCGGCTGCACGCTGGACGTGCCTCCACGGGATACCTTGATTTCCTCGCGGATCACCACGGCGTCATCCGGCACCACGTATTGCGGATATTCCGCGGTCTCGTCGATGTCGGCTTCCTTGCGTTTGCGGGCGGCGGTAGGCGCGGTCCAGAATGCGGGCACCTGATGCCATAATCCGGATCCGCCCACACGTTTGCGCACTTTCTTGATCTTGCCGTTTGACCCGACGGTCTCGTGGATTTCGATGATTGGGGCCTCGCGCCAGACGCGCACATCCTTGAGGTCTGCGGACGTCAACGAGAACAGCCCGGCCTCGCTGGACAGCACAGGTGTCTGCATGGGCGGCAGTTCCAGTCCTGCCACCGGCTCGTACGGTTCAGGCTCCTCACCGGGTTTCACCACGATTTCGGTGATGTTCGGCGCATACGTGTCGATGGAATCGGGCCTGTCCTCTTCGGGATTCGTCAGCGCAATGGCTGATTGGTCGCCCAGATGTTCGATATCGAACGCCTTGCGGGACGCCAGATTGATGATCCGCTCGGTCAGCTGCGCCGGGCAGGATTCCACGTTCGGGCAGCGTATATCTTTGTCTCCCTCTTTGGCGGGAGCGAGTTCCGCGCCGCAGCTCGGGCAACGCGTGGGCATCACGAACCGGCGGATCTGGCCCTCACGTCCCTTGCGTCGCTCCAGCACCGGACCGACGAGCTCGGGAATCACGTCTCCCGCCTTGCGCACCACCACGGTGTCGCCGATGAGCACGCCTTTGCGTTCCACTTCAAAGGGGTTGTGCAGCGTGGTACGGGATACTGTGGAACCGGCCACGTACACGGGTTTCAACACCGCCACCGGAGTCACACGTCCGGTGCGCCCCACCTGCACAGTGATGTCAAGCAGCTCGGTATTGACTTCTTCCGGTGGATATTTGTAGGCGATGGCCCAGCGCGGCGCACGCGATGTGGCGCCAAGGGAACGCTGCAATCCCAAATCGTCGACCTTCACGACGATGCCGTCAAGCGCGTGTTCGATGTCGCCTCGGTGTTCGCCGTAATAGTCGATCATGTCGAGGATTTCCTTGAACGACGTGACCTCACGGTTGTGCGGAGAGACGGGCACACCCCATTTCTTATACAATTCGTAGGCTTCGGATTGGTCGTTGACCACATCATGGCCGTTGCCAGCGTGCCCCGCACCCCAACGCAGCGATCCGATGCCGTGCGCGTAGAAGCTCAGGCGACGGGTTGCGGTGATACGCGGATCCTTCTGTCTCAGGCTACCTGCGGCCGCGTTGCGGGGATTGGCGAATGGCGCGCGACCGGCGTCCTCGTTCTCGGCGTTCAGCTTGTTGAAATCGTCCCATCGCATGAACACTTCGCCGCGGATCTCCACGAATTCGGGAATGTCTTCCTCCGGTCCGGCAAGGTTCTGCGGAATGGTGGAGATGGTGCGCACGTTGAGAGTGATGTCCTCGCCGGTCACGCCATCGCCTCTGGTCAGACCCTGTTCAAGCACGCCGTTGCGGTAGATGAGGTTCAGCGCAAGACCGTCGATTTTCACCTCGCAGGTCATGGGCAGTGGCTTCGATTCGGGCCAATCCAATCCCCTGAGCACGCCGTCGTACCATTCGCGCAGCTCCTCGATGGAGAACACGTCATCGAGGCTCATCATGCGCGATGGATGACGTACGGAAGCGAAGTCGTTGGAGAACGTGCCGCCCACGCGATGGGTCGGTGACTGCGGTGAGTCAAGTGATGGGAACTGCGCCTCAAGCGATTGCAGGCAGCGCAATCTTGCGTCATATGCCGCGTCGGATGAGACGGGGGCATCGTCGATATAGTATGCGATCTGGTCTGATTCCACCCATGCGGCCACGCGCGCCCACAGCCTGGCCGCGGCTTCGGCGCTCATCGAAGCCACATCAACCTTGTCGAGGCGCATGGCGTCGGCATCGGTCGGCTGCAACGCGGCAATCCAACGTTCGCTGCCCGGAGTCAGCGAAGCCAGCCCCTCATCGGCCACGACGGCCGCGGAACTACCGTCGCTCTCCGGCGCGTCGAAATCCCATGCCAACTGTTCGGAATCATCACGATTCGTCATTGTCACCGCTTTCCCATCATTTCCGCCATGCCGCGCGGATGTCCACGCCAGCACCGATTATCGCACAAATGTTCGACCGTTTTGTTAGTTGTTCAGAGAGCGCAGGAACTGCACCTGCACCACGTCGGCACCGTCATGGTCTTCGTAATCCATGCGCATCGCGGCCACCGACAGGGTGCGTGCGGGCACGAACATGCCTTTGTCCACGCAGACGCGGGCCGCTTGGTGCATCAGGGGCGCGACCGGCGTGTTCGGCCATACCGGCAGTCCGGCGTCGGCGAGCACGTGGATGGCTTCCTGCACGTTGGTCGGCACCGGAATGCACTGCGATTGCGCTCTTCCGATCAGTTCCTGCAGTTCGCTTTCGAGCATGGCGATACGTCCGGGGGCGATCTCCTCGCTCATGATGTATGAGGCGGCGGCAAGGTCGAAGTGGTCGCACATCCATTCCGCATAGGCGAGGCGATAGTAGGCGAATGAGGCGTCTTCCCGGTCAAGCGCGACGTTCAGCGCGTTGAGGCATGCCGCACGTGCCGGATCCCAGTCCTCGGCACGCCCCAGCTGCACGGCGAGCTTGAGGTGCGACAGCGGGTATGCGGGGGCGTAACGCACCATGGCGTTCAGATGCGGCAGCGCGGCATCGACGCCTTTGACTTGGGCGAGCAGGTCGGCAAGCTCCATATGCATGTAGAACAGGTTGTCGGGAATGAGCACCGTTCTTTCGCCTTCGGTGGCGAACATGCGGTTGTAGATGACGCGTTCCGCATATGAATTGAAGTACCGCGGCACGCCCGGATTTTCAGCGAAGATCCGGTCCATGCGTTCGAGTGTGGACTGGGCGGATTCGATGGCCCGCTCGACGTCTCCGGAGAACAGCATGTCTCGTGCCTTCAGACGTTCGTCATCGAGGGATTGCGCCAGTTCGAATGAGAAGTCGGGCGTGTCTTCGCCGTCGATCAGCGCGCTGGTGACCTGCGGTGCCAATTCGGTCAATTCCGGATCGGATATGGAATTGATGATGTCCATGGCCTGTTTGGCTTTGGCCACCGATTCGAGTCCGTCGCTTTGCGCAAGACGATGGAACTCCCCCACGGCGCGCTGCAACAGGTCGACACGCTGGATGGACAGGCCCATCATGTTCTCACAGCCGAACAACTGCGCCGTGCCGTCATCAAAACGAATGTCGGACAGTTCGGGTTCTTCTTGGCTTCCCGCCGGTGAGAATCGGCTGTCACGAAGGTCGAAGGCCGCGTCGATGGGTTTGAGAGCGCCTTTGCCGTCCACGTCCATTTCGGCGTCGAACATGCGGTATGTGGCGGTTGGATGGGCCAATCCGTCAGTGTCGAGCCGCTTCAGGAACTCGTCGCGGGTGAAGGTGACGGTCACCAAGTTGCGTACGGTCGGGTTTTTGCGCAGCTGCGCCATCGGATCGTCGTCATCATCATCGAGGTAGGTGTCGTACTCCGTTTTGTCGCTGGCGTCGTCCCGCATGGAGGCGTCGTCATCGTCGGCGTGTCCGTCCGGTACCGCGAACGCCATTTCGTCGAAGTCGATGTTTTTCATCAGGTCTTCGAACTGGCCGTCCACCGTATCGTCTCCAGTGCCAACGCTATCCGAGCCAGCCGAATCGTCGGAATCGATTGATTCGGATGAGATATCGGTGGTTCTCGGAGTGACGGGCCGAGCCGGATCGCCATGGTAGTCGCCGTCCTTTGGAGCGGCTTTGGATCCGGATGGCCTCATGTCTCCGGTACGGATGCGTTCGAAGGCGCTTAACGCCTCGCTCATCAACTCGCTGATGGCGGAATCCTGTTCGGCTACGGCCTCTTCCAGACCAATCGAATCGATGTGCATCGACACGCGTTTGACATTCGGATCGGCTCCGAAGCTCAGCGCGGCCATCATGAGTCCGACGCGCAGATTGTAATCGACGCTCATACGCGTGCGTTCGACGTCGGTCAGGTCGATCCACGCGCGGCGCGATACGTCGTATCGGGTGAACGGCATCATGGACACTCCAGCAGAAGTGAAGCCGATTGCGACTTCGCCGTCGCTGAGGTCGCACCGGAAGTCAACGTCGAAACGGTATGGCAGGCGCAGGCTGCGCAGCAGACGGGACATGGTCTGCCGGTACACCCATTCGGAACCTCCGTCGGCGCCGGAATCGCCTTCCAACACGTTGTCCTTGGTTGATTCGGCGACTTCACGCCGGAAGTCGGCCGCGATATCCGCCAGTCGGCTGGCGGCCTGGATGCCGTCTTCCCGGTTCGGGTCGAGGATCGCGCCGAACCGGTCGTCCGGTTTCAACGCGATCAGCGCCGGATTCTCCAGCAGGGCGAAGTCGATCTGCGCGGCTTCGGCACGCGTCACCGTGTTCTCCGTGGGGAGAGCGCCGATGCGTGCGTTACGTTCCAGCCATGAGCTGACGGCGGCGAAGCGGTTGAGGTTGCCCTCGATGTTGAGGGCGCACAGCACTGCCGAGAACGGCAGGGAGGAATCCCATGCGAAGAAGTAGCATCCGGAATAGCTGGATGTGTACAGGTGCAGCGGTTCCGCTCCGTGCACAGCTTCGAGCCCTTGATCGGTATCGAGCGCGTGGGCTTCGCGCATCAGATCGGCGAAGTAGTCTTCCAGGCCGGAGGCGCGCATGCCATGCGACCGGGCGCTCATGGTGTCTCTGATGGACCGTCGGATGGCGCCTATGGGCGCTTCGCGGTTGAGCCTGCGGAAAATGTTGCCGGAACCGAAACCGACGAGCAGGCCGTTCATCTGTGGCAGCATGTAGGCGGCGAAGAACGCGATGGTGATGGCGTCCCGATATTCGAGGTCGAACCGCATATTCGCTGGCAGGTTGGCGCGCATTTGCTCAAGCGTGTAACGGCTGCCGGTTTTGAGCCATGAGGCGAGCCACATCATGCGACCGCCCGGCATGCGTCCCACGACGCCGCCTTGCGTGGCGCGCACCGTTTTCGGATTGCGGCTGGCCGCATGGCCGAGTCTTGGACCGTCCGCCAACGTAAGGGTTTCCTCTTTGACGAAGACGAACCGCGGTTCGAGTTCCTGCGTGTCCATGTCCGGATCGGTGCCGGCGAAGACACGCGCTTTGCCGTCCGCGAGCGCGATTTGGGCGAAGTGGTCGCTGTCGGTGAACAATCCGATGGAGAAGGCATGGCCGTGGGTCTGCGGCAGTTGGGCCCATCCGAGGCGGAATCCTCCGGGCACGCCTTCGAATCCGTCGATGATGTGTCGTTTGATGAGCGGATTAAGCCGGATGGCGTTGCGGGTCAGTTCGTCGACGATGTCGTCGGGCTTGTCAAGCGCCTTGCCGAAGGGGTTGGCGTGGATGTGGCGCGGCGTGGCCTGGTTGACGAGTCGCCGCACATTTTGCCTGACGCGTTCGAGCATGGTCCGGTTATGTTCCGGTTGGCTGGCCGGGTCTGATGGTGTGCGGTGAGACATGTGTGCCATTCTTTCAATCCAATGCGACATGAAGCTATTAGAATAATGACGTGACTTTTTCGAAGCAGCGTTTTCAGGCACGTCGTCGTATGTGCGCAGCCATTGTAGTCGCTTTCGCGGTGATGGTGGCGGTCGAGTGCGTGTTGTGCAATATGCCGTTTTGGCGTTCCTTGACCGCATCGGGTGATTCCGCCGCCGCGTACAACGTGCTGGGCCCTGGGCTCGAACGTACTGACGAGGGGTTGTTGAAGGTCACCGATCCGACGCAGGCATATATGCAGGTCGATGCGGATGGCTCGTCGGAATATGTTCGTATGGACCCGGTGTCTTCGAAGGCGTTGGATAAGGCAGCCAGACAATCGGAGCAGGTGTTGCGCACGGTTCGTGTCCGTCCTGATGTCAATCGCAGGGCCGGTACGGTCAGTTCGGTGTCGGTGTCTTCGCCGCGTTCGCTGTATGTGCATGCGGCGGCTGCAGGTGGTTCGGTGTGCGTGCGGATTGTCGAGCCGAAGGGTTCGCTGATTCCGTTTGATGCGGTGCGTGCGAATGTGCGTGTACCGTTCGCGTTGAATCCGTTGCGTATCGGCGTGATGGTGGCCGTGTTGGCGATGGTACTGGTGTGGAGGCCTGGTTCGCGGTTGTGGCGGATGCCGTTGGATACGACGAGTGTGAGGCAGCGTGCGTGGCTGGGGGCGCTGCTGGCGGTGCCTGTTGTGGTCACTTGTGCCGTTGTGGTGTGGCAGCTGGTGGAGGCGGCTCCGTTGAGCTTCCATACGAAAGGCACGTACACGTATGATTTCGACCAGTACGATTACGTGGCAAGGGCGCTGCTTGATGGTCACGCGTGGTTGGATTTGGATGTGCCGGATGCGTTGCGTGACGCGGCGGATCCGTATGATGTGGCCACCCGGCAGCGGTTGCTTGCCGATGGCGTAAGCCCAGTGTATTGGGATTACGCGTTCTATCAGGGGCACTGGTATTCGTATTTCGGTGTGGTTCCCGCGTTGTTGTTGTTCCTGCCGTATCGGGCGGTCACATCGTTGTTCGTCGATGGCGGGCTGATGATGCCCTGCGGTGCGGCCGTGCCGCTGCTGATGCTTGGTTTTCTGGTATTCGGATGTCTGCTGGTGATTCGTGTGATATCCCGAATTCGTCCGAATGCGCCGTTGGCTGCGGTCAGTATGCTGTGCGTGTTCATGCTGTTGGCTTCCAATGGTTTGTATCTGTGGTATCGGACGAATTTCTATTCGGTGCCGATCGCCGCCTCCCTGTTTCTGAGCGTGTTGGGATTGTGGCTGTGGTTGGGCGCCGCCAAGCGGGTGCCGGTGTCAGGCGATCGGATTCGTGAGGTTGATGGCACGCAGTCGTTGTCGTTGCCCCATCTGGCTGCAGGCTCGATGTGCATTGCGGCCAATCTGGGGTGCCGTCCGCAGTTCATTCTCGTGGCGTTGCTGGCTTTCGTAATATTCTGGCCGCAGATTCAGTCGATTTTCCGTCACGCCTCCAATGATTCCTCCATTCCCCATATGTCGGTCTGGCGTCTGATGCGCACGCCGTTGGCCGCATTGCTTCCCGCGTTGATTGTGATCGTTCCTCTGCTGGCGTACAACGTGGTCCGGTTCGGATCACCGCTCGACTTCGGCACCTCATATCAGATGACGGTCACGGATATGACCAGTTATCGGCAGCCATTGTCGAATCTTGCGCTGACCGTCTCATATTACCTGTTCCTGCCGTTGCGGTTCACGGATGCGTTTCCGTTCCTCGCCGTCAGTCCGGCGCCTCTTCCCACTTGGGGATTTACCGAGGCAATGCCTGGCGGCTTATTCACGATAGCTCCGTTGACGTTGGCCGCGCTGGCCTGCCCGTTCCTCTACCGGCGTATGCGCAAGGCCGGGCGCACGAACACATGGCTGTTGTTGACATCCAGCCTGGCATTGGGATTGCTGCTTGTGGTGCTTGACTCCCGCATGGCCGGTTTGGGATGGCGGTACATCGCCGATTTCGGATGGCTGTTTGCCTTGGCCGCGTTGCCTTCGTTGCTGATCGTGCTTGATTGCGGCAAGCCGCGTCTGCGTTGGGTATGTCGTGCCGGATTCCTCGCGCTGCTGCTGTTCACGCTGGTTGTCGCGCTGATGTCGTTGTTCCTGCCCGGGCGTGACGATGAGATGTTGCGCAACAATCCCGCCCTCTATCTCGACGTGCAGTCCTGGTTCATGTTGGGTTGACGTCCGACATAAGCTACATCCAGTAAAAATTCAGGTTTCTTTCCTGATTCATATAGCAGTTTTTCCGGTTTGCTCTGAGTTTCATCGGCAATCATAGTGATTGTCATCATTGTTGCTTTGAGTTATGTTCCGGGGGTCGCCGACCATGAAACCGCTTTCGCCGCCACGCAACCATCCTCGGGCCGCACGTCGGATGCCAAAGGCGACATCGTACTGCTCACCACCGAACTGGGACGCGACGACAACGCCGTGCAGGACCAGGTCGTCAAACTCGATGCCGAAACCAGCAGTGTGGCGCGACTGTTGGATTTCGGCAGCCTGTTAGCCGATTACAAGGCGTCCGCCACGCATGCGGGCACGGACGATTCGGATGAACTGCCGGTGGACCTGCGCGCGGTTGCGCCTGCGGTTCGTTACAATCGGCGGTATGGGTTTCTTCGATTCGCTGTTCGCCGGTAAACGTTCCACACCGGCTTCGTCCGTCACGTTCCATCTCGACCAGGCCGCCCACATGTACGAGGACGGCAATATCGGCTTGGAGGCCACCACGCTTGATATCACACCTGACAGCAAGCGTGTGGCG
>OHAR01000358.1_pt1 | contig 14284 bp, 10 predicted proteins | sample 1577211 | NCBI WGS metagenome assembly OHAR01 (sample SAMEA3879514, study PRJEB24766) | human gut metagenome | biome: human-associated habitat; feature: feces | place: USA | collected 1985/1987
CGAACGATTCCGCGTGCCTGGCGTACTCGGCCGATGGCGTGGATCATGCATGCGGCGGCAATCCGTATCCGCATCCGGTGATCCAGGTGGTTTCCTCGACGCTGCATATCGAAAAGCAGTGGAGTGGAGACGGTGACAAGCCGGAAAGCATCACGGTGGATATCAAACAGGGCAACGATACCTATAAGACGGTCACGCTGAAGCGTGACGATAGCGGCAAATGGTCCACCGACGTGATTATTCCGGCAGGCGCCCAAAAGACGTACACGGTGACGGAAGTCGAACCGGACAGCCACTTGTGGAAGGCTTCCTACCAGCACAAGGTCGGCGATGGAAATCTCGCTGACGGCAATGCGGTGACGGTGCCGGAATCCACGGCATCGCAGGAAGCCACGGTGATCATCACCAACACGTTGAAGCAGACCATGCTGACGCATGCGATTGGCGTGCAGAAGGAGCTGAAGGGCCGCGATTGGAAGGATTCCGACGAGTTCACTTTCAAGCTGAAGGCAGACGATTCCAATCCAGACGCGCCGATGCCAGCTTCCTGCAAGAACCAGTCGGCGTGCACGGTGACGGTGAAACGCGATTCGTCTGACGATCACGTTGCTTACTTCGGCGACATCACGTATGACGCAGGTGAAGCCGAGTACACATATCTTGTGACGGAGAACGCTGGTAATGCTTCCGCAATGTATTACTCGCAGGCGGAATACCGGGTGGTCGTGTCCGTGATGAAAGACGGAACGTCCGGTGAATGGAAGGCCGTTGTCAAATCCGTGACCCAGCTGAAAACCGATTATGGTGCCGCTGGTTCGAATTGGGACGAGACCCAGCCAATGCTGTTCACCAACCAATACATTTCGGCATCGTCACTGCCATTGACGGGCCGCATGGGTGCGGAACGATGGTGGCAGATTGCGGCCGGCGGAGTTGGCGTGCTGGCATTGCTCGCCGTCGCTGCGGCCGACCAGTGGAGACGTAAGAAGCGGCTCAGCTGAACAACACAGGATTTGCGGATCGCGGGGGCGCGTTGGGTTCCCGCCTCCCGCGATTGCAGAAAACAGTAACCAACAATCAAGGAAGAGGAGATTCTCATGAAGATGAGGAAGCTTTTCGCAGGGCTGGCCGCCGCGGCAACGTTGCTGAGCGGCATGGCCATCGGCGTCGCCGCCGCACAGGCTGATGATGCTCCATTGCTGCAAGTTAACCACGCACAGGAAGACCATACGTACACGCCATACAAGTTTGCCACGTTCGAGAATCCTGGCGATGGCTCGGTCGAAGTGAAAACGGTTGACGCATGGAAGGGAGCTGTGACCACCGCTGCTGACGCGGCTGATGGAAGCCACAACGGCATCCCGACAGAGTACAAGGATAATCCAGCCGCCTATGTGGCGACGTTCACTGCGGATCAGCTCCGTGTCTTCGCCAAGACCTTGGCTGGAATTACTCCGCCGGCAGGACCTGATGGTACTGGCCTGACCGTAACTACGGAGCAGGCAAATACGAGCCAGGCGGTCAATGTGAACGGAGAAGGCTGGTATCTGGTGAAGGATACGTTCACCAAGGCTGGCGAAACGACTGTGACGTCGGGAACTCCGGCTGTGGTGGCCACCACCGTCAATGGACTGTCCAATCTGAGGATTGCGGCCGATACGACGACCGGTCAGGGCAACATCACGACTGAAGGCCAGTTCAACGCGAAGAACGCGAATCCGACCGACGAGCCGCTCAAGTTCGCCCGGATGAATGACGTGGATGTGAACGGTAAGAGCGTAAAGGTGGGCGACACCGTGGACTTCACTGTGGCCGCGGACGTTCCTCATGCTGCGGCTGGCTGGGATGCGTACCCCTTTACCATTACCGATACCGCGTCCAAAGGTTTGCGGATTGCGGAAACGAGTGACTTCAAGGTCCAGTTCGGAGATCATACTACTGTGAATCCCGATCTGTACACGATAACGCAGGAAGGCAATGCTCAATCCGGCACCACCACGACCATCTATTTTGCCGATGCCACAACGCTGGCCGGTAGGACGATCGTCGTGTCGTACCAGGGCACCGTCACCAAGGATGCGTTGGATGGCTTGAGCGGCAGTGTGGACAACAAGGCCACAATCACCACCAAGGATGGTACCAGCGGTGAAGGCAAGACTGTCCTTAAGACCTACGGTTTCCAGTTCACGAAGATTGGCAAGGAAGGGAATGAGGCCAAGCCTCTAGCCGGCGCCAAGTTCGTTGTCAAGAATGCGGAGGGCAAGTTCCTTAAGCAGGCTGAGGACGGTGCGTGGTCGTTTGTTTCCGATCAGAATGATGCCAAGACGTTCACTACTGAGAATGATGGTTTGGTGAAGGTCGCGGGTCTTGCGGCGGGAACCTACACGGTTGTGGAGACTCAGGCTCCGACCGGCTACGCCCAGAACTTCAGGGTCACTTTCAATGTGGAGATCACAGATGAAGGTCTCATCACCTTCGAGCCGGATGCCCTTCGTCAGGTCCAACCGGTCAATAACACCACTGCGAATGCCACCGCTACCGTGCTGAACGTCAAGTCTGTCACTCAGCTGCCGCTGACCGGTGCCGCGGGAACCGTGCTGTTCACCGTCGTGGCGCTGCTGGTGGGTGGCGCTGGCGTGGCTGTGGCGGTCAAGAGCCGTCGCCGCACGTACTGAGCGCATGCGTTCGGTGTGAGTGAGTTGTGAATTGACTCACGCGCAATAAAAGTCAATGCGGGCGGTTGTGGATATTCCATAATCGCCCGCATTGATGTGTGACCGACCGGTTGAAGTGATATACGGTCAGCAATATTTGAAAAGCTGCTTGTGAGAAGTCGGATATACACTTGCTTCATTACGGGGTATAGCAAAGGGGGTAAAACGATGCGCGGTGGAGGATCATTCAGCATGGAAGAGCTCCAAATGTTGCGGGATCTGCCGGCGGTGGCTAACGTGTCGAAAGACCGCATCACGTACTCCAACGCTTTCAAACAGGTGTGTGTCATACGGTATCTTGCGGGGGAATCGCCGACCAAAATCTTCCGCGAGGCGGGATTGCCGCCGGAACTGATTGGGTATAAACGTATAGAACGAAGTGTGGCGCGTTGGAAGGCTGCCGTCCTCAAATCCGTGAACGGTAGCAGTAACATGAGTAACGGCGAAATCATTACGGAGCTCGTCAACCTGTATGTTCATGCGGTGACGCGCAAGGAGAAACTCGACGACATCGCAGGAATCGCCAATCCCGATAAGGCAAATATTGAAAATGCTCCGAATTCGCTGGACGGGGCGAACGTGTCGGGGGGGGGGTATATATCCGCTGACGTGCCCGTCCCGTCCGATGCGGCTGCCATCGCCGTGCCGCCTGCACCTCTCAGCGCGAGCAGCGGCCTTGACAGCGAGACGGCGCTTGTCATCATCAAACAACAGGCTCGGCGCATCGACGAGCTGGAACGCGAAAACGAATCGCTCCGTGGCAAGCTGAAAACCTTGGCAAGCTGACTCCACCCGTCGCAAAGCGTTTTTTGGAAAAGATGCGAATCTGCCACATATAGCGCATTTCGCGGTGCGAACAACGGCGGAGATTGTGCGGTTGGCGCGGTAGGGTGTGAACATTATGACTTTTGGGAATACGAAAACCGGAAAAACTGGTACAAGCACGTCCGAAGCGACGGAAACCGCGCATATCAAATCCGTCGAAAGCCTCGACAAAGGCAACGACATGGAACGCGGCCTGAAAAACCGCCACGTCCAATTCATCGCCATCGGCGGCACCATCGGCACCGGCCTGTTCCTCGGCTCCGGCAAGTCGATCGCGCTGACCGGACCGAGCATCATCCTCGTGTACATCGGCGTGGGCCTCATCATGTTCCTGCTCATGCGCGCCATCGGCGAAATGATGTACAGCGACCCAAGCCAGCACACCTTCATCAACTTCATCACCCGCTACCTCGGCCGCGCGTGGGGCAAATTCGCCGGCTGGACGTACTGGATCGTGCTCATCCTGACCGGCATGACCGAAATCACAGCCGTCAGCACGTATTTCGTCACGTTCTTCGGTACGTTCGGCATAGACCTCAACGCGTGGAAATGGCTTATCGAACTGTGCTTCCTCGTGGCGCTCACCGGCATCAATCTCATTGCCGTGAAAGTGTTCGGCGAGGCGGAATTCTGGTTCTCCATGATCAAAATCACGCTGATTGTGGGTCTGATTGTCACCGCCGTGGTGATGCTGTTCCTCGGTTTCAGCTACCCGGCCACGCATATCGAAGGCGTGGACGGCACGGTCTCCGGTGCCACTGTGAGCCTTACGAACATTACCGACGGCTTCCAGCTTGCGCCGAACGGCTGGATGAACTTCTTCATGAGCTTCCAGATGGTGTTCTTCGCCTACCAGCTCATCGAATTCGTGGGTGTGACCGTGTCCGAAACGCAGAACCCGCGCAAAGTGCTGCCGAAAGCCGTCAACGAGCTGATCATGCGCATCCTCATCTTCTACGTGGGCGCGCTCGTGGCCATCATGGCGATCGTGCCGTGGCGCAACTTCCACCAGAACGCGGACGGCTCGTTCGGCTCCCCGTTCATCATGGTGTTTAAGTACGCGGGCCTCGACTGGGCTGCCGCGCTCGTGTTCTTCGTGGTGATCACCGCAGCCGCGTCGGCACTCAATTCGCTGATCTACTCGGCGGGCCGCCACCTGTACCAGCTTGCGCAGGACTCCGAATCGCCCGCTATGCAGCGCCTCGGTGAGGTGTCGGATCACAAGGTGCCGGCGAAGGCGATCATCGTGTCCGGCTGCATGATCCTGTTCTCCCCGCTGATCAACGCGATTCCGGGCGTTTCCGGCGCGTTCGTGCTGTTCGCTTCGGCCGCCAGCGCCGTCGTGATCTTCATCTACATCCTGACGATGCTTGCGCACCGCCGCTACCGCCAGAGTGCCGACTTCCTGCCGGACGGCTTCGTGATGCCGGCCTGGCAGGTGTGCGACTGGATTGCGATTGCGTTCTACGTGTTCGTGTACGTCACGCTGTTCCTGTCCGCAGATACGCGCGGTTCCGCCATCGCCGGCCTGCTGTGGCTCGTCGTGTTCGGCGGCTACTGCCTGCTGCACGAGCGATTCCAGAACCGCGACCTGAAGGCGGCTCTAGGGAAGTAGACGTATTGCCTGTCGCTGCGGTATGCGTGGCATGCGCGTGTTGCGCTACGTGCCGCGCATCCGACGAAAGAGGGTCGGTGGAAACCTTGCGAAAATGTGCGTTTCCACCGACCCTCGTCGTGTAATCGCAATAAAACAGTGCGAAACGTTAGTGCACGAATCGTACGAAATCGGCGCGAATCAGCCGATGTAGTCGGCCTCGTTCGTCGGGCTGGACGGGACAGCGTGATCTTCCGTCACCTTGCCCAAGCCGGACAGGTACGCTTCACGGCCGGCCTCGATCGCGTTCTTGAAGGCGCGCGCCATCAGCGGAATGTTGCCGGCGGAAGCGATCGCCGTGTATGCCATCACCGCGTCCGCACCCATCTCCATGGCCTCCGCGGCCTGGCTCGGGCGGCCAATGCCGGCGTCGATGATCACCGGAACGTTGGAGTTCTTGATGATCACCTCGATGAAGTCGCGTGCGCGCAGGCCCTTGTTCGAGCCGATCATCGCGCCAAGCGGCATCACGCAAGCTGCGCCCGCGTCCTCAAGACGCTTCGCTGCGATCGGGTCCGGGAACATGTACGGCATGACCACGAAACCTTCCTTCGCCAGCTTTTCCGTGGCCTTGATGGTCTCCTCGTTGTCAGGCAGCAGGTACTTCGACTCGTGCTCGATCTCCACCTTCACGAAGTCCGTCTGGCACACCTCGCGCGCGAGACGTGCGATGCGCACCGCCTCATCCGCGTTGCGCGCGCCCGACGTGTTCGGCAGCATGGTGATGCCCTTCGGAATGTAGTCGAGCAGGTTGTTTTCGGTGGTGCGGCAGCGGCGCAGCGCCATGGTGACGATCTGCGTGCCCGCGTTCTCGATGGTCGCCTTGATGAGGTTCAGGTCGTAACGGCCGGAACCGAGGATGAAGCGGCTCGTGAACTTGTGCCCGCCGAGGATCAGCGGGTCGGCGTCGCCGGTGGCGATTTCGTCGTACGCATGAGCGTCCGGCTCCGGCAGGATCGCCGTGTTCGTGGTGGTGCCGACCAGCTCGTCGAGCGTGGCGTTCGGTGCGGCCGCGACGTCGGCGGCTGCGGTGGTGATGGTGTTTTCGGTGCTCATCGTCGGTTCCTTTCGTTGGGGTGTTTGGTGTTGCTGTTGTTGCGATTGCTGTGCTGCTGTTGTGTTGCCGTTGCGTCGCTGTTGTGTTGTGTGCAACGTGCGTTTGTAATCGCAATAAAAATTTCGATTACGGCAGTGGAGTAACGTAGCAGTGCGTCAGGCGTCTTCCTCGCCGAGGATCAGTCGCGTGATCATGTTCGCTTCGTGGCAGGCGACCACGCCCACGCGCGGCGCCATCAGGCCGGCACCCGGCACAGGGGCCGTCTCGCCATCGCCACAGAAGTAGAAGTTCTTCGAAACGCGACGCGTGCTCACCAGGTTGGAGCTGCGGAAGCCGGCCATGCCGGACGCGCTGACGAGCTTCTTGCCCGGCAGATTCTCCAGCACCGCGTTGACGAGCATCGTCTTGTTTTCCGGCACGTCGAACGCCTCGCAGATGATGTCCTCGTTTTCGAACAGCGTCGGCACGTTCTCGTCGGTCACCTTGACGGTGTCGATGGTGATGTCCGTGAACGGGTTGATTTGGCGCAGATTGCTGCGCAGCGCCTCCGTCTTGTACTGGCCGAGGTCCTTCAGGAAATACTGCTGGCGATTCAGGTTCGTCATATCCACGCGGTCGAAGTCGATCAAGTGCAGGTGGCCGACGCCGATGCGGGTCAGCGCCACCGCGATGGTGGAGCCGAGGCCGCCGCAGCCGCAGATGGCCACGTGCGCCGCGTCGAGCTTGTCCTGCGTGGCGGCCGTGTGACGGTCGAGCAGGGCCGCGCGGATCTCCTCGCGGCTGACCAGGGTGGCCGGGTCGGGCTGGTTGTCGAAAGCGTGCTGGCGGGCGTCGATCTGCGCCTGCGATGCGGATGGTTCAAAAGTCATGGTTGTTCTCGTATTCTCGTTTCCGTTCGTATGGTTTGTTTCGCTGCTGTGCTCAGCCGCCCTGCACGAACGTGACGATTTCCAACGTGTCGGTGCCCTTGAGCTGCGTCTGCGCACGCTGGGCGCGCGGCACGATCTCGCCGTTGAGCTCCACGGCCACGCGGTCGGCGCGCAGACCGCGCTGCTCCACTAGTTCGGCCACGGTGATCGGCGTGGCGACGTCCTCTTCCTTGCCGTTGATGATCATTTCGGTTCCCTTCTGTATGTCAGGCCCCACGAGTGCCGTTCCCGCCGAAACGGACGTTCAGAACTGCTTTGTGGGCTTCCGAGCGTCTGCTTCCGGTGAATCGGACATTCACGGTTGGTACGAAAAAAGGGTCGCCGAAGGAACCGTACCCTATGAGGTGGTGCGCCCCTCCGTGACCCTAATCACGCGATATTCGGTTATCGCGAACGGAAATGAGATGCGCCTCGCGGCGCGAACAACCCGTCTCCTTACGGCGGCATTACCCGCATCAAGTCCTCGGTCGAAGCTCGTCGAGCTCCCTCTCAGCCTTTCGGCTCCCGTTCGGTTGTGCCCTCATCTTCCCGCACCCGCCCGACAACCCGGCGCGCGCTGTTTTGTGCGAGAATGGGTGGCGGATTTTGTAGCGACGGATGTGGCGACGGAAGGGAGACGGTTATGACGACCGCACGAAACATGGGCGAATTGGCGGGATTTGCGATTCCACGGCTCGGCATGGGCACGATGGCTTTGGCGATTGAGGGGCGTCCGGACCGCGATACTGCGATTCGTACGATTCACGCCGGCTTGGACGCGGGCGTGCGATATCTGGACACCGCCTGGTCGTATTACCTGCCAAGCCAACCCGGCACCGGCACCGCCGAAGACCTGGGCTACGGCGAAAAAATGGTGCGCGACGCGCTCGCCAGCTGGGCCGGTCCGCGCGACGAAGTGCTGATTGCAACCAAAACCGGCTATCGCCGCACCATGGAGGCGCCGAACGTTGCCGAAAACGAGCCGGAACGCCAGCATTTGCAGGCTGTGGGCAGCCAGTACGGGTGGATGGCGGATTCGCGTCCGGAAACGATGATCTGCGACGCAAAGGAGTCGGCCGCGCACCTCGGCGTGGAGGCGCTGGACCTGCTGTACTCGCACGGCCCGGACCCGGAAGTGGCTTATGAGGACCAGGTCGGCGCGCTGAAGCAGCTGCTTGACGAGGGCGTGATCCGGTACGCGGGCATTTCCCGCGTGGACAACGCGCAGATCGACATCGCCCGCGAGATTCTCGGCGACAAGCTGATTGCCGTGCAGAACCAGTTCTCGCCCTCGCACCCCGACCCTGAGCATACGATGGAGCACTGCGCGGAACTTGGACTCGCGTTCGTGTGCTGGAGCCCCCTCGGCGGCTTCCTCGACGCGTTCGACCAGCGCGCGTACGACCCGTTCCGCACGGTCGCCGGCAACCACGGCTGCTCCTACCAGCGCGTGGTGCTCGCCTGGGAACTGAGCCGCTACGAGCGGTTGTTCACCATCCCCAGCGCCCGCAATCCGCAGGAAATCAACGATTCCTTCGCCGCCACCGAACTGACGCTCACGCAGGATGAGCTGGCGATGCTGAACGCCTCCGTCGACGCCCGTCGCGGCTGAATTCCGCGCAATACGTACGATTGGCCGCGCCCGATTCCGCACAATAATCGCGATTCTGGCCGCGGCCTTTTTCGTGCCTTCTGTAGCTTGCTCGCTGCAAAATCGCCCTGGGAATAACTTACACTGTAAAATGTTTACACTGTAAGATATTATGACGGCGATTGCGACGGAAGGAGGTGCCGCGTGGGCTTTGAAGAGGAACTGTTCCACGAATTGGCGACCAACACATGGGACAAACGCTCGCGCATGCAGCAGGAGATGGTGAAAGGCGCGAAGGGCGAACCCTTCGCCGTGCAGGAACTCTATAGGAAAGGCCCGCTGACGCCATCGCAGCTCGCCTCTTCAATGAAAACCACCACCGGACGCGTGTCCACACTGCTGTCCGCGTTGGAGAAAAAAGGCCAGATCACACGCGAATCCGACCCCGACGATCGCCGTGTGGTGCACGTGAACCTCACCGAAGCCGGCAGGGAACGCGCCGAACGGCAGCGCGAAAGCATGCGCGAGGCGATCTGCTGGATCTTCTCGCAGATGGGGGAGCGCCGCGCGCGCGAATTCGTTGAGCTCACCGAGGAATTCACCACGTACATGTCGCTGTGCATGCCCGGCAAACCGCGCCCCACGGCGGACGAGGTCAAAGCCGCGTTCTCAGGAAACGCACAGGAAGACGCGTAGTATCTTACGCTGTAAATAATTCACAGTGTAAGTAATCGCAATCCAGTAATCGCAAAAACCGCGAAAAATCGCAAAAACTAATCGTAAGAAAACAAGCAAAACACAAAACAAGAGAAGGAACCAAGCATGCTTCGCATCGTACGATACCTCTCCAAAGCGGAGATCGGTCAGATGCTCGTCGCGCTGGTCAGCATCGTCGGTCAGATCTGGCTTGACCTGACCCTGCCGGACTACATGGCCGACATCACGCAGCTCGTCGAAACCACCGGCAGCGAAATGCGCGACATCTGGGTGGCCGGCGGCAAAATGCTGCTCGTCTCGCTCGGCTCGGCGGCCTGCGCCATCGTCACCGGCTTCATCGCCGCGCGCGTGGGCGCCTCGTTCAGCCAGCGCCTGCGTTCGCTCGAATTCAACAAGGTGGAAAGCTTCGGACCGGCGGAAATGAACCGTTTCTCCACCGCGTCGCTCATCACCCGCTCCACGAACGACATCACGCAGATCCAGATGTTCATCACCATGGGCCTCATGATGATCGTCAAAGCGCCGATCATGGCCGTGTGGGCCGTGTGCAAGATCGCAGGAAAGGGCTTCGATTGGACGCTCGCAACCGGCATCGCCGTGGCCATCCTGCTGGTGGTCATCGCCGTGCTCATGCACTTCGTCATGCCGAAGTTCAAGGCCATGCAGCGCCTGACCGACAACATCAACCTCGTGGCGCGCGAGAACCTCACCGGCCTGCGCGTGGTGCGCGCGTACAACGCCGAGGACTACCAGGAAGCCAAGTTCACCGAAGCCAACAAGGAACTCACCGAAACCCAGCTGTTCACCAACCGCGCCATGGCCATCATGATGCCGTTGATGAACACCATCATGAACGGCCTGATGCTCGCCGTCTACTGGATCGGCGCGTACCTCATCGACGCTGCCGACGCCGTCGACAAGCTCACCACCTTCTCCAACATGGTGGTGTTCTCCAGCTACTCCATCCAGGTCATCATGAGCTTCCTGCTGCTGAGCATGGTGTTCGTGCTCTGGCCGCGAGCCGACGTGTCCGCGCAGCGCGTGCTCGAAGTCATCGACACCGAGCCGATGGTCACCGACGGCACGCAGGACGCGGGCAAGCCGGGCGAGGAAGGCGAAATCGAATTCCGCAATGTGAGCTTCGCCTACCCCGACTCGCGTCACGCCATGCTCGAAGGCGTCAATTTCAAGGCGAAGAAGGGTCAGACGGTGGCGTTCATCGGCTCGACCGGCTCCGGCAAATCGTCCCTCATCAACCTCGTGCCGCGTTTCTACGACGCCACGCAAGGCGAGGTGCTCGTCGACGGCGTCAACGTGCGCGACTACAAGCTGAAGGCGTTGCGCGACAAGATCGGCTACGTGCCGCAGCAGTCGTTCCTGTTCAAGGGAACGATCGCCAGCAACGTCGCGTACGGAGATACGGACCGCGACGACGACACCGTGCGCCGCGCATGCGACGTCGCGCAGGCGACGGAATTCATCGACAAAAAGCAGAAGAAGTACGATTCCGGCATTTCGCAGGGCGGTTCCAACGTTTCGGGCGGGCAGAAGCAGCGTCTGTCGATCGCACGCGCCGTCTACCGTCATCCGGAAATCCTGATCTTCGACGATTCCTTCTCCGCGCTCGACTTCAAAACCGACCGTGCCGTACGTGACGCGCTCGAAAAGGAAGCGAAGGATTCCACGAAACTCATCGTCGCGCAGCGCATCGGCACCATCATGAATGCCGACCGCATCATCGTGCTCGACGACGGCAAAGTGGTCGGCCAGGGCACGCACGAGGAACTGCTCGACACGTGCGAAGTGTATCGGCAGATCGCCGAATCGCAGTTGAGCGAAGACGAACTGAAGCGCTGAAAGGGGGAGACATGCCAAGAGGAATGGGACGCGGCCGTGGGGCCGTGGAAAAGCCGAAGGACTTCGGCGGAGTGATGAAGAAGCTCGTGAAATTCTGCAGCCGGTACATTCCGGTGATGATTTTCGCGCTGGTTCTGGGCGCTGCCGGCACGGTGTGCCAGATCATCGGCCCGGACAAGCTCAAGGACATGACCAACGAGATCACGAAGGGTCTGCCGGCCATGGTGCACGGCAAGCCCGTCATGAATTCGATCGATATGGACGCGGTGTCGCGCATCGCATGGCTGCTCGTCGCGCTGTACGTCGGGTACGCGCTGCTGAGCTACCTGCAAAGCTGGCTGATGGCCAACGTCACGCAACGCACGGCACAGCAGCTACGTGAGGCGATCAGCCAGAAAATCAATCGCCTGCCGCTGAAATATTTCGACAAAGTCAGCTACGGCGACGTGCTGAGCCGCATCACCAACGACGTCGACGCGATCGGACAGACGCTCGGCCAGTCGGTCGGCTCGCTGATCACATCGATCACGCTGTTCTTCGGCGCGCTCATCATGATGTTCTACAACAACGTGACCATGACGCTGTGCGCCATCGGCTCCGCGCTGCTCGGCCTGATCATCATGGGCGTGATCATGAAGGTGTCGCAGAAGTACTTCACCCGCCAGCAGGTGGCGCTCGGCGACGTCAACGGCCACGTCGAGGAAATGTACACCGGCCACACCGTGGTCAAGGCATACTGCGGCGAGGAACGCTCCATCGAGCAGTTCGAGAAGTACAACAAAGACCTGTACGTGTCCGGCTGGAAAAGCCAGTTCCTGTCCGGCCTGATGATGCCGATCATGAACTTCGTCGGCAACTTCGGATACGTGGTGGTGTGCGTGGTCGGCGCGGCGCTCGCCATGGACGGCAAGATCGAATTCGGCGTGATCGTGGCGTTCATGATGTACATCCGCCTGTTCACGCAGCCGCTGTCCCAGTTCGCGCAGGCCTTCCAGAACCTGCAGCGCTGCGCAGCCGCATCCGAACGCGTCTTCGGCTTCCTTGACGAACCGGAACTGGCCGACGAAACCGGCAAGCAGGCGCTGCTGGGCGTCGGCGCGGACGGCAAGCCGCAGCCGGTGCGCGGCGACGTGGAATTCAGCCACGTGCGCTTCGGCTACGACGCGGACAAGACCATCATCAACGACTTCTCCGCGTCCGTGAAGGCCGGCCAGAAGGTGGCTATCGTCGGCCCGACCGGCGCCGGCAAGACCACCATGGTCAACCTGCTGATGCGCTTCTACGAGATTTCCGGTGGCACGATTTCGATTGACGGCATCGACACCAAGTCCGTACCGCGCTGGAACGTGCACGACCAGTTCTCCATGGTGCTGCAGGACACGTGGGTGTTCCGTGGAACAGTGCGTGAAAACATCGCGTATTCGAAGAAGGACGTCACCGACGAGCAGATCGTGGCCGCATGCAAGGCCGTCGGCCTGCACCACTACATCATGTCGTTGCCGAACGGCTACGACACCGTGCTCGACGACAAGGCGTCGCTTTCCCAGGGCCAGCGCCAGCTGCTGACGATCGCCCGCGCCATGGTGGAGGACGCGCCGATCCTGATCCTCGACGAGGCCACCTCCTCGGTCGATACACGCACCGAGGAGCTGATCCAGAAGGCCATGGACGCGCTGACCGTGGGCCGCACGAGCTTCGTGATCGCGCACCGCCTGTCCACCATCCGCGACGCCGACATGATCCTGGTGATGAACGGCGGCGACATCGTGGAACGCGGCACGCACGAGGAACTGCTCGCCAAGGGCGGCTTCTACGCCGACATCTACAACAGCCAGTTCACGCTGGCCGAGTGAGGTTGGTGTGCTGACTCGCTAAAAAATCCGGAGGGACCACCCCTCCGGATTTTTGCGTTTTGGCTTCGGCATTTTTATTGTGTTGCGCTGACGGGACGGCGGATTTACCATTGAGGTGACTGACGTCAATCGATTGACGTATTTGAAAATCACAAAGAAAGTGGGCAGTCATGAAAAGCATCGAAATCGGCAAATCGGCAGTGGTCGCATCGCAAGCGGCGTTAGGCGTGATGCGCATGGACGCGCTGGACGCGGACGCGGCGGCAGAAGTCGTGCGCACGGCCGCCGAGCATGGAGTCAACTTCTTCGACACGGCGGACATCTACGGATTCAACGTCAACCACGACCATGCCAGCTCGCGTGTGCTCGGCCGCGCGTGGAAGGACGCCGGGCTCAAGCGCGAGGACATCTTCCTGCAGACGAAGTTCGGCATCAACATCGACTTCAGCGACCCGAACAACATGCACGCCACCCGCTACGACTTCTCCGCGAAGCACCTCATCACGCGACTCGACGAGGAACTGGAAGCGCTCGGCACCGATTACGTGGACTTCGCGCTCCTGCACAGGCCCGACACCCTGATGGAGGCCGAAGAAATCGTCGAAGCGTTCACCACCCTGCACAAGGCGGGCAAAGTGCGTCACTTCGGCGTGAGCAACGTGAACCCGTGGCAGGCGGAACTGCTGCAGTCCTGGCTCGGCGACGACCCGGCCATGAGGCTCGAGGCGAACCAGCTGCAGTTCGGCCTGATGCACGCGCAGATGGTCAGCGACGAGCTGATGACCAACTCCGGCGCCGAAGGCATGGTCGTGGCCAACCATTCGGACGGCCTGCTGTCCTACTCGCGACTGCGCCACATGACCATCCAGGCATGGAGCCCGTTCCAGTCCGGCACGGAATACGGCCCGTTCGTAGGCAACGAGCACTTCCCGGAGCTGAACAAGGCACTGGACGAAAAGGGCGCCAAGTACGGCGTGAGCGCCAACGCCATCGCCACCGCATGGGTGCTCAGGCATCCGGCGAAGATCCAGATCGTGCTCGGCTCGATGAACCCCACCCGGCTGGGCGAAATGCTCGACGGCGCGGACATCGACCTCGACAAGCAGGA
>OHAR01000376.1_pt1 | contig 13772 bp, 9 predicted proteins | sample 1577211 | NCBI WGS metagenome assembly OHAR01 (sample SAMEA3879514, study PRJEB24766) | human gut metagenome | biome: human-associated habitat; feature: feces | place: USA | collected 1985/1987
ACCAGCCGCAGGGGCCGCAATTGCATCACCGTGGTCGCCGATCTCGTGGAGCACGATGTCATCAACGTGACGCCGGGCAAGGACCCGGCCACGGTCGAACGGTTCTCGCGTGATTTCATGGACCACAACGGGGTCCCGGAATATGTGCGTCTGGTCGCCTGCGACATGAGCCTGGGCTTCCGGAAGGGCATCCGTGAGCATCTGCCCCATGCGCGGCGGATCGTCGACAGGTTCCACGTGGCCAGGCACGCCAACGAGGCCGTCGACAAGGCCGGGAAGACGGAAGGCCGCTCCAACCCGCTGCTCAAACGGACCAAGTACCTGTGGCTGCGCAACGAGGAAAGCCTGACCGAACTGCAGGTGGAGACCAAGCGCAACCTGACGAGGCAACGGTTGAAGACCGGCCGCGCCTGCAGGACATCTACACGGACAGCCGCACCCCGTCCGAGGCATGGGTGCGCCTGCATCGCCTGTGCTCGTGGATGATGCACTCGAGGCTCGAGCCCATGAAGGACTTCGCCCGCATGATCCGACGCCACTTCGCCGAGATCGTCGCCTACTTCGAGCACCCGTACACCAACGCCGTGCTCGAGGGCGCCGACAGCGTCATCCAGAACGTCAAACGACGGGCGAGAGGCTTCCGCAACATGGACTACTTCGCCACCATGGTCTACCTGACCTGCGGCAAGCTCGACCTCAAAGCCGTCACCACCACTTGACCATCACCCACCACAAACAGCGAATAGCCAAAAAAATGACGCATGTGCTGTTATACATTAAAACGCACAGAAAATCACACATATACTGTGCGATTTTCTGTGCGTTGCAGTGAGCAGCTACTCAGTTATGCGCGGCGCTTGCGCCAGATGGACAGCGCAATGCCGGCAGCGGCGAGCAGCACCATGGCACCGCTCACGCCATATACGGCGGCACCGGTGGCCGGCAACTTGCCGTCAGACTTGGTGTCATCGGTCTTGTTGTCGGTCTTGTCGCCTGCGTTATCGCCCTTGTTGTCACCATCGCCGGTATCCGGCTTGGTGGGCGTTTCCGCCTTCTGCAATGCTGCGATGGCGGCGCTCAGATCAGCGGCGGCCTTGTCAACCACAGCCTGGTCGGAGGAAGCGAGCGCAGCCTTGGCGGCCTGCAGTGCCTTGGCGAGCGCAGCCCAGGAATCAGCCGTGTAATCGGATTCCTTGAGCGCTTCGGCGGCGGCGATCTGCTTGTTGAGCTCAGCCAAATCGACCTTGCCCTGTTCAATGCCGTCAACCGTAGTATCGGATGGATTGACCAAACCATCGGTGTAGCCGTCGTAAGCAACCGCAACAGTGCCAGAGACGCTGGCCGGGAGGGTCACAGTGGCCTTGCCTTCGGCGTCGAGCTTCACGGTCTTGGACCAGTCGCCAGCAGAGAACTTCACCGAACCGGCGAGCGTGCCCTTATCGGCGGCGGTCACCGTGGCGGTGAGCTCGCGGGTGCCGGCGTTGTACACGGCCTTGGTGGTGGAGTCAACAGCCTCGATGTGCGTCGGGTTGGCAGCGGTCCAGGACTTCGTCACCTTGAGCACAGACTCAGGCACGTTCACGAACGCACCGTGACGCACCTTGTCCGGCAGACCGCCGTTAGCACCCTGAGTGATGTAGCCCTGAGCGCCCGGCTCGGCTTTGACCGGCTTCTTTTCGTTGTTGAAGTCCGGGTAACGCTTGGTCATCGGGTTGTCCCACGTGGTCTTGGAAAGCTCGGCACCCGTGGTCATAAATGCACGGTAGGCGAAGTTGTCGGACAGCAGAATGTAGCCGTCGTCGTCCTTCGTGTTGAGTTCGTCATCCTTGTTGAGCTTGATGGTCTCTGGTCCTTCGAACGGCAGCAACGCCTGCTCGAGCAGCTGCCAACCGGTGTTCGGGTCCTGGCCCGGAGATGCCTCGGTGGTCGGTGCAGTCAGCACCTTGGAACGCTCAAGGAAGATGCTCTTACCAGTGGTGATGTAATCGCCAGCGGCACCGCCCTGCTCATTCTTGGTGAATCGGTAGTAGTAGCCACCGATCTTACGCACGGTGGAATCAATGCGCGAGTAGCCGGTGTCCTGCCACATCTGCGGCTCGGTGAAGTTCACGAAGTCGCGGGTGATGGCGTAACGCACCTGAGCATAGGAGCTATTGCCGGTTTTGTCGTTCTTGACCGGAGTGGTACGGGTGTCATCAGTGAACATGCGGGAAGAGAAGAACACCACGTAAGCGTTCAGGTCATCATCCCAGTAAGCTTCCGGCGCCCAGGTCATACCGGCGTTCGGCGTGTTGATGGTGATGCCGCCGTTGCCGTCGCCGTTGGTACGGGTCCAGTTCATCATATCGGTGGACTCGTAGACCTCAACTTTCCGAGAACCGTTAACCTGGTTCTGGCTCCAGCCCATTGACGAGACCTTGAGATCAGTGGCAATCAGGTAGTACTTGTCGCCTTCGTGGGAACGCAGCACGAACATGTCACGCAAGCCACCCGTGTCTGCATCATTGGTAAGTACCGCCTGGCCATTGTTGCGAGTCTTAAACGTGAAGAAATCGTTCTTCTCAGTGGAAGCCACCCAGGCCTTTTCTCCACCGTTGCTGTCGCTCTCAAAAGTGACGGCCGCATAGCCGGTGTCAGGCGCGATGCGGGTCTTCTCCTTGACAGTGACCTCGATGGTCTTGGTGACCTTCTCACCGCCGTTGTAGGAAGCGGTGGCGGTCAGCGTAACCGGCTTGGAATCACCGTCGCCGTAGGCCGGACGATTGATGATGCCAGCACCACGATACGGGTCATCGGCACCAGTGGTCTTGTTTTCGTACTTCTCGTTAGTGGACGTAATGAGCTTCTCGTCCGAGGACTTCCACGTAATCGCCGAGCCGTTCTTGGTGCCCTTGGCGACTAGCGGCAGATTCTCGGCCGCCGGAACTTTCAGCGCAGCAATCGCGGCATCGAGGTCGGCTGCGGCGGCGTTCTGGGCGTTCATCGGCTCAACGGTGACGGGCAGTTCGGCCTTCACACCACCCAGCTCAGTGGTGGCGGTGATGGTGGCAGTACCAGCCTTGACGCCGGTTACAGTACCGTCTGCGGCGACCTTGGCCACGGACTCATCGGAGGAGGACCAGGTGACGTTCTTGCTCACGGCGTCGTCCGGAGTGACGGTGGCGGTGAGCTTGGTGGAGTCCTTCTCAATCAGGGTGAGCTTGTTGTTCACCACACCGGTACCGGAAATCGCAACGGCGGTCGGCATGGTCAGGTCAGCGCCCCTGTAGACCTTGATATCATCCATTGCACCATTCCAGTACTCATCGACGGAGTAGAACGACTTGCCGATGTAGGCGGTGGTCGCACCGAGATCGCTCATCTTGATGCCGGTGTTGGCCTTGAAAATGATCAGGGCATTGTTGCGGAACACGGCAAGGTTGGTGCCGTCCACGACAATCTTGTAATCGGCCCAGCTGTTGTCGTTGCCGGAAACGGTGACCTTGGATCCCTGTTCGTTACCCCAGTTGTTGTTGGAGATAACGCCCTTGATGGCGGTCTTGCTGTTGTAGAACATCAGGTACTTGTTGGCGTTGGCCTGATCGGTGGTGTTGGCGTCGTTCGAGCCGTCCTTGCCGACGATGAACGAGAAGAACTTGCCGCTGTCGTCGTGACGAGTCTTGGACGCGAACTCCAGAGTGAAGGAGTCGCCCGCATCCTTGAACAGCTGGTCATCGATCTGGGCGTACTGGCCACCGCCGCGCAGTGAGAGCGCCTCGTTGTTGCTGCGGTCACCGTACTGTTCGATCTTGGCGCCGTCCTTCAGCGTCAGGTTGTACTTGCCGGTCGAATCGGCAATCGCGCTGTTCGTGGTGCCGTTTTTGCCCGTGAAGTCCCAGCTGGCGAGCAGCGTCGGTTCAGCAGCCTTAGTAGTCTGCACTGTCGCGGTATCGGTTGTCTGTGGTTGGGAATCTTCCGATTCCATGGCATACGTCGTCGGAACTACTGCCACCATCGTTGATATTGCAATCAACGATGCTGCCATCTTCTTCCAATGCTTCACCGCATCTCTCCTTGTCCTTTGCCTCGACCCACTTGTCGGGTGTCTCGTTCGCCTCTACGTGAACGCAAACATTATTTGCGATGATACCATTACGGCACTGAGACTCAGTGTGCCAGATTCCTTATGTATATAAGCACTTACGGGGGCAACCGCCCAGTCCGAACACCCCCCGTATGTCAAAAGCCCCCTTCCAAGCCAATCACTAATACCCCCTCAATCGGCACCCCGCTCCGCCAGCCGCCCCAAACTGTTATTAATTTGTTATCTTTACCGCGCTTGCGTGGACAGAGAGCGCTCAGACCTCGAAGATCGCCGCATATTCGTGAGAACCCGCCTAGTCAATGAGATATGGCTTGAAGACACGCTCGGCGACGGGGATATGGAGCATCAGCATGGTGCCGTAACCAAGGATCACCAGCAGGAACAGTCCACCGGGCATGTGGAACCAGCTGGCCGCCAGCAGTGCCACGAACACGGCATCCACGATGACCAGGGCCACGGTCATCGCGATGTGGGAGATGCCGAAGATGAAGGCGTTCTTCAAGGTGCCGGCCACGGTGTTCTCGAAGCGTGCCTGAAGCGCGAACACCCATTCGAAACCGATAAGCCAGAGGATGGTCAGCGCGAATTTGATGATGAGCAGCGGCGTGATCTGCAGGACGATCCATGACCAGACCAGTGCAATCAGCGCCACCAAGAACGGCAGCCACAGCAGTGTGGCTTTGATGAAGTTGGTTTTGAATGACTTGAAGTAGTTGGAGGTTACGCCTTTGCCCTCGCCCTCGATGGAGCGGCGGCAAGCATCATGGCCGGCAGTCAGGGCCGCACCGATGGTGATGATCGGAATCGAAGTGACCAGCATCAGAATGTTGATCCATACGCCGTCAACAAGATTGCTCCACGCGCGCATGAATTTCGAGTCCGGTGCCAGCCAGTTCATCAACTACTCCTTGTACAGCTTTTGGCTCCCCTCAGGGAGGGGAGCCAAATTGTCGGGCTCAACCCTTGACCGCGCCCGCCATGACACCAGAGACTATATACTTCTGGCATACCAAGTAGAAGACGATGATGGGGATGATGGCCAGCACCAGGCAGGCCATCATGGCGCCCATATCCACGGAACCGTAGCCGCCCTTGAGGTATTGCACGGCGACCGAGACGGTCTTGTACTTGCCGAGGTCGAGCGTCAGGTACGGCAGCAGGTAGTCGTTCCAGATCCACATGGCTTCGAGGATGGCCACCGAGACGATCGACGGCTTCATAATCGGCACCACGATCTGGAAGAAGATGCGCGGCACTGACGCGCCGTCGATCATGGCGGACTCCTCAAGCTCCTGCGGGATGCCCTTGATCACGCCAGTGAAGATGAACACGGCCAGACCGGCACCGAAACCGAGGTACACGATGCACAGGCCCCACGGGGTATTGAGCTTCAGCATGTCGGCGATCTTGGAGAGGGTGAACATCACCATCTGGAACGGCACGATCATATTGAACAGGAACAGGGTGTAGAGCAGCTTCGCGGCCCAGTTGTTCACGCGCACGATCCACCATGCGCACATCGAGGTGCACACCAGAATCAGCGCCACCGAGCCGACGGTGATAAGCAGCGTCCAGCCGAAGGAAGCGAAGAACTGCGTGGTCTCGATGCCGCGCACATAGTTCTCAAGTCCTACAAACGCTTTGCCGGCAGGCAGGGAGAACGCGTTCTTGGAGATGTACGCCTTCTGCTTGAAGGAGTTGATCAGCACCAGGACGATCGGGAAAATCCAGAACAGGGAGACAACGGCAAACAGCACGGTCCATAATGCGCCATGCTTCACAGGCTTGTTCTCGTTCATCAGGCTGCCACCTCCTTGCTCGTGGTGAGCTTGTTCTGAATCAGGGCGATGACCGCGACCAGGATGAAGAACAGCACGGCCTTCGCCTGGCCGACGCCTTCCCAGCCCATACGGCCGTAGAAGGTGCGGGTGATGTTCAGCGCCAGACCTTCAGACATGTTGCTCGGCGCACCGTTGGTCAATGCGAGGTTCTGATCGTAGAGCTTGAAACCGTTGGTCACGGTCAGGAAGGAGCACACGGTGATGGACGGCATCATCAGCGGGATGATGATGCGGAACATGGTCTGCCGTCCGTTGGCGCCGTCCACGGCCGCGGCCTCCAGCACGTCGGTGGGCAGGGCTTGCAGGCCGGCGATGTAGATGATCATCATGTAGCCGATCTGCTGCCAGCACACCAGGATGACCAAGCCCCAGAACCCGTAGGACGCCTTATAGGTCAGGGCGCGGCCCCAGTGGGCTAGTACGCCGTTCAGGAGCAGCAGCCAGATGTAGCCCAGGATGATGCCGCCGATAAGGTTCGGCATGAAGAATACCGAGCGGAACAGCGTGGAGCCCTTGATCGCCTTGGTCAGCATGTAGGCGATGGCGAAGGCGATCACGTTGATCACGATGGTGGTCACGATGGTGAACGCGGTGGAGAAGCCGAGCGCGTGCAGGAATTCCTTGTCTTTCAACGCTTTGCCATAGTTCTTAAGCCCCACCCATTCACCGTCGGTAACGGTGGTGAATTCGCAGAAGCTTAAGTAGACGCCCATGATGAAGGGCACCAGGAACCCGATGATGAATGCGGCGAATGTGGGGAGCGCGAACAGCGCCCACCATCTGCGTATCGCCTTGCCAGCCATGCTGATCATGACTTTTCCTCCTCCTTGAGTCCGCTGCGTTGTGACACTGCATCGTGCGCCGGCTGCGGAGTTCAACTCAATGCGAGCTTGCCGATCGAGAACCGCATGCACGGCCTGTTCTCGTTCAAGCCTATGTTCATAGTAAACGTCGAATCATTATATGTCAAACGTTGTCATTTTAGGCGTTTCAAGTTCGAGCACACTCCGGCTCCAGCAATCTTCTTTCACCTAAGATAATGGCTATATAAAGCCAATCTAACGCCGACATAGACACTTTGCAAACGTTTGTAATACAATCGTTGTCATCGCCGCAGATCAATCAATCAGCATGTACACTGGAGTCAGTTGTGCATGTGTATTGCGATTTTCCATTCAACGCAAGGGGGCTGCAATGGCTACGAGCATTCAGGATGTCGCCCGCGAGGCCGGCGTCTCCATCTCCACCGTCTCACGTTCCTTCACCAGGCCGGATCTGGTGTCGGCCAAGACCCGCGAGCGCGTGCTCGCCATCGCCGACAAACTCAATTTCTCACTCTCCCGCTCGGCTGCGGCCCTGAAATCCGGCCGCTCCCTGCGCATCGCAGTACTGATGAGCGGCCATATCCGCCTGTGGTTCACCGCCTCGGTCATCGAGGGGCTCAACGAGGTGCTGCACACGCAGGGCTACGATATTTCGGTATTCCAGATTTCCAGCATCGAGGAGCGCAAGGAATTCTTCGAGATGTTGCCGGTACGCCGTAACGCCGATGCCGTGATTGTGGCGTCTTTCGATATCGACAACAACGAAATCGCGCAACTGGCTTCGGTCGGCGTGCCGATCGTCGGCATCAATTCAGTCGAACCCGAAGCCCGCGGCTTTACCGCCGCCGTCAATATCGACGATGTGCAGGGCTCCACGCTGGCCGCCCGCCATCTTATCAATCTCGGACATCGCCGCATCACCTACATCAGCACCAATCGCGAGGTGTCGCTGAGCTTCTCCGTGCAAAGCCGATTCGACTCATTCACCGCCTGCTGCCGCAGGGAAGGCATCGAGCCGCAGGTTATCGTCTGCAAGGTCGATGACGATGGACGTTATGAAATCAGCGACGTGGTCAACCAACTCATAAGCCAAGACGAGATGCCCACCGCCATCGCATGCCAAGAGGATGGCATTGCTTTGCCGCTTATGTTCCAGCTGGAGCGCAATGGATTCTCCGTGCCCGGCGACGTCTCGTTGATCGGCTACGACGATAGTTTCTACACCGGCGATATCGGCCTGACCACCATCCGCCAGGATCCGGTGGAAATGGCCCGCGTGGCAGCCCGCATGACGCTCGATCTCATTGACGAAAAGCCGATTGAGCAACCCTACATCGTGTTCCCGGCCCAGCTGAAGGTCCGCTCCTCCACCTCCCGCGTTAAGTAGGCTCACACAACAAAGCCCACCATAGAAAAAGTGTGAGGCAACCGCACAATAACGCTCAATCGCACATTGTGGAGAATGGCGAAAAATCGCCGATTCATGGCCCCACAGCGTGCGATTGAGCGGGTGCGTGCCTCACACTTTTTTGCGGCGGACGATTTTGTGCGAGACTCAGCAATACAAAGCGGCGCCCCCGGAGAAGGAAATGGCAGGGGCGCCGCGGATTGTTACTTATCGGCTATGGGACTCTATGAGACTCAGTGCGAAGCCTCGTATTCGGAAGCCCAACCGTCCACGAAGGCGGTCTTGACGGCATCCCACTTGCCGGTGCCCTGCGCGTACTCGAGCAGTGCCTGGCCGACCTTGTTCTTCCACTCTTCGGACGGCATCATGGTGAAGTTCCAAGAAACCTGGGTCTTGCCGGACTTCTGATCCTCAACAGCGGCTTCAGTCAGCGGGTTGTCAAACTTGACATCATCGAAGGTCTTGAACGGGGTGGTGAAGCCCATGTCCTGAGAGATGGCCTTCTTGCCGGTGTCGGAGGTGATCACCCAGGAGAGGAAGTCCTCGGTGGCCTTCTTGTCGGCGTCGGAGGCCTTGTCGTTGATGCACCAGTAGTTCTCGGAACCAGTGGCCAAGCCCTGCTTCTCTTCACCCTTGACACCGGTGTAGATTGGCATCATGCCCACGGATTCGGCCTTCATGCCGGCCTTCTGCAGGTCGGTCCAAGCCCAGGTGCCGTTCTGATAGAAGGCAGCCTCGCCGAGCGCGAACTCGGAGTTCGCATCATCGCCGGTCTTGGCGCTCAGCTGGGTGGGGTCGGTGGTGGAGTCGGCGATGTACAGGTCGAAGATCTTCTTGTAGTTCGGCAGATAAGTGCCCTTGATGGTGGCCGGCTGCTCGGTGACGTTGTCGTCCTTGAACTCATAGTAGAGCGGCAGGTTGGCCAGATGGGTCTTGAAGCGCCAGTCGGAGCTGGAGTCGAAGCCGGCGGAGGTGAACGCGCCCTTGATGCCAAGCTCGTCCTTGCGGGACTGCATGTCGTCAGCCACGGCCTTCAGGGTGTCGAAGTTGTCGATTTCGTCCATGGACGTGGCTTTGGCACCATCCAGCGCGAAGTATTTGTTAAGGATGTCCTTGTTGTAGATCAGGCCGTAGGTTTCCATCACGTACGGCACACCGACCACCTTGTCGCCGTCTTTCAGGGCCACGTCCTGGTTGGTGAGTTCCTTATACACATCCGTGTTGGACATGTCGGCGGTGTACTTCTTCCAGTTCTGGTAGCCGACCGGGCCGTTCACCTGGAACAGGGTCGGGGCCTCGGTCTTGGCAATCTCGGACTTCAGGGTCTGCTCGTAGGTACCGGAGGCCGCGGTCTGCACCTTGACCTCAACGCCCTTTTCCTTGGTGTATTCCTTGGCCAGAGCGGTCCACTGATCAGCCGCTTCCGGCTTGAAGTTCAGGTAGTAGACCTTGCCCTTGGAGTCGTCGCCGGAAGTGGAGCTTCCACAAGCGGCAAGGGTTCCGAGGGACATTGCAGCGATGGCCGCCACTGCGACCGCTGACTTGACTGTACGATTCATCATCGAACCTTTCTCTTTCATCGTCGACCCGGCCATCCCCGGTCAGGACAGGTACGCTAGCACGCACCTTTACGACTATCGACATGCACTATTGTGCAACGGTTTGCTTCTTTTTGCAAACGATAGCAATATCAGCGCGTCATAAATCATCATTTTCAGGCCATTGTCAACAAATATCCCATTGATTCGGTCATTTTTTTCCTCATTATCGCAATGCAAGCGTTCGCAATTATGAGAGCGCTAACATATCTTTCATGGCAATCGATTGTCACTTATACCCATCAAAAAAACAACACGGCGACGCTATCGTTTGCAAATCATTTATCGACATACCGCAATTCCCACCACAAACAATAAAGGCCCGCCCGCAGCAGCAGGCAGGCCAGCGTAATCACAGCGCAACCGGGGCTAGGCGTTCCACCGTTCGATGACGTTATCTCCCTTATAGACGCTGAGCACCGAGTAGTGCGCCGTATCCAAACGCAGCAACCGCGCGAAATGCGGGTCCACGCCCAGCCATTGCGAGGTGAGGATGCGCAGGATGTGCGCATGAGCCACCAACAGCACATTATGGCCGTCTTTCAGCAGCGGCGTAATCTCATCGATGGCGCTCTTGGCGCGTACCGCTGCTTCTTCCAGCGTCTCGCCAGGCCCGGCATGGACCGGCACCTGCTCGCCCGAAGGTAAGGTCTCGACCCAATCGCCCTCCAGCGTGGGCGTCAGCGAGCGCGGCCCGTCACGCCACACATCCCATTCAAAACCGCTGGCCTCACTCACCTGCTGGCGCGTACGCCCCTCGGCTCGGCCGTAATCCCATTCAGCGATGCCGTCCAACACACCGTGGTCCGCAAAACCGGCCAGTTCAGCGGTTTGGCACGCCCGCTTCAGCGGACTGGAAAACACACAGCCCTGGCTGAATCCTTCGGGGAAAGCTTCGCGCAGGCGCCTTCCGGCATCCGCTGCCTGCTGCTCGCCGACCGCGGTCAACGGGATGTTCGTGCGCCCGGTATGCTGCCCGGATTCGCTCCACACGGTCTGGCCGTGGCGCAGCAACACCAAAAATCCGTTGCCGCCACGAGAGTTCTCGACGGCAACGGTGCCGTTCACGTTCTGTTCGCTCATGCCTCCACTCTAGTCTGCGCTCGTTCATGACTCCACCATTAACGCCCATCTTTTGCGCTGAGATGATTGAGATGCTATTAGACTGAGAGTCATGAGCGACGAAACGAACACCGACTTCCCCTCCAGCGCCGACCGTGCGGTCGACAGCCTGCACCGCATCGACGAGAAGGTCAGCAGGCTGCGCGAGGACCGGCTCAACGACCCTGATTCTCTGGGCGACAAGCTCATCAAGTCGGCAGTCCCAGCGCTGGCAGGCTTGGTTGCCGGCAAAGCATTCCAGATGATATGGGACAAGGGCACAAGCAAACGCAATCTGCGCAAGGGACTGGCGGCAGACGCGCCGCAAAGTCTGGCAATGAGTCTGGCATTCGCCGCCGTTTCGGCCGCACTCGGCGCAGTGGTTTCGCAGCTGTCGGATCGGGGCTCCAAGGCGTTCGTCGACCACCGCCATCGCAAGCCCAGCCGCTAATCCCCCGGTTGGATGATGGTTTCTGTTGGCTGACTGATGACTCATCGCTGGAATTTCGTCAAGGAACCATCAGTCAATCGACAGGAACCATCAGTCCAGCACAGTTCCGCCACACAATATCGGCATTTCACTGTGAGGTAATCCACCGTGACGTCCGGCGTCTGCCGTGCGACAATAAAGCCATGGTTACCAACGCAACAATCGAGGCTCTTCTGGGCCGCCGCTCCATCCGTAAGTTCAAGGACGAGGCCATCGACGACGATACCCGCGCCACGCTCGAAACCGTCGCCCAACATGCCGCGTCCAGCCAGTTCCTTAACGACTGGTCCGCCATCCGTATCACCGACCCGGCCACCAAAGCCAAGCTCGCCGAATTCGGCCATCAGCCGTATATCGCCACTGCGCCGTTGCTGTACGTGTTCGTCATCGACGAGCACCGCAACGCACGCATCGCCGAACGCAAGGGTATCGATCCCGCTTCCGACGAATTCCATCTCAAGTACAGCTATCGCTTCACCCAAGCTCAGAACGACGCAGTGCTGGCCCTGCACGCCATGGAGACCGCCGCCTATTCGCTGGGACTGGGCTGCGTGATTCTCGGCTCTCTGCTCAACAACATCCCCGGCCTTATCGACGTGCTGAATCTGCCGGAATACACGTATCCGGTGCTGGGTCTGGCCATCGGCAAGCCCGATCAGAACCCGACCGTCAAGCCGCGCATGCCGCGCACGATGCAGTTCTTCGAGAACACCTACCCGGCTGACGCCGATGGCGTACTCGACCAGCTGCCCGCCTTCGACGAGGAAGTTCACCGGTACTACGATCTGCGCCAAGCCGACCGTCCGGTGGACGCTTTCAGCGATCAGGTCGCCACGATCAGTCGGCAGGATGTCAGCCATCAGACACTGCTCGACAAGGCCGCCGCTCAGGGCTTCCGTCTGGATCAGTGAGACCAGAACCAACGAGATAGCCTCGGATAGGCTCGTCACTGAGTCGTCTCGGTCTCAGCACTGCGACGACTCAGTTCCAACACCTCAACATTTCATCACCGGATACCGGCAAAATTGCACAACCATCCCGCCGGTGTCGCACCATCAACAAACGTTCACATATCAGTCCCATTATGCGGACAACCAACGGCCAGTTTTGCAAGAAAACCCGCCAAACCAGCAGTATTCGCACCAGTGGTGGGAATAGACTGCATGTGGCCGCAATGATTACGAACCGGAAAAGAGGGACTGGATGCGGACGGTTTGGCAAGTCTTTCTACGCGATTGCAGACGTATCTTACGCAATCCCGTTGCCGTTGTGGTGACGCTCGGCGTAGCAATGCTGCCCTCGCTGTACGCATGGTTCAACATTCTCGCCAACTGGGATCCCTATTCAGCCACCGGCAATCTGCAAGTGGCCGTAGCCAATGAAGACCAAGGCACCACCAACGATCTGGTCGGCCATCTCGATGCGGGCCGGCAGGTCGTCAAGAAACTCAAGCAGAACGACGAACTCGGCTGGCGCTTCGTAGACAATGAGGAACAGGCCGTCCACGGCGTGGAGACCGGCGGATACTATGCAGCCATCGTGCTGCCCAAGGATTTCAGCACCAGCCTGGTCGAATCGGTGACCGGAACCTCCAAACAGCCAAAAATCAAGTATTACGTCAACGAGAAGAAGAACGCGATCGCGCCGAAAATCACCGACACCGGTGCCACCACCATCGACGAGCAGATCAACTCCGCCTTCGTCACCACGGTAGCCACCACCGTTGCCTCGGCCGTTTCCGAAGCGGGAGGCGATCTCGACCAAGCCACCGGCAAAGTCCAGCACGATACGATCGATGATCTCAATACGGTGATGTCCACGCTGAACACCGTTCAGGATTCACTCACCGACTTACAGGACACGCTGGCCCAATCAGACACGATTCTCGCCGACGCCAAACAGACCACCGCCTCACTCAAGCAGACCGTCGCGGCCGCGCAGAATGCCTCCCGCCAGTCCGGCACACTGTTGGCGGAAACACAGGCCGGGTCACAAGCCTTCTCCACCACACTGGTCGGCGCGCTCGACAGCAGTTCAGCACAACTCTCCGGACTGGCCGTCCACGTCAACAACGCCGCCGGCAGCATCACCGGTTCCTTCAACAGCGCGCAGAACTCCGTCGACACCATCACCAACACACTTTCGGCCCCACTGAACGCCACCCAAACGTCAATCAGCGATCTGAAAGACGCGCTGACCAAAGCCGGCATCGGCAAAGACACCACCGACCCGGTCGGCCAGAACATCTGGAAACAAATCGATGCGCTCGACTCATTGATCAGCAAACAGCAGACACAGCTCAACACCTTCCATACCGACACCACACAGTTCATCAACTCCGGCAAAGACGCCACCACGAACCTTTCCGGAGCCATGACCAACACCACCACCGATCTGCCCTACAAGAACCCCGACCTGCCCACCCA
>OHAR01000388.1_pt1 | contig 13415 bp, 4 predicted proteins | sample 1577211 | NCBI WGS metagenome assembly OHAR01 (sample SAMEA3879514, study PRJEB24766) | human gut metagenome | biome: human-associated habitat; feature: feces | place: USA | collected 1985/1987
CTTAAACCATGGGCTGATATCAACATAGTTCGTATTCCAAGTCAGGGTGACAGTACCCTCGCCACTGCCTGACAGGCGGTAGTTGAAGCCGTCAAGGTCTTTAGGCGAAGTAGCATTGTCGATGAATGTGCCTGTCCATGTTGCTGATGTGTTATCATTTATATAGATAACGCCAAGCTTTGCGGAGAGTGGTTTCAACTCTGCCTGATTTGTAGGAGTGGCTGTCACTCTCATGTATATGTCAGACTTTGTGAGCTGTGACTTATCAAAAGTCAGCACAAATTCATGCTTGTTGAAATCGTCAGCCATAAGTTTCAGAAGTGAAAACTCTATTTTTGAATTGCTTCCAAAAGTCTTTTTTTCACCGTTATATTCAACTGAGTATTTTGCAGTTTCTTCTCCGGTAACGGCATTTCCGTTGCTGTCCACAAGCTCGGCTGTCAAAGTGTATGTGATATCCTTGTCATTATGCTTTATCAATGTTTGCGGATAGTTGCACACATTGACTGTCACACAAGGCGAGTTTTCCATACTGCTAAAAGTTATCGTCCTTGGAAGATCATTTTCATCTGTTGTAAGATAATTAGATGGAAACAGCATACCAGCTCCCTTTTGTGTGGACACAACTCGCTTTACACTTGAAACGCTGGTATAAGCCGCCAGGACGCCAATAGTACTGAGTGCGGCTGCCGCAAAAGCTATCCATATTGCAAGCCACGATCTTTTAAGCTTTTTTATAAATTGGTCTTTCATAACAGCCACCCTCCTCTCTATTTTGTGATTTATTACTTTCTCTGAACTGTAAGGTAGACCATATCAGTTTCTTTATTGTTTTGGACGTTTTTATTCCATTTTACTCTTATTATAAAATAATCGCAAAACGGATCTTTATTGTCAATTACCGTCAGTGTATCCGATTGCCAATAAAGTGCTTCGGAATTTTTCTGAACATTGCTATAGGTGTCATAAGACTTTTCGTGAAGTGTGCTGTTAGCAAGTATCTCCGAGCCTTGCTGATTGAGATAATGTCCCGAGATCTTATTGCCGTCTATTTTGTAATAAAACGTTTTATTCTCTTCATCAGAAACATAAACGACAGCTTCTGATTTTTCAGTTTCACTGATGCTTTTCGCACGATATATCTCATACTCAAAAGGGATATTCGTTGTATGTGCAAGCTGTATTTGATATTGTTGCACGTCTGCCCCGCCTATGCCGAAAACAAAGTCTTTATAACTGCCGTTCTCAACGTCTATATCTGCCATTTCAAGATTTGCCACAGATTCTTTGTTTCCTGCGGTGATATAAAGCTGAGTAGGGGCATTTATTTTTGTTGTAAGAGCAATAGAACGTTTGTGAGTAAACCACGCATAAACAGGCAGTGCCACAAGCAGTACCACCGGGATGGATACTGCTATGACTAGCTGGAGCTTCTTCTTTTTTTCTAATTTTCTGAATTTTCCAAAAATGCTTTTTGTCATAATTTTCTCCTGAAAATGCCTGCTTATTATGAATTTATAAAGCCTGTTTCTATTTTTGCGTTTGTGTAAACAACATAGTCGCTTGAGGTAGTTCCATTAACAACTGAGTTGTTGTCATTAAGCAATACTGCGGTAAGCTCAACTCTATAGTTCGCATAGGTAAGTCCCTGCTCCTCAAAAGCCTTGCCTGTTTTTACTGTAAATTTCGTAACGGCTGTGTTTTGTTCTTCGCCATTATAGCCAGTGGTAAAAATGCACTCCTTGCCATTCAGACCGCTGTTTGATGTGGCGTTTTCCAAAGTAAAGCTACTGAGGTATTTGCTAATATCTTTTGTCTGCTTATATTCGCCACTATTGTCCTTAACATACAACCTCATTGTATACTGTATTTTTTTGCCACTGTCCTTTGTTGATCGACTCAAAGCAGACAGATCATAGATAGCATTTGCTGTTATTGCCATTTCTTCTGTAGTCATATCTTTGGCATTGATACCAAGCTGCGAAAATGGTGAATCCTTCGACTCAAGAACCGTTGACTCTGCAACGTTATAGTTTAGCTGTGCCACCGTCATTGCCTTTCTATAGTAGCGTCTGGCAGGCATAACTCCACTTGCAGAGATAGAGCTGTTCTCAATATTGTTCTGGCTATATGCAACATAAGACGCCGCATTTACGCCTATACCGGTTTTTGTATCCCCGTCCTTACGCTCAGGAAACTGATCTATGATCCCTGCAGTACCATAAGTTACGCTGATATCAGCCTTGACAGTTATAGAACCATTTGTGTCACTATTGATATAATCGTAGACCGAATCGGGATACATCAGCATATAGCTGTCTTTAGCTTCTGAAAGTGTCTCCGTCTTGCTTATTTTTGCGTTTGATAACTCTGTGTCTGAACTGTTTAAAATGCTGTAATCAACATTCACCGAAGTTCCTGCAATGATCTTTGCATTAGCTCCCGCATCGTTTTCATCAAAGTTCTTCATAGAGAATTTAAACGCCTGATACATATTGAAATCGTCACTCTTATAGCCATTAAATGTATCTCTAAGGCTCGGATCAATGCTTATCTTTGACGTCATTGTCGCACGAACAAAATTATTTGACGCTGTTATCTCCTCTGGGTCATGAGCCGTCACACTTACTAGCTGTGTAAAAAAGTTTGCAATAACATATGCGCCAGTATCATTATTTGTCACTTGGACAAGATTTGTAGGAATATTGCCATTGAGCTTTCTTGGCTTATTACCGCTATAATAATTCACAAAGTTCTTGATGACCTTTTTTGAACCTTCATTTTCCGGAATGATGATAGTGAGATAATAGCTTTCGCTTATTATCATTTCGTCATTATCATTTTTAGGTGTATCACTATTCGCTGAAACAGTTATCTTATAAGCGCCTGTTTCATTCTCACCAGCAGGTCTATAATACTTGCCGTCGCTTGTTTTTACAGTAGCTGTAGCTTCATCAGCTGCCTCAACAAGTGTTCCGTCAGATGATTCTTTAGCTGTTACCGACGCATATCTTAACAGTACATCATTCATTGTAACCGGTTTAAAGCCACTTATATTTGTCAAGTCAAGCTCACCGGTTGTTTTATTAAACTTAGCATCACTTGCGGTAGAATGATAAGTCTTGTCATTGTTATTTGCATCAACAAGAGTTAGCTTTGTATCATCGGTAAGCACACCACTGTCAGTGGCACTATCACCAATAAGATAAAGCTTTTTATCAAAGCTCCAAAGCAGACTGTCACCATTATTAAGCATTTTTTCCCATTCGTTAGCGGATTTGTAATAGGAATACTTAAAATAAGTAGTAACAGGTGCATCAAAGCTCTCAAAAGCAAGCTTTGTTTTATCCGTATAGTGAGAATGGTTATAGTCTGTGCCTGAGATAACGTAAGATTGGAAGCTGAAATCAAGCACCTTTCTTACAAAAACAGGAATATGAAGTCTAAGAGCAGTTTTGTCACTTCCCGTTGGGTCGATATAATCAAGAGTAATGACAGTAAATCTGTTTGTGCCGTCATTGTCATACTGACCGTCTGTGACCTTGAAATATCCTGTCTTGCTGTTAAACGTAAGAGTGCTTTTGTCTGATTTTTTCAAAACGTCGTTATCATACACATAAGTTGCTGTGCTTACATTCATAAGATCTGTTGTTTTCAGCTTATTTGAACTGCTGTCGCAAACATCACAATTTGTCACAACTGAGATATACTTTGCGAGCATTTGTGTGATATTCAACGATGAGTTATCATCAATAAGCAAAACTGGAAGATCGTTCAGCTCCTGAACATCAAGCTCAGAGGCCTGACGAAATGTTGTAAGCTTTGAATTAGCCAGATCCTCTGCATATGTCTTTATGGTACTGTTTATGCCATAGGATTTTGTCTTTGTGCCATTCGCATAAGAAGCAGCGTCACTAATGATAGTCTGCATATTTCCGCCAACAAGATCGCCTGTGAAAATTTTATCTCCAATGGTTTTGCTTGGATTTATATTGACATAAGGCGAATAGATATCAACGTGCGTGCCGCTTCCCTCGCCGATATTTTGAGTATTATTCTGATCGCCGTTATAGTCAGCATGAACTGCGGAAAAGTTGGTAGGTGCTTCTGAATTATTATACTGTATATCAGGTAAACAATCCGTGTTATTTACTGATACTCCGATAAATTTAGATGATAGACCTGCACTTTTATTCCAACCTATCAAGTTAGAAACAGATACGCTGTTGTTGCCTCTTACATAGCCTAATTTATTTATGAGAATATCATAAGCATATGTGCTTCCACGGTCATTATGACCGATCACACCGCCTGCACCTGCGCCATTGGACTTATCTTCTGCTGACAGAGTAACATTGTTGACTTCACAATCAGTTATCTTCAGATCACCATTAGCTTTTATGCCAACATAACCTCCGATACCTGCATCACCATTTTTAGCAGCTGGTATACCTATCGCTGCATTTTTTACAGCAGACTTTGATATAGTCACAGCCGCATTCTGTGTGCCGACCATTCCGCCTGAACCTATATAGCCATAAACACCGCAATCTGATGTTTCAGATGTTCCTCCATAGTAACAGTCATTGATAGACAACTGGTTTTTGTTTATTCCAACGAATCCACCGGCATTACTACCATAAACATCGACGCTGACGCTTGTGTTTGTTATTGTGCAGGCTCCGTTAGACAGTCCTATAAGACCGCCCTCGTTCATTGTCTGGGTTGCAAGGGGTTTATTGTCTTTTTTTGAACCGATAAAGCTATCTTCATTATAGGCTGTAAGCTGAACATTGCTTATTTTCGTTTTGATATTTGCAGTGCCTGCGATTCCACCTACGCCAAACCAAGTTTTTGTGCCTTTATCAAGATTAGCAAATTCAACTTTATTAATTTTTATCTTAGAATCCTTAACAGCGAATTCGTTGCCTTTCTGAGAATTTCCCACAAGACCGCCTGTTTCAAATCCGCCATACACATAAACGCCACTGTTTTCAGACTTAACGTTACTTATATTGATATCATTTGTTGACTTTCCTATAAGTCCTCCCACAGTATATGCACCATATATTTCAAGATCAGTCAATGTTATTCCGCTAAACGTGCAAGAACTCTGTACTCCGCCAACAATACCACCTGTAGAAAGGTCTTCATTAACATACGATTGTCCATCGTTGTTATACGTCTTAACGCTGATCTTGCCGGAAAGCTTAAGGTTATTTACAGTTAAAGCATACGTTGAACAGTTTATCAACCCAACTCCTTTTACGGAGGCAAATGCGGTACGATATTTATAGTTATCCACATCTTGGAATTCAATAGTGCTACCGCTCTTGTTATCCGTTATTTTCACAGCATAGGCTTTTATATCTGTATCGAGCTTTATAGTCTGATCATTTCCCTGGATAGTTGTCAAAGACAAAGTATAATCACATTTAATGTCGCCAAGGTTACTATCCTTTGCATCAAACAACTGATTTATACCACGAAAACCGGTTCCGGTGAGGTCATAGGTTCCATTTCCTGTGAGTTTAACAGTAAAGTTCTTATTTAATTCGTGTGCCCACTTTGCTTCATAAAGACCTTTTTCACTTGGCTTTGTATATTTTTTTAGCATTACAGAATTTTTCTTTTCATATTCCCTGCTTGTAGCCGTAGCCCTTTCAAGTCTTTGATAATCTGAGAGCGCAGTTTTGTAATCTTTATCATCAGAAGTCAATGTAGCTGTGCCAACTTTTGAATAGTCTGCATTTCGAGTAAAAGTATAATGACCATAGCCGCAAGTATTGTTTTTACGGTCTGTATATCCCATACCGGACTGTGATATGATAGACAGCATAAATAACGCTTGTGCATTAGGTACTTCAATAGTATTGGTCGTGCCGGCAATAACATTTAATTTTTCTTCATCACTTAGCTCACTCTTAAACTGCGTGATGAGATAATTTTTCCTGCCATTGTTAAGGTTAGTTGACTTACCAAACGTTGTTCCCTCTTCGATAGCAAAGCCGTTTACAACTCTGCCTATATATGGATTGATAAAAAGATTGGTATATACGTCTTCACCCACTGCCACAGTATTGCTGATTGTAAGCGCACTATCTTTGGCAACGATGTCCATATTTCTGAAAATAACGCCGCCGTAAACTATGGCGCCAACATATCCGCCTGCAGTAATGAGATGTTGTTTGCTGTTATCGTTCTTTGCAAATTTTATATTAGGATTTGTTACCTTGACATTATCAATGATATTATCTCCACCGAACACAACGCCCATAACACCGCCATAATACTCCGTCTTTCCGGTACTATAGTTTAATTTATTATTATTGTTTTTTGAAAGCGTTACTTCTTTGGTATATTCTATATTGATATCTTTTACAACACTTCCGCTGCTGAACCTGATGAGCGGGCTTGCAGAATTATTGGTGATAGTTGGATATGTTCCGTCGGATCTCTGCTGTCCAACTATAACGCCCCTGAAAACGTAACTGTTTGATGTTCCGCCAAGACCTGCAAAAGAACTGCCGAGAACTATATCATCATTTATCTTGTAATAAGCCTCACAAAGATATTTGATCATATTATCTTTTGAAACTTTTTCCTTTCCGCTTACGAAATTGCCTGTTCCATCATAAGTATAAGTTTTATGATTAGTGCCTTTGCAAAAAGCACTATTAGCATTAACAGTCGATTTATCGGCAGAAACATTTGCATTATAGTTTACTTGCCAGCCATTTGTAGGTGCGGCTGTACTGATAACTCGTGCGACCTCTGCAAGTGTGGAAGCGTCAAGGATATATGGATCAGAGTATGTTCCGCAACCCTTGTCAAGATATGGTCGCTCAAGGTTTACGTCTATCTCATCATAGTTTTGGGTGGTATCATACGATTTAGCAACATATGGCTTGTATTCAGTAAAGCTATATTCCTCTTTTGCGTTATTTTTGACAGGGGAAGTATACCTGTCATCTCTACTCCAATCGCCATGATACTTATTCTGCCTGCTCACATTATCTACACGATTCTTTATGGTGTCAGACACTTCTTTTCCGTAGGTTACATTATGCTTAATATTGCCAGCTGAGTCTGTACCCCAATCGTCGTCCCATTTATAGTTGTATATTGCAGAAGAGCCTGCACCGTCAGAATGCTGAAAGCTTTCAAGCAAAGTAGCATTTTTGAAAATTGAATTTTCATTACTTGCGTCAAGCTTGATATTTGAGAAAGTCAGAGATATATTTTGACCCTTTTCGCTTCCTACATTGCCTATAAGGCTTGTTGCAGCATAATTCTGTCCGCCTTTGTTATATTTTTCAGCAGTCATACTGTGTTTTTTCTGTGACACATTCTGTATAGTGATCTCTGTCATGTTGCCTATCTTATTTATAAGCAAAGGGGCATAAGAATTTTCACCATTTAAACTTAAAGAAGTATCATTCACATACAGATCATCAAGAACGATACTGCCGGTAATTTTGACAGATTTTTTTGTAGTATTGGTGTCGTCAGCAACTGAGCCGCAAACCAATGCACCTGAGCCACCATTCACTTTACCGATATTTCCCTTAAAGGTCAGTTTGCCGCTTATGGTAACAGCTCCATTTTCATTTCTGAAAAGTCCGCATTGCATCATGTAATGTTGATTATGGTAATTAGTTAAATTTGTTCCATCTATTCCGTCAGTTGTACGGGCATAATTGTCACTATTACTGCTTGATACCATTTCAGACTGATTAAAGCCATTATTTTCAAAAGTAATAGTTGAATTTGATTTTATATTACAACCATTTGTATCAACTGGATAAAATGAATATCCTGTCAAATCTATTTCTGGATCTGTTGGAAAATCTATATTTGTACTATTAATATATGCTTTTATATTATTTGCCGCAAAAAGCTTTGCACTCCACTCAACAGCCTTAGCTCCGCCTGTGGTGGCTTTACCGTTTTTATATACATCAAGGTTATAATAATATCTTGCCCAAGAATTATTTTTCCACACAGCACCATTATTTGTTGTTTGATTTTGATAGGTATTGCAGTTCTTTCCGTCCATATACAGCAAACGCTCTCCGTCCGCTGTAACAGCAGGAATTGAAATTATGGCTTGACGATTAGACATAAAACTAGCTGAAGAAGAATAATAAATACTACAACGAGCTATCTCATCAAAATACGAATAGCTTGGGCTTATATTTATCTTAGTATCTTGTGAGATCTTATATCCATCAGGTTTAGTAAGTTCAAAATAAGTTGCATCTCGTGAGCTTCTGTAATTATTGACATTTTCACCTTTAAAATAGTCAAAGCCATAAGAGTCATAATCTCTACCAAAAAGAGTTGAGGCAAGCATGCCGAAATTTATACATTTTGTTGCTTTCACTGTCACACCGTCAAAGCTAACCTCTTTTATGCTCCAATAACCTGTTGTGGAAAGTACAAGGCCGCCCAGTTCTGTGCCATTGTTCACTGTTAATCTTGAATTGTTTACATTCAAACTATTCAGATCAATTTCTACTCTATACCAGTTATGCCCTAAAAATCCACCGCTATTTGATTTACCACTAGAATTTATTGTTAAAGCATTAATATTAACATTGGTGATAGATACCTTATTAGGTACAACAGAAGCTGAATTATCCTTAGCACCGACCTCTGCAATAAGTCCGCCAACTCTGGAGTTACTTCCTGTGTGTTTGTCAGTTATATTTCCGCCAACAGTGACATTATCAAACTTAATACCAGTTGTAGGCGTTGATGTAACAGCGCCTACCATTCCGATAACTCCGCCAAGACAAGTGCAATCTACCTTTGTTGTGCTATTATCGTATGTAAGATTTGCTGTTACAGCAGAATTAGTGAATGAAACTTCACTTGTGGCGTCAGCAACATATCCAACCAGACCTCCGACAAAATTAGTATACGCACCACTTGGAGATGCGGTCACATCAGCGGTCACGCTGTCAATAGTCAAAGCTCCGCTGTTGTATGCAGACACAGAACCAATATAACAAGCATCACCGCCAGAAACATTATCACCGACAATATTTAAGTTTGAAACAATCTTTATATTGCTTATTTTTGCACCGCTTGTCTTTGCAAAAAGTCCATTATGAGTATGGAAAACTATCTTATCATTATCTGTTCCCACTGTCATGGTAAGTTTATGACTATTGCCATTCAGAGTGCCTGTGAATGTATGCTCACCATTATCACGCATAAAGCCGGTTAGACCTGTGTCGCTTATATCAACATCTGCACTAAGAGTAAAATTCGCCTTAAGTATTGCTGTTTTATCTATAGAATTTTCGCTATACTTAACAAAATCATTGCTATCATGCTGCATTATCAAAGCCGCACGGACAAAATCTGCCCTATTGCTTATGGTTATATCATTATTAGGAAATCCATTTATTGTAACAGTATGCCCCGATCCATCAAAAGACAGAACACCGCCAGCACCCTCAAGCAGACCGGAATCGTTAAGTCGAAGCACTCCGCCCCAATCCATATCGTCTATGACTTTTGAAGATGTCCTTGTAAATGACCAGCCGCTTAAGCTATAGATCAAAGCATTGCCTCTATTTCCTACTATCTGACATACGTTTTTGTTAGGGTCTTTAGGATAAAATTCTGAAAGGTTTGTTTCACCGCCAAGCCTTACAACGCCATTTTTATTAAATTTGCCAACAATGCCACCTACGCTCTGGTTTGCAGAAACATTATTTGCAGTAACTTTGACTTTGCCGCCAACATCTATAAAAGCCTGATCTGCATAGCCCACAAGTCCGCCATAATTATTTTGTGATGATGTGGGATTATTAATACTTATAGTGGTATTCTTGACGCTTACATAAGCATTGCTGTTATCACCTATCTTACCAATAAGCCCGCCAAAATCAAGGGCATTGCATGAGCCAGTCACATTTACAATGATATCACTAAGTGCTAGTTCAGAGCTAAGAGCATTAGCAGAATATCTTCCGACAATACCACCATAAAAGCCTGCCCTGACAGTGCCATCGAAGTTTGAAATAATAGTATCATTAGCGGTGCCCGTGATACTAATTTTTACACTATCTGCGCTGTTTATCAGCACTCCGAAAACAGAGCCAACAGCCGCACTGTCAGCGGTATCTCCTGATGAACAAGCAAGTGCCATTTTCATGCCACTGAATTTTGAAATATCAAATGCCTTTTCGTTGGCTTTACTATATGTATAAGAGCCGAAAAGACCGCCCGCAGTTACAGAGCCTGTAACGCTTCCGGTCATGGTAAGGGTGACATCTTCGCCAACATTTATTTCTGCATTCTCTGCACTGCCCACAAGTCCGCCTGCGTTGTTTGCGGATATATTTACATCTGTCAAGGTGTTGCACTTGTCAATGTTCAGCGTAGCATCAGCACTCATTTTCCCAACAAATACACCCGCATTCGATTTGCCAGAAACGTCAAGTGAACTACTTGACAAGCTTACATCAAGACTTGCGTTTTCGTCCATAGTGCCGCAAGCAAGACCTGCATTATCCCCGCCTGATACTTCCACCTGGACACCATTACTTAGAGTGATATCCAGATCGACCGTTGCTCCATTTTTCATATTGCCTATAACAGACGTGAAGGATTTATAAATTGTAGCACCTGAATCATCTACAGGATCAGCTTTTATTTTCCACTTATTAGCTGAAGCCACATCACCATGTACAACATTCTCAGCAAGCATAGCTGAATTTTTTTCTTCCGGTCTAGCAAAAATAATAGTATCTAAATTTGCACTGTCACTAAGATATTCAAACAGAGCAAAATTAATAGGAAGATTAATAGCTGAACCCTCATTTGCTTTGACTGTTCCCATGAAAGGATATTCTTCATTGCCAAGTCCTTTTTCTATTCCTGTAAAATCAGAAGCCTTAAACTGAGATTGGTTGTTTGAAAACAATACTGTGATTTTCTGATAGTCAGCAGGATCTGCATTAAGAAGCTTTTTAAAATCGTCTGCATTCTGTATGGTATAAACGCCATTTTTGATATCGTTAGTTATGTCAGTATATGTATCTGCCGCCATAGCCGTAATAGTATTGGTGACAGTTGATACCATTTTAGACACAACACTTGAAATGTCTGCAAGCGGCATACTCGTGACAAGCAATACGACAGCTGTAACTAAAGAAATAACATTCTTGCGATACTTGCTGTAAAGCTTGTGGCATATTCTATTAATTTTCTGATTCCTATTAGCTTTCACTTTCAACTGCCTCCGTGCAAAGTTAATATTCTTATCTATACGTTTAGTTCAACAAGGATATATTGCACCTTTGTACCTATCTTTTCGTCAGCGTCATTATACATGGAGCTTAGTGATGATAACTGTGCTGTGCTGTATTTATCACCATTAAGTATATTCTCAATAACCTTTTTATTTTGTTCTTTATCAGCATCACCTGACAAGAACAAGCTTAAATTACCCTTTATATATTCCGCAAAATCCAAACGTTCTCTACTGTCATCATCAAACAGCACATTTTTCTCTGTCAGATTTTCATCTGTGCTTTTCATTAGTACCTGACCAAGCGTGTTCGGCCACACCCAATATACGTTCACTTCCTGCGGAACGTCTACTTTACAATCTTTAAACGTCCTTGTGAATGTTTCATCATGAAGAAAATCGGAATATGTGTGATTGTTTTCATCATATTTCTCAAAAAACATGATATGTCCATTCATAAATCTAGTTACTTCTTCTTCAGTAACCTTTTCATAAGAAACAGCGTCTTCGTTTTTATTCTCTGCATACCCCGTGATACTCAACTTGAACTGTATCTCCATTTCCCCCGACTGGTTCGGGACAACATAAAAAGTAAGCTTTCCATGACTACCAGGATTAATACCATTCGTCATACCGCTTTCTTCATCAAGAAGCCAGTAGATCTTGTTGTTCTCGTCAGAAGTGATGTTGCTCCCATCAGACACTTTAGAGTAGTCATTGCTGTCAAGTATCTCAGCTTTAAGCATATTGGCACTGCCTACTGTTTTCAGTTCAAATGGCGAATCTACGCTTTTCATTCCAAATGAATCAAGATCAAGGGCTTTATCAATGGTAAACCAAGCCAAGCTGACCGCAATAAGTATAAATGCCAGAACTGCAACTGGTATTATTTTTATAATAAGCAGTTTGCGTTTCTTCTTTTCTTCCTCGCTGTCTGCTTTCTCTATCACTTTATGCTCAGCCACTTTGGCGACCTCCATTATTTCATCGAGTCAAGTTCTTTCTGCAATTCTATCATGTGGTTTCTGCAAGCGGTTATCTCGCCTGTGTATTTGTTGAACCACTCAACGTCCATTTCGTTAGGCTCTTCCTGCAAAAGAATTGCCTGAACAAGTGCTGATTGTGAACGTGATCTCTTACGCTCTATTTCCTCAATAGTAAGTCTGCATTTCTTTATTTCTCTTTTAAGCTGCCCTTTACTGCTCACGTTATTGTCCTCCTTGCATTAATTTCCCATTTTATCAACCGAATCAACTATCTCGTTGACTTCCCTATAGCCTTTGTCAAGATTTTCGGTGATATGGTCAAGTGCTTTTTTCACGTCCTCAAGCTTGCCCTGCATCTGCTCTGGATATTTAACCAAGCAGTAAAGCAGTTCGTTTATTGCCTTCTGCTCCTCCGTATAATCGTCGATAAGAAACACCAGCGACCTTGCCGCACCCATGTCCGAAAGTATCATGTTATATCTCGTTGGAAGATCCTTGCCGCTTTCAAGATAAGTGTCTATCTCCTCAGAGGCTGCAGACAGATTTTCCATATACTTAGCAATGTAAGTCTTTCTGACTTCCTCGGACTTGTCCATATAAAGCCCGATAAAAACGAACAGCCCTGCCAGTGCCGCAATACAAATAACGATAGCCGTTATCATTTTAGCCTTCATTATCTTTTCCTGATTCAAAGCTGTTCGCCTCCTTTTTCTCGTTTTCCTGCATTTTCAGCCGCTGAACTTCCTTTTCAACAGCCTCACGCATAAGCTTTTCCTTTTCTTCCTCAGCCGCTTTCAAAGCTTCCTCACGGCTTGAGTATATCTTTATCTTTGCGATAGTTTTTACCTCATACACCGCCATGCAAACTGTTGGGATTATCACAAACAGTATGAGGAGCTTCTTTGTTGATGCAAATGACCCAAGCCACTTGAAAAATCTGAGTTTTCCATAGTATTTTCCAATAATGCTGACTTTTTGCACCGTCACACTGTCCTCTATTTTGTTAGCATCGCCTTTAGTGACAAAAGTGCCGTCGCTCAAAACCTCAGATATCCTGTGAGTTTTTATCTCGCCTTTAATACTATCATCCTGAGAGTAGAACGAAATGATATCCCCTGCCTTTAAGCTGTCAGTATCCGTCCTTTTGATGTAAATATAGT
>OHAR01000393.1_pt1 | contig 13357 bp, 10 predicted proteins | sample 1577211 | NCBI WGS metagenome assembly OHAR01 (sample SAMEA3879514, study PRJEB24766) | human gut metagenome | biome: human-associated habitat; feature: feces | place: USA | collected 1985/1987
ATCGTCACCGCTGATGGCATCCGCGACACCGTGCGCCAGGTGATGTTGCCGGTGTGGAGCTCCTACTACTTCTTCACCCTGTACGCGAACGCCGCCGGGTATGACGCCCGTATGCTGCGTGCCGACGAAGTGGCGAAGCTGCCGGAGATGGACCGCTACCTGCTGGCCCGTCTGCGCCGCCTAGTGGAGAAGACCCAGCATGCGCTGGACAACTTCTACATTTCCGACGCGTGCGATGCGGCGAGCGACTTCATCGACGTGCTGACCAACTGGTACATCCGCAACAACCGCGAACGTTTCGGTGCCGGTGACGAGAACGCGTTCAACACGCTGTACACCGTGCTGGAAACCTTCATGCGCGTGCTGGCTCCGCTGGCTCCGATGGAGGCTGAAGCCGTGTGGCGCGGCCTGACTGGCGGCGAATCCGTGCATCTGGCCGACTGGCCGTTCCTTGCCGACGAGAAGACCGGCGAGACCACCGAGCTGGGTGCCGTGCTGCAGGACGATGCCAAGCTAGTGGACGCGATGGAGAAGGTGCGTGAGGTTGTTTCCGGCACGCTTTCCATGCGTAAGGCCAAGCAGATTCGCGTGCGCCAGCCGCTCGCCAAGCTGACCGTGGTGGTCGAGAACCCGGATGCGGTCGCCGCCTACAGCGACGTGTTGAAGGGCGAGCTCAACGTGAAGGATATCGAGTTCTGCACGCTGGAGGACGCCGGCTCCCATGGTCTGAAGATCGTGAACGAGCTGCGCGTGAACGCGCGTGTGGCCGGCAAGCGCCTGCGTAAGGACGTGCAGTTCGCCATCAAGGCGTCCAAGAGCGGTGCCTGGCATGTGGACGCCGCCGGCGTGCCTGTGTGTGAGACTCCGAACGGCGAGATTGCGCTTGAGGAAGGCGAATACGAGCTGATCAACCGTGTGGAGGAGGAGAACGCGCAGGAGGCTGCGAACTCCGTGTCCGCCGCGCTGCCGACCGGTGGCTTCGTGATCCTCGACACCGAACTGAACGACGACCTGCTGGCCGAAGGCTACGCCCGCGACGTGATCCGCGCCGTGCAGGAGGCCCGTAAGGCCGCTGGCCTGGAAATTTCCGACCGCATCACGCTGAAGGTGACCGTGCCCGCGGACGATGTGGCCAAGGTCGAACAGTTCAAGGACCTCGTGGCGCATGACACCTCGTCCGACAGTGTAAGCGTCGAAGCCGGCGCCGAGCTGGGCGTGGAGGTTGCTAAGGTCTGAGGTGGTTGGCTGGGTGGCTGACTGACGATAGTATGTGGGGGTGTGTTTCTCCTGTCGAGTTTGGCAGGAGAAACACACCCCCTACTACTATTTGTGTTGGGGCGTACTACGTATGCACAGGTATTTGGCGACGATAATCTTCGAATCAATCATACGGTAATCTTCGAATCAATCATTTCGTTTTTATCTTTTGCTGGAATGCGGTAGAGTAAAGACTATTCAGGGGGGTATCTGTAAAGGAGCAGGTTATGGTTCTATTAGCTCGTAAAGATGAGGAAGGCAATACTCAGGCTTTGTATGACCATCTTCATGGTGCAGGAAGATTGGCTAGTGGTTTCGAGGATGAATTCGCTGATATTTCACGTACGGCAGCCGTCTTGCATGATGTCGGGAAGGTTGCTCAGCAGTTCCAAACATATCTGTTATCGGATGATGGGCATAGGGGAGATGTGCAGCATGCCCGTCAAGGGGCGTTTGTCGTCAATGATTTTTTCGAGTCGAAAGGGGAAATTGAAGAGATAGCAAAGGAAATTCTTGAGCTTGCCATTTCTAAACATCACGGAGGTCTTCCTGATTGCATTGACGAGTCCGGGAATAGAGCTTTTCTTCTTGGGTTCACGGAGTCGGACAAAAGCAACGAGAAGTATGCGTATCAAGAAATCAAGCGGGGGCTTAACGGTTTGGCGCTCGATCTGCAATCGAATTTCCGAGGTTCAGCGGAAGATATCGCTTGTTTCCTGAAGAAAATTAAATCGCTGAGGCTGTCGAAAGATAGCATATACTTCTATCTAGGTTTGCTCGTTAAACTGATTTATTCGCGACTGGTGGATGCGGATAGGACGGATGCTGCTTGTTTCGAGACCCGAAAACAGTATCGGCCTAATGCGGTTGATTGGCAGAATCTGATTAGTCGACTCGATAAAAGCATGAGATCTTTTGATTCGAGTTCGGAAATAAACAGGATAAGACATCAGATTAATGAACAGTGTTGTTTGGCGGGGGCGCGGGAAACCGGGATTTATCGTTTGTCGATTCCGACTGGCGGCGGTAAAACGTTGGCGTCGCTAAATTTTGCGTTGCATCATGCGCTGAAGACAGGAAAGCGCCGGATCATTTACGTGATTCCATATTTGTCTATCACAACTCAGACGGCAAAGACTTTCCGAGATGTACTTGGTCTGAACTCTGATAGCGATGTTCTATTGGAGCATTACTCCACTGCAGGTATGCAACGTTCCGCTGATGTAGCGGATAATGCGTCGAGTGAGTTTGAGGATGCCGGGGAGCATCAGCGCAAGTTGGCGGCAGAGCGTTGGGACAATCCGATAATTGTTACCACTATGGTGGAATTCCTTGAGACTGTCATGTCTGCTCGCGGAACCAAACTCCGGAAATTCCATAATATGGCCGACAGTGTCATCATTTTTGATGAAATACAGTCGTTGCCGATGAACACAATCAATCTGTTCAATGAGATCGTCAGCTTCCTATCGAAGATTACCAATTCAACGATTCTTTTGTGCTCTGCGACGCAGCCGTTACTTGAAAAAACCAAACGAGAGAATCTGCTTCTTTCGGAAAAGCCTGATCTTATTGCTGAAACGGAAAGCTATGAAGACAAGCTTCGACGTACAAGAATTGTTGCTTCAGCTGAAAATAAAAGCTGCGATGAACTAGGGCAGATTATTTATCAGCAGGCGCGGAAGAACGGCAATTGCTTAGCAATCGTCAACCTGAAAAGGAAGCGCGTGAGATTTTCCAATGCTTGGAACGACTTGATGTGAATCATGAGTTTGAGCTGATTCATCTCAGTACTGCCATGTGTGGAAGGCATAGAACGGATTGTCTGAACAGAATCGGTGCGCTGCTTGATCCAGGCAATCCGAAACCTGTGATTTGTGTGAGCACACAGCTTATTGAGGCAGGTGTTGACATTTCGTTTGCTTGCGTGGTCAGGGCGATGGCTGGTCTGGACAGTATTATGCAGGCCGCTGGGCGTTGCAATAGGAATGGTGAATCGGTAGAACCAAAGAATGTGTATGTCTATCCATTGAAAGATGAAGACAGCATGGAAAGGTATCTGCCGGATATCGCAATGGGTAAGCAGCTCACTTTACAGATTATGGAGAACTACCCAGGAAAGGATTTGCTGTCTTCGAATATTCTGGAACAGTACTATGACATGCTTCTCCGTAAGAAGGACGGTAATGGTAAAGGAGGCTATACGGATTGCCCAATTCGGGGAAGGGCGGAGGGAGCGACGACTGCTTATGATCTGTTATCCTTCAACGAATGTGATCGATCTCAATTCACGAATACTACGGGAGGAAAGTACGGTTTGTGCTTTGCTCAGGCTTTTCAGACGGTTAGCGATAACTTCCATGTAATTCCGGATGTCACGCACAATGTTGTGGTCCCGTATGGTCAGGCGACTGAGTTACTTGATATGCTCCACAGGGGAGAATTGTCCGAGAAAATCTCAGTGCTAAGGCGGTTGCAGGAATATACGGTTTCTCTGTTCGATGATGACTATCGTGATTTGGCTAGGAAGCATGCAATTTCGTTAGCAAATGAGGATTTTGGAGTTTTCTTGCTGAATGAGGAATACTACAACGACAAGTACGGCGTAGTACGGGAGGCGGAGATGCCTCTCCTGCTGATGTAGGAAGGATGAGTGCTCTCTCGCAAGCTCCAAGGAGTATGCGAGAGAGCTGTAGTTGGGAAGGCAACACATATGCCAAATATATTTTCAATCCACATCGCTCTTGGCGCGATGGTAGTGGGAGTCCCACAGGCACAAGGATAGTCGATAAAGCGTATGCCGCGAAACGCCTATTAGATTGACGTTGATATTCGGAATCGTTGGATTGCGTATCTGCAGCGTTCTCAACACAGGCTGGGGAAGGATGTTTTTGGCGAGGATCTTTATACGCCAACCACTAATTTCCCTAAAAAGGTAGTTAGCTCCGATGCCAATGCCAAGCTATTGTCTGCTAATGATTCTACGAATTTTACTTTTCGTGGACGTTTTTCCAGTAAGGAACAAGCTTTGCTGGTTGATAGTGCGTCCTCTCAGAAAATCAACTCCACTTTGCGGTGGTTGGTGAATAATCATGGAACATTGACAGGCAATCAGGCTATCGTTGTCTGGGCAATAAAAAGACCTGAGGAAAAGCCCGTATTGAATCCGCAGTCAGGATCTTTTGATTTTGATGATTCCTTCTCGTCAATAGCTGACGAATCCAAAGCGCTTCATGACGACATCAGCGATGCGCTAAATGCGACAAATGTTCAGTATGCAAAAATTTTCTCAAGGGTTCTGAGAGGATATGAGGGTGCGGAGGATCTGAAGAAGCACAATGATCCGATGGTTGTCGTCATCTTGGATGCTGCTACAACGGGGCGTTTAGGCGTAACGTTCTACTGCGAGCTTCAGAAGGACGAATACATTAAGCGCATACTGCAATGGCATGTCGATGCAGCTTGGCCTCTTACATCTTTCAAAAAAAGCATCGTGGAGGGAGCTGAGCGGGTTAATGTCGTTCAGTATGAAGGGGCCCCATCGTTCACTGACATTATCAACTGTGCTTGTGACACGTCTGATAGGAGCAGCAAGAGCTATAAACGCTTCGCGAAAGATGTGAAGGAACGGCTTATTGAATGTATGTTTGGCGGAGCGCAATTTCCCATGTCGATTTTGAATGCCGCATGCCATAAGGTCACCAGGCCTATGGGATACGACAATATCAGGGTCTGGCGTCGTGATTTTGAAATCGCTTGCAGCCTATGGAAAAAACACTATATCGATGAAACAAGAAAACAGCATAGACAGGAGGATGTAATAACCATGTATCTTGAACCGAATCGAGATGATCGTGATTACCTGTATGGAAGGTTGTTGGCGCTTGCCGACAATTTCGAGGAAAGCGTCTTGCGTAAGCAGGGAGTCAAGGACCGTCCAACCAATGCAATCAAATTGATGAGCAATTTCACGGCGAAGCCCTATACGACGTGGGGCACATTGTGGAAGCAGCTTACGCCATACCTTAAATCGGCAAACGGTGGTTCCTGGTTCCGTAATGAGGTCGATGATGTTATGGCTTTGTTTAAGGAAGGTGATTTTGAAGATAATAAGGCGCTTTCGCCAATGTTTCTTCTGGGATATTCATGTCAGCGGAGAGCATCTAGGCGTAAAGCGCAAGAGATTTCTCAAAAGAATAATAGCAACAACTGACTTTTGTAATTATCAGAGTCGATTCATCGCCTATAAGTAAGGAGTATGTGATTATGGCAGCTTTGGAAAATAAGATTGATTTTGCGATTGCCTTTGAGGTGAATAACGCAAATCCCAATGGTGATCCGTTGAATGGTAATCGCCCGAGAACGACGTCAGAAGGGCTGGGTGAGGTTTCCGACGTCGCCTTGAAGAGGAAGATCCGCAACCGTCTGCAGGATGCAGGAGAATCAGTCTTTGTACAGTCTGATGATCGTTCCGATGATGGTGCCAAATCGCTGTCGGACAGGTTCAATACATATCTGAAGACCTTGCCGAAGGATGAGCAGAAGCAGAAGAATGTAGTCTTCGGTAAGGTGTGCGAGCGTTGGCTTGATGTGCGGTCCTTTGGTCAGGTTTTCGCCTTTAAGAAGGCCAAGGATACCGATGAGGTTTCGATTGGCGTACGCGGACCGGTCTCGATTCAGCCGGCATTCTCCATTAATCCCATTGCAATTGACGATGTACAAATCACTAAATCGGTCAACAGCGAGACTACGGATTCCGGTAAAAAATCATCCGACACCATGGGCATGAAGTATCGCGTCTCTGGACGCGCCGTATATGTAACTTATGGAAGCATTAGCCCCCAGCTGGCGGAAAGAACAGGTTTCAGCGCAGAAGATGCAGAGAAAATCAAGGAAGCTCTGGTCACGCTTTTCGAGAATGATGAGAGTTCGGCACGTCCGTCGGGATCGATGGAAGTGCTGGATGTCGTCTGGTTTGCACATAACTGCAAGGGGGGGCAGTATTCTTCGGCCAAAGTTCATCGTTCCGTTTCCGTTGACGCGGATGGAACCGTGAATGTAGATGACGCTTCCATTCCAGGCCTTCGCTACGAAGTAATCGAAGGCCGCTGATTACAACGTCCAAGCCTAGATGAGAGGTGCTTATATGAAAGGGCCAGATGGTTATTCAGAAGAAGATTGGCTGGCCCTTTCGGGTATTCAGCATTTCTCATTCTGCAAGCGTCAATGGGCGCTTATTCATATCGAGCAGCTGTGGTCAGAAAATTATCTGACCACAGCGGGGCATCTGGAACATGAACGCGCCCACGATTATGCGGCTTCTGAATCTCGCGGCGATATGCTGATCATGCGGGATTTGAGAGTCTATTCGCGAGCGCTCGGCATAACTGGAGCCTGTGATGTTGTGGAATTCCATAAGTCTAATGATGGTGTTCCGCTTCACGGAAGAGATGAATTGTGGTTGCCATATCCGATTGAATACAAACACGGCAAATCCAAAACGATTGATGCTGATCGTTTACAGCTATGCGCGGAAGCGATGTGCTTGGAAGAAATGCTCGCGTGTGATATTCCTGAAGGTGCTTTGTTCTATCAGCAGACAAAACGTCGTGAGCGGGTAAAATTTGACGAAGATCTTCGCAACATGGTCGAAGCTGACTTCTTGCAAATGCATGATCTTTTCTCCCGTGGATGGACTCCCAAAGTGAAACAGACCAGATCGTGTTCGGCATGTTCTCTACGGGATTTGTGCCTGCCTGAATTACGGAAGATGAAATCGGCAAAAGCATATATCGAAGAACGGCTCAAGGAAAGCGGGGAGTGATGAAGCAGCTGTTAAACACGTTGTTTGTGATGACAGAAGATGCCTATCTTGCCTTGGAGAACGATAATGTTGTGATTTATCAGAATGACCAAACCTTGGCGAAAGTGCCATTACGGTCAATTGAAGGAATCATGTGTTTCTCGTATAAGGGTGCTTCGCCTGCTCTTATGGGGCGCTGCGGCAAACTGGGCGTTTCTATGGCATTCTATTCACCGAGAGGTCATTATTACTGTTCCGTGTTAGGGGAGGAGAATCGTAATGTGCTACTTCGCCGTGAACAATTTCGAGTCGCGGATGACGAACAAAAATCTTTGCGTTATGCGAAATCTTTCATTGTTGGCAAGCTTTACAATGCGAAATGGGTGCTCGAACGCACGAAACGTGATCATGCTTTGCGGGTGAACATCGACCGACTTGCCGAGCAGAGCGGCAAATTGTCGGCGGCATTGTCAAAAGCTCGAAAAAGCTTGACGATTGATGAGTTGAGGGGTGTCGAAGGGCTTGCTGCCAAAGATTATTTCTACGCTTTTGACGATTTGGTTCTGAAGAATAAAGATGATTTCTTTTTCACCAGTAGGTCGAGGAGACCTCCGCTGGACAGGCTGAATGCATTATTGTCTTTTTGCTACTCCATATTGACGAATGATTGCATTGCGGCTTTGCAAGGTGTGGGGTTGGATCCGTATGTTGGTTTTATGCATACGGATCGGCCGGGGAGAGCCTCTCTGGCATTGGATCTGGTTGAAGAGTTTCGCCCGGTGTTGGCTGACCGCTTCGTTCTGACATTGGTTAATACAGGCGCTGTTAAGCCGGGGGATTTTGAAATACGGGAGAATGGCGGGGTGCTGCTGTCTGATTTCGGGCGGAAGAAAGTGCTTACGGCGTGGCAGAAAAAGAAGAGTGATCAGATTCTTCATCCGTTCCTGCAAGAAAAAATTTCGTGGGGATTGGTTCCGTATGTGCAAGCGCTGCTGCTAGCTCGATCGTTGCGGGGTGATCTTGATGATTACCCGCCATTTATGTGGAAGTAAAAGGTGCGTAGCTGTGTGTGGCGGTATGCGATGATTCGTGGTGATGTGTTATTGGAGGTGAAAAACCATGATGGTTGTGGTTGCGTACGATGTGAGTACGGAAACCCCTGAGGGGAAGCGTCGTCTTCGTTTGGTGGCGAAGACATGCATGAAATACGGACAGCGTGTACAGAACAGTGTTTTCGAATGCTCGGTGAGTCCTTCCGATTATCTGGTGTTGGTACACGATTTGTTGAAGATTGCCAATATTGATGAGGACAGTCTGCGCTTTTATAAACTTGGCTCTCGATATGCGGATAGGATTGAGCGTTATGGGCGTGAACGGAGTTTGCCGGTTAATGATGTGATGATGATATAGCACAGGGTAAAATGGCATGGTGTCATAACGATATGGTGTGGGGTATGCCGGGTTGAGTGTTTGAGTGTGACGTGTGACGTCCGGCATCTGGAGCGTGTTCTCTAGCCGGCGGTATTGTGGTTTCGGCAAGGTGGCCGGTCTTGAAATGGTGTTTGTGCGAAGTGGAAGCGCTCATGATGAGGGGTGCCTTTCGCACCTGAAAAACTGTCGAAATCCGAATTGTGATTTTCGTGGGCGTTTGAAAACTAAATAGTGGACATTAAAATGAGACAGAAAGACAGCTGCTCGTTTTAGGCATGTTGTTCGTCGTACCGGTGGTGTTGTTTGATATGCTTAAAGCCAAGCAGCTGGCTTGCGTCTCAGAAAGTGGACAAAAATGTCCAGCTGCACGGTCGCTCTCCTTACGGAGAGCGTGGATTGAAATTAGTAATTGATATGGAAACGCCCCTCTAATCGCGGTCGCTCTCCTTACGGAGAGCGTGGATTGAAATCAGTTCGAACCTCATAACCCTCTGCGGGTCAGGTCGCTCTCCTTACGGAGAGCGTGGATTGAAATGGTCTGGTGACACGTTGAGCGGTATCGCGGCGCGGTCGCTCTCCTTACGGAGAGCGTGGATTGAAATGAGCTTGGATACGTCCTTTTGGGCGTAATGTTCGAGGGTCGCTCTCCTTACGGAGAGCGTGGATTGAAATCTCTTATGCGATCATGTCCGTGCCCGTCGTGGCCGTCGCTCTCCTTACGGAGAGCGTGGATTGAAATTCAGACCGGTCAGAAATGCGCAAACGTCTATCTGTCGCTCTCCTTACGGAGAGCGTGGATTGAAATCGTGAGGAAATGCGCATGGCGTCCAAAGGAATGCCGGTCGCTCTCCTTACGGAGAGCGTGGATTGAAATCGAGCCTTGGTGGAGCGGGTCATGTCGCCGCCGAAGGGTCGCTCTCCTTACGGAGAGCGTGGATTGAAATCGATAGTGATTCCGCATGGTCTGGCGGTTCTCAGAGTCGCTCTCCTTACGGAGAGCGTGGATTGAAATGTGTTGTCGGTGTAGTGTGCTGGATGATTAACGTGTCGCTCTCCTTACGGAGAGCGTGGATTGAAATCCCGAAAACGTCAGAGTAAACGAAAAATTCAGAGGTCGCTCTCCTTACGGAGAGCGTGGATTGAAATAAAGAACCATACTTTCCGTGGTCCCGACGAGCCGAGTCGCTCTCCTTACGGAGAGCGTGGATTGAAATAGGCGGGCGACATCGCCGCCAATGCTGTCACGAGTCGCTCTCCTTACGGAGAGCGTGGATTGAAATCAACTGAAGCTTTACAACGCCGACCAGCCTTGCCGTCGCTCTCCTTACGGAGAGCGTGGATTGAAATGGTCAACATGATGACGCAATCCAAATAAAGAAGAGTCGCTCTCCTTACGGAGAGCGTGGATTGAAATTACCGGCACACCGGCGAAGCGCTTATGTACATTGGTCGCTCTCCTTACGGAGAGCGTGGATTGAAATATCAATGGCCGTAGATTGCCGGTGAAATTCGCGGTCGCTCTCCTTACGGAGAGCGTGGATTGAAATACGGTCATGGTGTCAAGCCCCGTGGCCTGTCCGAGTCGTCGCTCTCCTTACGGAGAGCGTGGATTGAAATTTGTACGTGGCGACAATATTAATTTCCGGCAGGTCGCTCTCCTTACGGAGAGCGTGGATTGAAATCTATAACCCTGTTCGACAAGCGGGAACAACGAGGTCGCTCTCCTTACGGAGAGCGTGGATTGAAATCAGAGCTCCGAGGCCGAGAACACCGGCATGAAGCGTCGCTCTCCTTACGGAGAGCGTGGATTGAAATATACGCCGGTAGGTTTGACTGCGGGAACAGTGCGGTCGCTCTCCTTACGGAGAGCGTGGATTGAAATAGCTTGGCAACGCCTACGTAGAGCGCGGACACGGTCGCTCTCCTTACGGAGAGCGTGGATTGAAATTCTACGGCCGGTAGGGCATCCTTGGTCCGAGATCGTCGCTCTCCTTACGGAGAGCGTGGATTGAAATACGATCCCTCCGGCGACGTGGAAGACGTCGTGAGGTCGCTCTCCTTACGGAGAGCGTGGATTGAAATTGCGAACAGGTCAATGAACGCTTCGGCCTGGACATGTCGCTCTCCTTACGGAGAGCGTGGATTGAAATGAGAAACCACGCGTCGCATGTTTTCGGCAGATTCGTCGCTCTCCTTACGGAGAGCGTGGATTGAAATACCGTTGAATAGTCTGAATCGACTATGGTATAAAGTCGCTCTCCTTACGGAGAGCGTGGATTGAAATCATAACGACGAGCCGCGAATCACGCCACGTGACGGTCGCTCTCCTTACGGAGAGCGTGGATTGAAATCACTTTGTTTTGTTTGTGGCCGCATGGTCGGCGGGTCGCTCTCCTTACGGAGAGCGTGGATTGAAATGTCCTATATTTTTCGTCGAAAATCGGATAATATGTCGCTCTCCTTACGGAGAGCGTGGATTGAAATTACGACAAGTCGAACAATCGCACCATCCATTTGAGTCGCTCTCCTTACGGAGAGCGTGGATTGAAATTTGATAAAACGTTTTACTTAACATATCGCACCAGTCGCTCTCCTTACGGAGAGCGTGGATTGAAATATCTTATTATTTTCGACGAAATCTTTCCGGATAAGTCGCTCTCCTTACGGAGAGCGTGGATTGAAATTGGACTGGCGAAGGCTCCACCGATACCATCGTTGTCGCTCTCCTTACGGAGAGCGTGGATTGAAATAATTGCGTCGTGTTGGCGTTGATGTAGTCGCATGTCGCTCTCCTTACGGAGAGCGTGGATTGAAATTGTAATTGTATTGCATGATGCTGTCACGAATGCGTCGCTCTCCTTACGGAGAGCGTGGATTGAAATCTGAAATGGCGTTAACGGACAGTCAGAAGCTTTAGTCGCTCTCCTTACGGAGAGCGTGGATTGAAATTGTAGGGTTTATCGGCAATTGTTGGGAACTCCGCGTCGCTCTCCTTACGGAGAGCGTGGATTGAAATATATCGACTCGAAACACTCATCCGCGAAACAAAAGGTCGCTCTCCTTACGGAGAGCGTGGATTGAAATTCATAGGGGATATGGCCTTGCAGAAGGATGTTGTGTCGCTCTCCTTACGGAGAGCGTGGATTGAAATATGCTGCATTAATATAATTGATGATTCGTTCAGGTCGCTCTCCTTACGGAGAGCGTGGATTGAAATCGCAAGGACATGGGAACCGACCCGGCGACCGGACGGTCGCTCTCCTTACGGAGAGCGTGGATTGAAATCACGTCTCGCTCTCCATCGCCCGACGGCACGCCTGTCGCTCTCCTTACGGAGAGCGTGGATTGAAATATCATGGGCTATCGCGGCATGATCGACCTGGCGCGTCGCTCTCCTTACGGAGAGCGTGGATTGAAATAACATCACGTCCACTACCGCCGCCAACAAGATCGTCGCTCTCCTTACGGAGAGCGTGGATTGAAATAGCAAGAGCCAACGCATCGGATGGTCCTTCACGGTCGCTCTCCTTACGGAGAGCGTGGATTGAAATAACCATAAGGCCATTCGTGATCGGATGGCCTTGTCGCTCTCCTTACGGAGAGCGTGGATTGAAATTCGGAGCACCAGCGGAGCCAGAGCGAGATGACGCGTCGCTCTCCTTACGGAGAGCGTGGATTGAAATACCTGGACGATGCAGATTCTCCCGCAGCACCAGCGTCGCTCTCCTTACGGAGAGCGTGGATTGAAATATCAAGGAGTCAGGCGACATGATCTCGGACCTCGTCGCTCTCCTTACGGAGAGCGTGGATTGAAATAGGGTAATTATTATGCGTTTGTCGTAACGAAGGAGTCGCTCTCCTTACGGAGAGTGTGGATTGAAATCAGCAATTGGCGTCTAAGACGCATTCGAAGATTGTCGCTCTCCTTACGGAGAGTGTGGATTGAAATAACGGGGTAGTACTGAAATACTGCATGGCGCGGTGGTCGCTCTCCTTACGGAGAGCGTGGATTGAAATATCGCCATGCAATCATCCGACTACCTCGCGGTCGGGTCGCTTTCCTTACGGAGAGCGTGGATTGAAATATCGACCATAATCAGTCTCCTTACCAGTAGAGGGGTCGCTCTCCTTACGGAGAGCATGGATTGAAATCGACCGGAGCGGGTGCGCGGCGGCGCTCTGGTGTGTTTCTGCAAGTTGGCATCCACAGTATAGGCACTATTTTTCAGCAGCATAGGCGGCTGGTCTCCAACAGAAACTGCGACGTCGGAATCCGCCACCCTTTTCTTCCTAGCTATCTGGTCATGAGGGCGTGCTCGCTACGGTAGGAGCCTCCCTCGAATCTGACGAGCCTTCCGTGGTGCACGGTGCGGTCGATCAACGCGGCGGCCATGTTCTTGTCGCCGAGCACGCGCCCCCAGCCGGAGAACTCGATGTTCATGATATGGGCCATGCTCCGGGTCTCGTAGGAATCCGATATGACCTGGAACAGGAACCTGGAGCCCTCCTTGTCGATCGGCATGTAGCCGAACTCGTCGATGATCAGGAGCCTCGCCCTGGCGATCTGCCGGAGCTCCGTGTCGAGCCGGTCTTCCCGTTTCGCGCGGCGCAGCATCATAAGCAGCCCGGTCGCGGTGAAGAACCTGACAGGTATCGCGCGCATGTACGCGAGCCTGCCCAACGCGACCGCGAGATGCGTCTTGCCGGTGCCGACGGGCTCGTAGAGCACGAGTGGATTGGCAACAGCGTGTTGGACGGTTTCTTAGAGGACGAGTCCCTGTTCGGTGAATTCCTTCGGGCTCCGGTATCCGAGGGTGGAGTGGAGCCGCTGGTTGTCGGACCACCACACGTAGTCGTTGAGGTCAT
>OHAR01000404.1_pt1 | contig 13120 bp, 11 predicted proteins | sample 1577211 | NCBI WGS metagenome assembly OHAR01 (sample SAMEA3879514, study PRJEB24766) | human gut metagenome | biome: human-associated habitat; feature: feces | place: USA | collected 1985/1987
TTTGTTCATGTAATAATATTCAACTATAAATAAATACTAATATGGCTGTTGAAAAAGTTGTTATACCTGATGATGAAACTCAGGAGCAAAAACAAGAACGTCTTCGTAAAGAATTAGAGGAACGTAAAGCTAAGGAAGCTAAAGAAGCTCAAGAAGCTGAAGAACGACGTAAAGCTGAAGAGGAAGCTGCTCGTAAGAAAGCTGAAGAAGAAGGTGGTAAGGGTGGTTCTACTGGTAATGGTGAAGAAGAAACTGAACCGGAACAAGTAGAAATTGATGGTACTCTTTACACGCTTGATGATAACGGAAACGCCGTAGATGATAACGGTGAAATTAAGTTCACAAAAGAACAGATTGATGCAATGTCTGACGAAGGTGCTAATGAATTAGACGATGATTATATCGAAGCTATTTCAAAAGCCAGTGGTATTGTTATTAAAGATGAGAAAGGTGAACCTGTTAAGTTTGAACCTACGATTGAAGGTTTTGCTAAACGTGAAGCTGCTGTAAAAGCTCTTGGTGAACGAGAGGGTTTTGCAAAAGGTTTTAACGAGTTTTTAGCTAATAATCCTGATATTGCAGCTCTTGTTGAATATAAGAGTAAGTTTGGTACAATCGAAGGTTATTCGGCAAATGTAGATTATAGTAAAGTTGAAATCAAAGATGATGATAACTTACTTGCTGATTTAATCTATAAAGCTGAAATTCAAAAAGGTACTTCTCCGGAACGTGCCAAACGAATTGTTGAGTTTGCAAAAGCAAATAACACTCTTAAAGATGATGCAACTGAAAGTCTTAATTGGTTGCGTAAAACTCAAGAGAGTGAGATTAAAGCAATTCGTGAACGTGAGGCCAAAGAAATGCAGGCTGAACTTGAAAAGGAAATTAAATACTTTGGTGTTTCGTATGAAGATGACGGTACTGTCAAAATTCATAATGCACCGGGTAGTCTTTATGATTTAATTGTTGTTAAAGGTCAGATTGGAGAATATGCTCTTCCGAAAGAAGGTTTGAGAATTAAGACAACTGATGGTGAAAAACTTATTTCTCGTCAAGAGTTATTTGATTATTTCTCTCGTCCTGTTCAAGAGATTAATGGAATGGTTTATAGTCAAGCACAGATTGATGAGATTAATCGTCTTTCTAATCCTGCTGAATTGGCTATGCGATTTATTATGAATCTTGATGGTGGAGTTGACCAACTGATTAAAGCTGAACTTGCTAAAAAAGAAGTTAAACGTCTTCGTTCATTAGCAAGTAAGACTGGTAAAAACAATGGTAATCCCAGAGTTCAAAAGACTGCAAAGGATGATAAAATTGTTTTACCTATTAAATAAAGCAAATGTTCTTGCCTTATAATAATAACTTAACCAAAAATCTAATTTACAATGCGTGAAATTGGAACTGTAAAATTTGACTCGAATCAATATACAGATGCTAATATGCTTCTGAATTTTGATTTGATTGACCCTGTTAAACTTAATCGTAATCTTACTTATCTTTGGGGTAAGGATAGTGACAAGTATCCTCTTCTTACTCTTACTGAGGGTCAGGGTGCTGTTACAACAAAAGTTAAGCTGAATGGTGGTGATACTCAATATACTTGGGAAATTGCTCCTCGTCAGCGTGTTACTTCTCGTCTGAAAAAGCTGGTATCTGATAAAAGTGCTATTCAGCCTTACGGAACTGTTGAGGTTGAAATGGAGGATAATTGGTTTATTTATCAGCACACGGCTATTGCTCCTTCGGGTATGCAATGGCGTATTCAGAATGAGGGTATTGCTACTTCGACTGGTGGATACGTTTATCGTTTTACCAATATGTCGGGTGCTCCTATCTCGGCTGATGCTGTTGCAAAAGACTTTATTAGTGGTGCTATTTGGGCATTAGGTGCTTCGACTATTCCGGGTAGCAAGTCTGACGGAAACCGTTCGAATAACCAGTCATTCAGCAAGGCAACCAACCAGTATGGTTACTACCGTTTCTCGAAAGAGATTGCTGGTAACATGGGTAATAAGGTTGTTAATATTGCTTTTGATACTGCATCTGGTGGTGAGCGTAGTCTGTGGATGCCTTACGAAATGAAGATGTGGGAAATCATGCGACGCGAGATGCTCGAAGAGGACTTGTGGTTCTCGGAGTACAACCGCGATTCGAATGGTATTATCCACTTAAAGGATGAGAAGACTGGTGAGGCAATTCCTCGTGGTGCTGGTGTTCTTGATATTCTCAAGGCCGTTGGTAATTATGAAACGTATTCTGTTCTGACACTTAATCGTTTCGACCGTATCATCACTCGTATCTTTGACAATCGTATTGATTCTACCGTTGAGGAACTTGTTCTTTATTGCGGTAAAGGTTTTGCACGAATGTTCAATGATGCTATCTATTATGATGCTCGTCTTAAGAATTACTTTGTAACTCTTGGTGATAACGAGATTAAGAGCGATGGTGAGATGATGTCTTATGGTAAGTATTTTAACCGTTATAAGATGTTTAATGGTAAGATTCTTACTGTTAAGATTGTTGATATGTTCGACCACGGTATTCGTGCTCGTCGTGACCGTGAAGCCGGTAATATGTATCAAGGTCTGCCTATTACTTCTTATAGTGCTGTATTCCTTGACCATACTATGGGTTCGAATGGTGAGCGTAATATTAAGTTTGTTTGTGAAGAGGGTCGTGAGTATAAAGTAGGTGTCTATAAAGGTATGGCTGAACTGCCTGCTTCGTGGGGACTTGCAAGTGGTACTCAACTGTCGGATACGAAGGATATTGCTTCTTATGAAGTTCTTGGTTCGCAGGGTATCAATATTGATAATCCTACTACTTCGTTCTGGCTTGATTTAGCTCTGAACTAAACACCCAATTTGAGTAGTAATAATCGAAAGGTTATTACTACTCATTAACATATAAAAGATTGAATAACTTAAAATGTTAAAAATATGATTAAAGTTAATCGTTCAGTTCGTATTGAATGGAGGAACAATCCTTCTTCTTTTGAACTTCGGAATAAAGATGCTTTCAAAACTGACTTTCTTCGTCTTGGTTCTGCTATTCGTCCTGTTAATGAACTGCTGAGCCGTAGTGAGGAAATGCGAGTTCTTCTTCCTACTGTTGTTGGTGTATCTCCTATTGATAGTTCTTGGCAAGAACGAATCACTACATACTTAAATGATTTTCTTCTTGAGATTCCTGTTCATGGCTTAGAGTTCGATACTTCTTATGTTTTAGATTTAGGTAATCCTGCTCTGAAAAGTAATATCGACGAACTTATTGGTAAACTTAAAAAAGCTGATAAGATTAAGAATGAAACTGGTTCGGAACTTGAAGCTATTGTTCTGAAACGGATTAAGGAACTTGATGAAACGGAACTTTATAAGTATGTTACTTTTGTTAATATTCCCGATTATATTAGTTGGAGATATTGCCTTTTAAGTAGCAAAGTTGCTAATAAAGTTGAAGACATTAATAAAAGCGTCAATATTCAGTTTTATCTTACTTCGGATAGTGAGCGTAAAGCACTCAAAGCTGCTCGGACGAAACTTCGCACTGATGCTCTCAAGAAATATACAGAACTTATTAATAATCCGAATAGCGCACTTATCGACAATGTTGTTGTATCGACAGGTAGCGTAGGTGATTATTCGGAATTTATGGCAATGACTGCCGATGATAAGCAATCTGTTCTTCTTGAACTTATTGACAGTGACCCGCAGAAGTTTATTAGTATTGTTGATGATAAACATCTGGAGATGAAAGCTAAGATTACTATTTATCTTTGGATGAATATTATTCGACAACTTCCGAATAGTTCTATCATTGTCGATGCTTCTAATCCGGAAAATGTTATTGGTAATAATATTAATGATGCTATCTCGTATTTCTCGAATGATAACAACAAAGGTATTGTTGCCGAGTGGAACGCGAAGTATCGTAGTTTGAAAGGTTAGTCATGTATGAAACGGTAAAAGAGTTACACATCGAAATAGAGCAACGAATACAGCAAATAACATCTAATAGACATCGGAGTATTGCTCCTCAGTTTATTGATATGATGCTGAATCGAGCTGCCGTTAAATATATACAAACTAAATCAAATAGGAAAACTAATTATAAAGGCGAAGGTCTTGAGGATAGTAAAAAACGTGTAGATGATATTCAATCATTAAAACGTGAAACTCCGTGGCTTAAACTTAAACGTGATAAGCAAGATGCGGATTATCCAAATAGAGCTTTCGTTATTCTTCCGGGTGATTATCTAAAACTTATTTCTTCTACTTCTCGATTAACTTATGGTAAAACTCGACTTGTTGAGAATTTACATGAAGTTTATCCTGATGATGAAGTTAAGAATTTGTATTATCATCTAATAGATTTGTCTAAAATTGCCTTAACTGGTGATGAATTTAATGGACAAATTATTGTTAATGGGAATGAGATTGATATTTCAGATATTCTTTCTCTTTATGATAGTGATTCAGATAAGATTGATTTGTATGAAATTGCAGGTTTAACTTGTGATAGATTACGTCAAGCTCTTTCTAATGAATATAATGTTTATTGGGAGAATCTAATTGGTCGTTATTATAAAGATTGTATTATTATTACTTCTAATGCAAAAGATGAAATTACATTAAAAGTTAATGATACAGACATTCCTGTTATTACTTATAATACTACTTATGACGAGTTCGTAAATGTAGGAAATAAGTTTTCTGAAAATGATTTAATTGCTACCGAAAATATTCGAGCTACTCTAAACAACTTCTATGGTAATAAAAATAGACATCTTAATCCAATAAGTGAACTTGTTGATAATAGGCTGTTTGTTTATTATGGTGATGATTTTTGTGTTGATGCGGTTAAGATTTCATATATTAAGAAGCCACGTCTTTTTAATATTGATATTAACCAAATGTCAGATATGGAAGTTACACCTGATTTCATAGATAGTGTAGTTAGCGATATTCTTCTTGTTCTTAAAGATGACAGTTTTAGTGCTGTTAAACAACAATCAAATTTAGAATAGAAAATGAAAAGTGTAATTGTCGCAAATGATTTTCTGACAACACTTGCTAATAATGATGTTAGCAAGTTGACTCGCGGACAAGCTGTTCTTCTTAATTCGGCTGGTAAAGTCGTTGCAGCTGCTTCGGATGTCAAGGATGATGAGATGTTGCAGTTTGTTCTTGGTCTTGGTGATGGCAAGGTTAAACGCGGCGTTTGGATTAATCCTAAGTGGTCGAAGCAACATAAAGAAAAATATCTTGCTCCTGCTGGTAAAACGTATAAGTTTACGAATCTTGTAGCTAATCGTGGTATTGGTTATCAAGGTTTCGACGCTGAGGTTATTATCTCGTGTAAGCCTATTAATTCGTTTGGTGGTTATCCTCTGGAAGTTTACAATGCCAGCGTAACTATTAACGGAATTGACGAAGCAAGTGCAGATATTATTGCTCGTCTGAAAGTTGAGGTTGAAAAGACTTTGACTAAGATTAATGCTCGCTTTGGTGCTGATAGCATCGCGATTGATGATTTTACCGAAGCAAGTGTTACGTTCACTGGCGCCGCAGGTTTTGAGTATTATGTGACGTTTGATGGTATTCTTCGTGCTACGCTTGAAGAGGGTACTAAGAATCAAACTCCGGTTGGTACTTATGACCAAGTTGCTAAACTTGAAAAAGAAGCAGATGTTGCCGGTGTAGGTTATAATCCTAATTTCAAGGAATATGACCGTGTTTATGGTGATATTTTTACAGCTACCGAGGGTGTTACATATGACACTTATATAATTACTTCTCGTGCTGATTTCACACATCCCTTTAATTTACATACAGAGGGTTTACAGGTTACTCAATTTATTGCTATTGACAATACTAAGAGTACTGCAATTACTGCACTCGAAACGGTATTGGCACTCATTAAGTAAGAAATTGATTTGTTAAAAATGTAACCACAAGGATAACTCCTAATGCTATTAATTGTGGTGTTAGGAGTTATTCTCTTAATGATGCTAATGTTATGTGACAAGTGGGCGTGCAACCTCCTGCCCCACCGGGGAGCGAGGCCGCAGGCCGAGCCATACAAGTTGCACCATTATTATTATTAATCGTCATATAACAATAAATACGATTAGTATTATGATAAAGAAAATATGGAATAAAATAACTACTTTTTTAAGTGGTTATTATTCAGAACATAAAGACGATATTATTATTGGTTTCGTCATTGCTACTGTCGTAGGTATTTTATTTAAGGCTACTGTTGCTACTTGGTTTATGAGTTTATGGATTACATTAGCTTATCAAATCATTACTTGTGGTATTCAAGTTGCAAGAAAGAAAGCAATAACTGGTCTTAAAATCCATCCTATTATTATTAACTTTGTAGTTGGAGTATTTATTTCGTTATTGTTCTTGGTATGGCAGTAATTAATCTTCGAAATGTTGTAGCGCTCGGTGTACTTGAAGATGGTGTATATCCAAGTGTTTATAATGGCCAAACCGGAGAATATATTGGTACAGTAGATGGTGAAGGTGCTGGTGTTAAAACAGTTCCTACATTATATATGTACTATCGAAAGAACGGCCACCTATATTTATATAGGACAAAGGAGAGGATTGAAATAGACTTAACTAATGTAACTGCTTACGATAATAGTGCTCTATTTAAGCTAACTGAAAAATCTGATATTAGTTCTGCAAAAATTACTGAGTTTGAATCTCGAAATATTGATGTAGGACATTATGAATATAAAGTTCCGTGGGTTAAATCAACTCAACAATATCTTTATATACTTGTACCGATTGTTCGTTCTATACATACAATTACAGTACAAGGTATCATAAGTAATCAGATATTCACTCTTACTGGTATTTATGTTCACGAGGGTAAATCTTGGTGGATTTATCGGACGAATGTAAAGACCAATTTTGATTTTAATGATGCTGTTAATGAGATTCTTGATGTTCAAGTATATGTTCGTGAGCTTACAGCAGAGGACTTAAATCCTGTTGAACAACTTACAAAACTTTTATTTGAACATATTAATAATAAGTTTAATCCTCATGAGGTAACAAAAGAACAAGTTGATCTTGGCAATGTTGATAACACTGCCGATATAGATAAACCTGTATCTCGACCTCAAAAAGAGTATATTGATGCTCTTGAAAATAGGGTTAGAGGTTGGTTCAAACAGTTGAATGTTTGGATTAACAATCATGTTACTGAAGTTAATAAAAAGTTTCAAGATGTTTGGGCTGCTATAAACAAGAAACTTGATAAAGAAAATTACGAGAATGACAAAGATAATTTCAATGCTCATATTCGTAATTATGATAATCCTCATAAAGTTACTGCTGCACAAGTTGGTTTACCAACAGCCGTAAGTGATATTAAGAAATTAAAACAAAAAGCTCAAGAACTTCAAGGTTTGCTTATTAATAAGCAAGATAAAATTTCTGAAGAACTTGTTACTGATAACAAACGTATTGTAGATGCTATTAATGAGATTTATGGTATTGTTGTAGAACATAATAATCATGTTCGTAGCAACAGTATTAATCAAATTGAAGTTACAAGTGAGATTCCTACTACGTTTGAAGATGGTACACTTTGGATTCGTATTCCTCGAAATGAAGAAGATTATATAACAATTAAGATTGAAGCTGTTCCGGTTGATTCTACTATACGAATGATTAATTCGGAAGGTAAAGAATCAGCAGGTATTGGTAGTGCAAGTCTTGAATGTTTAATTCAAAGTCGTTTACATTATATTGTAGAAAAAGAGAATTACATTACAAAAGATGTTTATGTCGATGTAGGTGCTGAAGATACGACAATTAACGTTGTTCTTACACCTAAAACTAAAAAGACATTAACTGTAAATGCAACTCCTGATAATGCTTTAATTATATTTACTGATAAACCTTCTAATGTAGTTATTGCTCAAGGTACTGGTACTCTTACATATGAAACTTATGACCCGCGTGATATTTTAATTCAAGTTGGTGCAAGTGGATATGAAACTTACGAAGAGCGTATTACGTTAGATGAGAATATAATTCGTAATATTACTCTTATTGCTCTACCGGTTGAACAAGGTGCTGTAAGTCTTACGGTGGTCGATAGCGAAACAAAGGCCAAAATAGCCGCATACGTCTATGATAAGGACACGGGTGGTATATTAGGTCAAGTTACAAAAGATACGCCGCTACAACTCACCGGAGATGTCAATACGAGCCGAATTTTAAGGTTTGTTTCGTCGGGTTATATAGAGGTTGAACAACTGGTAACTTATGCAATTCCTACCGCAGAAGTTACTGTTGAAATGGATAAAGTTCCAGTTCAATCTGGTACTATCTATGCAACTGCTGTAAATACTGAATCTACTGCTTTAGACGGTGTTACGTTTGAGTATAAATTTAGTACTGAAAGTGATTGGAAACCTCTCAATAATGATGAATCGACTGCTGGTAAATCTGAGGCTGTTACAGCTTCAGTTGGAACAAGTGTTGATTTCCGAGCTTCTAAAACTGGTTATATAACTAACACTGGAACTGGTACGATTAATTCTACTGGTGAACATAGTGTTACTATTGTACTTGAAGAGTTACCGCCTGAACCCGAAGAGGTTTCTGTAACCATCAAGGCTTATGAAATTTATGATAGTAATAAACTTTATTTAGCTGCTGATATTAAAGAAATATCAAGTACTGGAACTACTGTTGGTACAACCAGACCTGATGAACCTTTGGTAATCACAAAGAATAAAGATAGTGTTATAACTTATTATGCTTTACCGTTATCTTCTGATGGGTATAATATTGGTAGTGAAGAAGTAGTATTTGATACTGATAAAACAGTTGAGATATTATGTCTTCGTAATAATAACGGCCTTATTAAAGTTCGTACACGGGATGCTTTAACTAGTTACATGCTTAGTGATACCATTTATGATGAAACTGGTAAAAAGATAGGTAACTGTAATTCATCAAAAGATGGTTATGTTAGTGAAGCTAATCCGATTGGTTTCGAACGTAATTATAAGACTTTCGGTGATACTCGTTACGAAGCTACTGAACCTGCATTGTTTATTGCAGCTAAACCTTCTGAAGCTGTTGTCAATTATATTGATTTACATCCGAAAGAAGGTCAAGATTATATAGCTCTTAAATTTGTAGATTCTGTTACTAAAGTTCCTATTACCTCAGGTATTAGTTGTAGGTTTACTTCTATTGTTAAAACTATTGTTACTGACTATCAAGGTATAGCTCATATTAGTGGTACTTATGATTCAAAGGTTGTAATTTTGGTTAGACGTAATGGTTACGTTGAATACAATCAAAGTTATGATAATCTTGCAAATCATAGTGTTACAACTATTGAATTAGTACCTGAACCAGTATTTGAAAACGATGGTATTGATTATATGCAAATCGAAGGTGATAATATTGAACATCCTATATTTAAGGTTGGTGATGTCGAATCTAATTAACGGTTTAATAATATGAAAGAATCAGTAATTCGTAAAGTATTTTGTGCCTTAAACTGGCCTCCGAAAACTGGTGCTTTTCAGAAGTTAATTACTTTTGTAGTTGAAGGTTTAGCCACTAAGGCTGAATCTTCAACTGTTCAAGAATTACAAACAAAAGTAGAAACTCTTGAAGGTACTGTTGATACATTACAAGAAACTGTTACTAATTTAAGTGGTAAAGTAAGTACATTAGAGAGTAATTATACTTCTTTGGAAGATCGTGTAACTGCTCTTGAAACACCGCAAGGTTAATATTAATCTACAACTATGGCACAACTTAATCTTCTTGAACGAGCTACGGAAGCTGTCGTAATGCTTAATGGTAATCGTCGGCAGGTTCTTGATATGTGGCTTAATGGTAAAAAAGTTTGGCCAATAGATGAACCTATTGTAGAATTAGCTGTTGATAAAACTCTTGTTATTCTAAATAAAGATAACAATTATCATGATACCATAGTTGTTTTCGCAAGTGATACAACTGAATGGGAATTTGGTAATTAGTTTGTTATTATAGTTAATCGACCAAAAAAAAAAACAAATGGCAACTATTCCGAGTTATTTATCATGGGTTCCTAAAACTGGTACTGGAAATGCACAGATTAAGATTAATTCTGTGAGGCCTTATACTGGTCGTGTCGATAGAAGCACTAAAGTTACCGGTAAGATTGTTGGAAAGTCTAACGCAGTTACAGTCACGGTTCTTGAAAAGGCTGCTGCCGAATTTATTACTCCCGATAGTTTAACTGTCAATGCTGCTAAAGGTGGTGAAACAATTCATGTAACTGGTAAGTCTAACTCGAAACTTCTTACGTTTACATGGAAAACTAACTTCGGTATTGCAAACGTAACATCATTTAAGGTTAATAATATTACAGCTGCTACGTCTGGTGCTGCTATTACTGGTGACCCCGGTGTTATTGGAGAATATACTTATGATGTTACTGTTGTTGTACCAAAGAATGAAACTGTTAAAATTCGTTCTGCAACTCTTGAAATCAAGGCTGAAAGTGCGAGTGTTGTTAAAAATATTATTATTGTTCAGGCTATTGGTGACAGCTATCTGTATCTCAATTCGCAGGGTACAACTACTGCAACTGTTATTATTCCGAAGGGTGGTGGTGAGCAGATTCTGCGTGTTCTGTCTAATGACGAATGGACATTCGAACCTGCTGAATAAATTAATTAATCATTTATGAGTGTTATCACTAATAAATGGAATGACGGGAGTGGAGATTCAATTAATATTGAATCTCCCTCTTTTCAAGGAAATCAGACTGTTAAAATTTCATCACCTGTTCAAAAGGGTACTTCTAAAAGAAGTATGAAGTTTATTGGAAAGTGTAAAAAAGATTCCAGTAAACAAGTTATTCTTACTGTTGAACAAGAAGCATCAACTTATACATATAATTTAACGTTAAATAGTGATAATACTGAAATTGCCGCAAAAGGTGGAACTGCAACTATTACAGCTATACTTAAAACCTATCGTAATGGTAATTTAGTTAGTACAGATAATGTTACACCAGTTCTATCAGGAAGTGCTACTGGATTTTCTATATCTGGTGTTACAATTACTGCAAGCAACCGAACTACAACAGTTGGTAGTAAAAGAAGTATAGTTGTAACTGGTAAATATTCAAATACATTTGATGGTCAAACAGTATCATCAACTATTACTATTTATCAAGAAGCCAATGAGGCTTCTTATGGTGCTTTAACAGGTGGTTCTATTTTAGCATTTGATATTCCTGCAAGTGGTGGAACTTCTTCGACCGGTGTTACTAATATGTCACAGACAATTAGTTATACATCTGGTTCGACTCGTGCTGGTACAGTTACCTATTCAAAAACAAGTGAAATTACAGTTTCTTCTCTTGGAACCACAGTTAAGGCAAGAATTAAAGTTGGACAAGTTACTGTAACTTATACTGGTGAAGGTGGTGCAACTGCCAATAAAACTCTTAATATTTATCAAGCTGAAAATAAAGTAACTAATAGTAATTACAATCCTCGAATCACTACTTATGGAACTCCTACTGTAAGTATTGGTAGTGGTTTAACAGCAGCTGGTGGTTCTGCGAAGGTAAGTGCTTCCGTTACTAATACTGAAACTTATAATGCTTTGTATAGTTCGGGTGCTACTGGCCCGAATCAAACACGAAGCGTTGGTGGTAGTTTATCAATTTCTATAACTGTTAACGGTAATAGTAGATTTAGTTTATCTGGAAATACGATTACTCATAGTAGTATGGGAACTAATGAAACTACCGATATTATTACTATAAAAGCTGTAAATGACGGAGATAGTTCTAAATCAGCTACGGCTTCTAAGAGTATAACAAACAGTAAAACTGTTAAATCTACTTCTGGTGGTGTTTATACATATGGTAATATAACAGCTGGTACAATTACGAATGCTACGATTCCTGCAAGTGGTGGTTCTGCTACTGCTAAAGCTGGAAATGGTACTCAAAGTTGGAGCAAGTCTGCTACTATTACTACGTATCAATATGATTCTGGTTCTACACAAAATGTTACAACTGAAAATGCTTCAAGTGGAACAAATAATGTTTCACCAAGTATTGCCTCTATTGAAGCTACTGCATCTTCAAAAGGAACCACTGTTTCTTCTCAAACTACTGTAAAGAGTCAAGCTGTTACTTGGTCGGCTAACGGTAAATCTGCAAGTGGAACAATGTATATTTATCAAGCTGCTAACTCAATAGATTCTTATAATTACGGTAGTTGGAATATTGCTATTTCAGCAAATCCTACAACTATTGCTGCATCAGGTGGAACTTCTACTATTACAGCAAGTTGTACGAGAACTAAAACTCCTGTTTATACATCAGGTAGTACTGGAACAGCAACAAGTGAAAGTGTAACTCCAACATTAGCTTTAACAACTAATCCGGGAGGTTTTACATTAAGTGGTAATAAATTAACAGCAGCTAATAATCCTATTGGAGCAAAAACTGCTACTGTAACTGCAAGTTATTCTGGTGCTACTTCTAAGTCAGTTAGTGTTACACAAGCAGCTGGCTCGGATGGTATTGGGTATATGCAGATACAAGGTGATGGAACAAATCATCCCATTTTTAGAGTAGGTGGTGCTACAAGAAGTGTTGAACCTATGTCTATTAATGAAACTTCGGAAACTGCATCTGATGAAGATGTAAGTATATTTGCAAGTATTAAGAAATTTCTAACTAAATTTGTTTAAATTATGGCTAAAATAAATAAAGCAGCTCTCAAAGCATATTTTCAAACTGGAAAAATACCTACTCAATCTAATTTTGCTGATTTGATAGATAGTGTTATGAATATTCCCGATGGGGGGGAGGATTCAACATTAGTTCTTGGTGATGGTGATAAAAACGGTGCTCCTTACGTAAAGGGTTATAGATTTATTAATAATAGAGATAGTAATACTTATTTAATTATCTCTTGTTGGGATACTGATTTAGGTGATAATGTCCCTGTTTTATTATTTTATTTTCCAACTAATAGTCCAAGTAAGTATTCTGATACAATAACTTATCACGTTTTAACAAATAGTGAAGTTTTGGATATGTATTCAGA
>OHAR01000415.1_pt1 | contig 12920 bp, 10 predicted proteins | sample 1577211 | NCBI WGS metagenome assembly OHAR01 (sample SAMEA3879514, study PRJEB24766) | human gut metagenome | biome: human-associated habitat; feature: feces | place: USA | collected 1985/1987
CGGGCTGATAAATCGTTACGGTTTTTGTTGTCAGTTGCGAAATCAGCGTCATCAGGCTGTATCGGCTGTTCAGGCCGAAAGGCACCCACATGCGCACAAACGGAATTATCCACAGAAATACGGAAAATCTGCGCGGAACTGCTTTAATCTTTCTTGCAGCCATAACGATAAGCCCCGTAACGGAAGCCGTTATGCTCATATTAACTATCCAATAGCAAAACTCTCCGAGCATGGTCGTCACCTTTTTTCAATCAATCGTCGAAGTTCGTCTGTTTCGCTCTCCGTAAGCTTTTCATCCTCCAACAAAGCTGAAAACAGTGCTTTGCGCGAACCGCCGAAAACCTTGTTGAGCAGTGATACGGCCTCCCTTTTTTGCATTTCCGCCCGAGTAACCGTCGGAGTGCAGATGAATCCGGGTTCGTCACGACGAATAAAACCTTTCGTTTCAAGTTTTTTTATTACAGTATAGGTTGTGTTCTTGTTCCACCCGATGGTGTCGGCAGCAATCAAACTGATCTCCTTTGCGGAAATCGCACCCCTTGCCCAAATTATTTCCATAACCTTCGCTTCACTGTCAAACAATTTTTCTCTCATTCTTTCGCCTCCGGACTATCTCTGTAGTCTATACTATCGCAATAGTCTGCAATTGTCAAGTTCTTTTTTCAAAAAGGCCGAGCGCTTCCGACACCTTTTTGAATTTTTCATCAATTTCGGCTTCACCGTCCAAATGCAGAACCCTGCACGAAAGCTTTTTCTGCCACTGATCATGTCTTGCCTTGCTTCTGATTTCCGCACCGCCGTTGAAAACGAAGTTGCCGACAACCGCTTCCAGCGGTCAGAGCTGGATTATCTGATCTACAATGACCCGCTTGCTTATGCAGACTTGGTTCTGAATGGCGATCCCGAAGTCTACTTGAAGGCTGTGACGGAATGCAAACCGCTCGATAGCTGACGGGAAGAATATAGCTCATTTGACGGACAAGCACCGACCGTGCTTGTCCGTCAAGATTCAGTTAGTGGTTGCAGATATATCCTTCTGTATTAAATCTTGTTTTTCATATCTCACTGAGGTTCCCACCCATTCTATAACCTTGTGAACAGAGATTTTATATGATTTATTGTGAGATAATATCTCGCCGTACTTCAAGAAATCTTCATCCGAAGCGCTTTTGCTTATCAAAGTCGAAACTTCGTTTCCGACCTCCGTAAACGGGTATTGCCTTATATTGGCTTCTTCGGGTTTTCCGGAGGATGAGGCCATCACCATAATCAAGCTGTGACTGTTAACCAGAATGCGAGGCTCACTACTAATGCTCATGCTTAATGAGATTAGTCCATCATTAAACATCAAGCCAATCTCACTCAATTTCATAATATCTGCATATGTGATGCCAACAGTTTCTAAGTACTCATCCTCATTTGGCAAGAAGCAATTTGTTCCACTCGACACAAACGAATGCGAACATATTTTAATGAAAAGTTCAGCATCTTTCTTGCTTAAATTTCTCACAACATCTATCGTCTTTAGCGAGAAAGTGGATGGCTGCGCAATTTCTCCTGCAAGGATTTTAGCCCACAAATTCTGCATTGTGTCATCACTTACGTTTCCTGCGGCTTCAAAAAAGCGTACAAACCAATCGAAATCATAGGTTCCTTGTTCATCGCTCCTTGGTTGTTCTTGATAATATTGGTCAGCTTTTTGTGCAACAGTTAGAAAGTTGCTTGCCTTATAATACTCCGTATAAGTCATCTTTCCTGAAGCCAGTAAATCGTCTGCAACTTCTTTGAACTTGCCTGCCTTTATCTTCTCAAATTCATCTGTTTTAGTGTTATGCCTTAAAAAGATTGCAGTAAAAAGCGCGCCTGCAACAGGGCCGACGGCCGAAGACATGGTTTTAAGGCCACTTGACAAAAAAGCAATTATTTCTGTTCCATTCACTATCTATTTCACCTCATTTCAGCCGCTCGCACAGCGGCAAGATTTCTTCCAGTTTGGCAACGATGCGTATCTGTTCTGCAAGAGGAGGGAGAGGAATAAGCACCTTCACGATATTCGCAACAGCCAAGCCTGGTTGCGCTGTGGCTGTTGCATATTGATTTAGGTTTAATGCTTTAAGAAACCATGCACTCCATACAACGTCAGTTTGATTGAAGTGATCAACAACAACAGCATGTTCAGTAGCATAAAATTGACCTTCAGCTACATTAATATTTCCACAGAGAGCACCTTGGCGTCCTATCAATGCATAGTGTCCTTCACGGTTAAAATTAGAAACATATCCTCTTACGCCATTCCCACCATAACACAGATATCTATGTTCACAGGATACTTCTTCATAAATATCAGAGGCTGTTATGTTTTTTCCTGCTTGGAGATTGAATATTTGGCCTATTCTGACCCACTTCCAACTATCTGGAATGTCAAACGGAATCTCGTTCTCTGCAATTTCAGGCAGAGGTTTTTCTTTTTTTATCTTGCCTTCTTTGATCAGCCGCTGTTTTTCATACTGAATCTGTCGGTATAGTTCTTCGCCTGTTCCTTCTTCCGGTCTTTGCTCAACGAGCTTGCCTTGGATGGCATATTGAAGAATTGACTTCTTCATATCTTCCGGGAACTTGGCGTTAAACTGCTCCAGCTTCTCATAGGAAGCAGCATAGCGGTCAACCAGAGGGAGGAGTTCTTCAATCTTGGCAACGATGCGCTTTTGTTCTGCAAGGGGTGGGAGAGGAATTAAAAGATTAGTCATTGTATCTGTTCCAACCCTCGGCATCTTTACGCCATATGTGACCGAATTGATTACATAGTCGATGTGTGGGCTTCTCAATACATACGCAATATAATTCTCGTCAATCAAGTAGGTGTCAAATGGAACCAATTCAGGTGTGCAAATCCCCTCATCAGGTGCAACTAAGATTTTCTTCAGGTAGGGACGGAGCTTGCTATATAGAACCTGTCCCTTGTGGAACTTAACCTTGTCGCCGCTGATTTTTCGTTCAGAAGCCTTGGTTTTCACAAGAATTGCACCTGTATCCTTTTGAACATCTTCCAAGTCTAACGACCACATATCGCCTGTAATATCTTTGGGAGACACCTTTTCTTTTGTTTGGGCGTAGCCAGTGCAATCACCTAATTTTACCCACTTCCAGCTATCCGGAATATCAAACGGAATTTCGCCTTCGGTAATTTCTGCTAATGTTTTTTCCTTTTTGATTTTCTTTTCCTTAATCAATCTCTGCTTTTCTGCCTGAATTTGCTGATACAGTTCTTCTCCTGTTCCTTCTTCCGGTCTCTGCTCAACAAGCTTGCCTTGAATTGCATATTGAAGAATACTTGCCTTTAACTGCTCAGGGGTCATTCTGTTACACCTCCCGGCAGCAATGCTTCCAACTCTGCAAGCACCTTGTCGATTTCGGCATTGAGGGCGGTTCGTCTCTCCTGATACTCTCTGATCGTATCAAGTGGATCGAGAACTTCTTCTTCCTCATGAGGATAACCGCAGAGATCGATGTTGCAGCCCTGTTCATTCAGCAGATAGTCTGCGGTAAACTTCTGCGCCTTGAAGTATTCGCCGTCAGGAATTATCTCTCTATTGTTCCACCAAGCGATACAATCATCGAAGTGCTTCAGCTCCATGGGCTTGGTCTTAGAGAAATGCTTTCTGTCAGACGGAATATCCACCCGATAAAACCATGTTTCCGTTGTCGGCTTTGTGTTGTCGAAGAACAGTAGGTTTGTGGTAATCGAGGTATACGGGCTGAACACAGAGCCGGGCAGTCTGACAACGGTGTGCAGATTAAACTCGCCAATGAGCTTTTTCTTGATGTTCACTTTCGCATTGTCCAGACCGAACAGGAAACCATCCGGCACGACAACGGCGGCTCTGCCGTTTTTCTTCAAACGGTACAGGATCACCGACATGAACAGATCGGCGGTTTCCGAGCTTGCCAGATCGTCGGGGAAGAAGCCCTGAATGGACTTGTCCTCATGTCCGCCATAGGGAGGGTTCATCAAGATGACGTCGAACTTATCCGCGTCCGTATAGTCCAGCAGATTATGCTTCAACGAGTTCATGTGATAGATGTTCGGAACCTCAATGTCATGCAGCAGCATATTGGTCACACAGAGCAAATATGGGAACGGCTTTTTCTCAATCCCATAAATGCTGTCGTCAAGCTGTTTCTGGGCAGCGGTATCCGTTACCTGCTTGGATAACTGTCCAAGCCAGGAGGTAATAAAACCACCCGTACCGCATGCGAAGTCAGCCATCTTTTCTCCCAGTTTCGGCTTGATCATCAGCGCCATGAACTCGGTGACTGCTCTCGGCGTGTAAAACTCACCGGAGGAACCGGCAGACTGCAATTCACGAAGGATTTCTTCATAAACAAAACCAAAAGCATGACTTTCCTTTACGTCATCAAATTCGATTTCGTCAATCACATCAATGACCTGACGAAGATAAACGCCGTCCTTCATATAGTTGTTGGCGTCCTCAAAGGTCGATTTCACGATTGCTTTCTTGATTGGAGTGGCAGGTGTAACCTTAATGCCCTCATAGAGAATGGTATTGCCCTCTTTTACATCATTGCCCTTCAGCACAGGGAACAAGGTGTTGTTGACAAAGTTCAGCAGCTTGTCTCCGGTCATAGCGTGACCGTTGCTGTCGGCCTTTGCCCAATTTCTCCATCTGAGGTCTTCGGGAATAATGGATTCGTAGTTGTCCTCGTTTAGTTCCCAGTCATCTTCTTTGGCATCGTATACTTTCAAGAAAAGCATCCATACCATCTGCTCAATTCGTTGAGCATCGCCGTTGATACCTGCGTCCATACGCATAATATCACGGATTCTTTTTATAAAACCTGACTGCATCGCCATAATTAACTTACCTCTAATTCATAAATGTTCGCTTCAAGCTCCTTAATAGCAGCCTCATACTGCGCTTTGCCGCCGAACAGCTTTACGATCTTTGCGGGCTTTCCAAAGTCGGCAAAGTCTGCAAGAGAAAGGACCTTAATATCCTCAACCTCAGTGATGCCTTGGTTCATATACTTGTCCAAGAGAATGGAGAGAACTGCCTGCGCTTCGACGGAATACTTGCTGAAAAAGTCCTTCTTATTGACGTTGTTCGCTCGCTCTTTTCTTGTCAGCGGCTTCTTACCGTATGCCACATAGCAGATGAAGTCGAAGTCATCCACATCGGACATTCCCTGATCTGCTTTCAACGCTTTCAAATCAATGCCCATTGCCATAAAGGACTGTTCAATCGTTTTCTTCTTATCCGATGCCTTCCACTTGTGGATAAAGTCAGACAGAGAGGCATACTCGCCCTTGATGTTGGTTCTCGTGTAATCAATAATATCTTCCTGTCGAAGCAGTTTGCCGTTGGCATCGTAGACAGAAACGGTCTTATTGATAATCTTCACCCTGCACCCGTCTTTATCAACGATAGGCGTTTCAACGGGGTCAACGGTCGGTTCCTCTCCACTGCCGCCGGGTTCACCGCCTTTGGGCTTGTTTCCTCCGCTGCCGTGTTGGAACCCCTCAACCTGTTCTACGGGACCATCCCAATCAGGGTCGGTAAAGAGCCTTGTCACATTTCTAAAATCCATAACGACAAAGTGTGTCTTACCTTCCTTTTCCCTGATACGGGTCCCTCGCCCGATAATCTGCTTAAAGGTAGTCATGCTCTCAACCGTCTTGTCCAGAACGATCAGCTTTGTCATCTTGCAGTCTGCTCCGGTGGAAAGCAGTTCGGATGTCGTAGCGATGACCGGATAAGGGCTGGACACAGAGATGAAATAGTCAAGTTTGGATTTGCCATAAACATCGGAGCCGGTGATTCTGACACAGTAGTCCGGATTTTCCTTGACCATATCAGCGTTATGGTTGATTAGGGCAATTCTCATGCGTTCGGCATGATCTTCGGAAGCGCAGAACACAATAGTTTTCTGCATCCTGTCGGTGCTTTTCAGATACTCGGTAATCTCCCTTGCAACCTCGTCAATACGGTCTTGGAGAATGATATTGTAATCATAATCCCTATTGTTATAGATTCGGTCTTCGAGCACATTGCCGTATATATCGGTTTGCCCTTTGTGCGGCCTCCAGCCGTCACCGATGTTGGTCGTGATATTGATAACCTTGAACGGAGCAAGGAATCCGTCTTCGATGCCTTGCTTTAAGCTGTAAGTATAGACAGGCTCTCCAAAGTAATCTATATTCGATACCTTTTCGCTCTCTTTTGGAGTAGCGGTCATACCGATTTGGGTTGCAGAAGAAAAATACTCCAAAACTTTACGCCAGTTGCTGTCCTCCTTGGCGCTTCCACGGTGACACTCGTCCACGATGATAAGGTCGAAATACTCTGCCGGTATCTGCCTGAAATGTTCCTCATCATCCTGTCCGACCATTTGATGATAGAGGGCAAAGTTTACTTCACGGGATGCGATCTTGCTCAAACACGCCTTGTCGGAAAAGTCCACTTTATAAATGGTCTTTTCAAGCGGTGCAAAATCCTGTAAAATGCTCTGGTCAACAAGAATATTTCTGTCAGCCAGATACAGGATTCTCTTTTTAAGGTCAGAGCGGAGCAGGCGATAGACAATTTGAAAAGCGGTGTATGTTTTGCCTGTGCCGGTAGCCATAACGAGCAACAATCTTTGCTGTCCTCTGGCGATTGCTTCAACGGTCCTGTTTACTGCGTTTCGCTGATAGTATCGTGGAGGGTACGTGCTTTGAGAAGAATAGTACGGCTGCGAGACAATTTTCTTTTCCATATCGGAAATGCCCTTGCCGCTGTGCAGCTCAGCGTAATATCTCGCCACAAGCATCTCTTGAGTTGGAAATTTCTCCAATGCAATTTGCTGCTCTTGTCCGGTCAAGAAGTCATGCTCATAGAAAGCATCTCCGTTTGAGGAATATGCAAATGGGAGATCCATCATCTGAGCATAAGTCATTGCCTGCTGCAAACCATGAGATACAGAATGATTATTATCCTTTGCTTCGACTACAGCGATGGGCTTCCCGTCATTGAGGTAAAGCATATAGTCGGCAAACTTAGGCTTACTACGAGCAACGATATTGCCACTAATGTTGATCCTACCATCCGTGATCTTGGTCTCCATCGTAACGTGACCCTTCCATCCATCAAGAATGACCGGAGTAATATAATTCAATTTGATGTCTTCTTCCGACATCTGTTTCTTGCCCAATATGGTCATGTCAAAACCTCCTAATCAAATTCTTTGGCGTTGGTTAGTCACGAACCGTTTCAAGAATGTCTTCAATCCGGCAATCCATTACCTCGCAGATACGAAGAAGAACATCCGTGGTTATGTTGTCTCCTTTGCCGAGCTTTGCAAGGGAGGCAGAACTGATGCCGGCTTTTTCTCTCAAATCACTCTTTTTCATATTTTTGTCAATAAGCATCTTCCAGAGCTTGTTATAGCTGATGCGCATATTGGGAAGTCCCCCTTATCAAAATACATAGTCACATTATAGCACACATTTGTGAAGATTGCTACCAGATTCGCAAATTGAAAATCTGTAAACGCAAATGAATTTTTGCATTTACAAATCAGATGTTTATATGCCATGTGCAATGCGTGTTCTACGCCTGCAACATATTTTGGATATTGAAGATATACCGGCGTGGCGGTGCTTCTATGTGTTGTTGCGGTCAAAACATTCCGATTATTGGTAAGCCCTGTTCTCATGCAAGCTCCTTTCTGCCCTCTGTCGCACAAGAGTGGCATTTTTCGGCTGTTTTCTCCGTCTCTTGACTTGGGGAAAACGGAGATTTTCAAACAGGAGCACGCCGGACAACGCCCGGGTTCGTCCGACGCGCTCCTGTTGGCTATTTTCGTATTTTTACGGCTCTACACCGTAGTTGCTCACAGCTCCATGTCGCGCTTCTTGCAGCGCGGCATATCACGGTTTCCGGACTGCTCCAGCTTCTCCGACTCGGTGCGGAGCATGAATTGTATGAACTCCTTGACCTTGCGGGGCGCTCGTTTGAGTGCCGCCATGAAGTCCTTTGTCTGCTCTTGCAGCTTTTCATATTTGCGTTTCCATACGCTTACATCGCGTTTGAGCGTTTCCACTTTATTCTTCAAATCTCCGATCAGCCCGCGAGAGGCGATGCCCTCCTTGGCAAGCTCCTTGAGGAGCTGCGCGTCCTGCGGTGTCATGGAGATATTGCCGGAGATGGTCTTTTTCCCAATGCTGTCGATTTCGTGGAAGGAAGCAGCTGCGCCCTTCTGCTCCCTGATCTTCTCGTTGTATTTTTCAAGCGTCTGCTTCCTCCTGTCAATCGTATCCTCAATCGATTCCAGCCGCGCCTGTTCCTGCTGCACCTTGAACTGCGTGACTGTCAGGTGTTCCTCAGAACTGCCGCGTTCACCGCGCTCCACATCGTCATATCCGGTCTTTCGCATGGCGGCGAAGAAATCATCTTGCAGAACGGAATAGGATTTTCGGAGCACAGTTTTCCCGTTTGCGTTCAGCAGCGGCTTCCCATGCTCGTCCAGTGCGGGCTTGGAATCCCACTTTTTACTCATACTGACCTGCTGTATCGTTTCCTTGACCGTACCCACCAGCGATTTATCCTTGCAGCGTTTCGACCACAGGATTTGCTTTTCCACGACGGGAATGTAGACCACATGAAGGTGATAGTGGTACATGTCCTGCCCCAGCGCGTCGGACATGGCGCGGTTGCGCTCGTCGGCGTGCATGACCGCCGAAAGAATGTACTGCTCACCGCCGACGATTTCTATTGCGGATTTGTATGCGTCGGTGTAGAATTGTTTTGCGAAAACATAACCGCCGTGATTGTGAAAATAGGCGGTGTTTACGTCAAAGACCAGCTCGCCGTAGAGAAAGGCATCCTCTTTCAACCCACGTGTGGAGATGATCCCGTCCTTTTTCAACTGCTCAAACATCTCCGCATATCCGGCGGTCGGTTTCTTGAAATGAACATTGAGGTGCGTTCTCTCCGGGACAATATCCTGATTGACATAGGATCCCTTTTCCCGTTCGTTGTGTTGCTGCGCGTTGCCGATTCTGGCAGCGGTCAGCCTCATATTTCTTGCGTTGGTACGATGGATACCGTCGCCTCTTGCCATAGGCAGTTTACCTCCTGATTTCAGATTGTGCAGGACGGGGCAGCTTTCGGGGAGGCACTTCTGCGGAAGTGTAATAACCCACTATGATACTTTCATCCTGCGGCTGCAAAGTATCGTGGGCTCTCCGAGGGGGTATGCGGCTTCTGCGGAAGCCTCTGCCGTGGCTTGCAAGTAGTACCCACTTTGCAAAATCCACGGCGTGACCGCCAGCCTTTCAGCAATCGAATTTGCTTCAACGCTGCCGCCCACAGGCAGAGAGAATTTTGAAAATCCTCTCCGCCATCCATCTCAAAATCTGCGGGTTTTTCGATGGGGACGGGGATGCGAGGGGCTGTGTCAGCCAATGCTTTACCTTGTCTGCCAGCAACAGGAGCGTGGCACGCTCCTGTCACAGCTCCCAAGGAGGAGTAGTCCAGCGATAGCTTTGCGGCACTCCACGCCGATCAAGATACTCCTGCCGCGCCTGCTCCCGTTCTTCTTCGTTGGGAGCGGTTTTGTACCGGGAATAGAGCTGCCGGTTCAGCATGGCATCCAGCTTTTGTCCGGTGCTGATGTGGTAGGCAAGCTGCGCCATGAAGAACGACTTGCCAACCTTGGGCGCTCCTGCGAACAGGTAGGTGCCGGAGTAAAGCAGACCGTCTATGACAGGCAGTCTGCTCTGTAAAACTGTTTCGTACAGATCATTCATGGACACCGTGTGCAGATATGCCGGGTCGTTCATTCTCTGCATCTGACGGTAGATTTCTTCAAGATTTTCCGAAGAAATTTCGTCCGGGTGATTGATTTCCGTATCGGAAGTGGGTATAATATTTGCAGAACTTGTTTGAAATGACTGCCTTTCATCTGCGCCAACAGATGTTGCAAGGGCAGTCTTTTCTTTTGCATCAATCATTCGCATCCTCTCCTTTCAGTCCCTGCATGGTGATGGCAATGAGGTCGATGGTACTGAGTAGCTCATCGGGTACGCTGTCCCCGGCGGCGATGCGTTCAAGATCTGCGAGGATCGCTGCCATTTGGGTTTTGAGTGCCTTGTGTACTCTCGGATTGGGCTGTACCACCACTTCACGCCCCATGCACTTGCGGTAGCAGTATACACTTTTTGCTATTGAGGACATTCATGGTGTGAGAGCTGAAAAGCAGGGAGACGAGATACATATCGTCTTTGATGTGGAACGAAAGATCATCGCCCAGATTAATGTCTACGTTTCCTATATTGAAGTAGGTACGGGAGTAGGTGAACCTGCCTCCCGCTGCCATATTATCAGCAAAAAAGTATCCTCCGAAAGGGCTCAAACGGAATGTATAACCTTTGGCATCGATGTTTGCCAATACCAAAAACTGATATTGATCAGCACTCTGCTCCGAATACGAAACTGTAGAACCCATAAACCATTGCCCTTTCGGGACAAACACACTCTTCACGATTCCACGGTCAAACTTCTTCTTTGCCTGGACCAGTACCGGACAAAGAAGAAGTAGAAATATGATTATTTTTTTCATTCGCTATGGATTAGTTGGCGGTAACAGGTGTACCGTACACCAATTCAAAATCATCAATCAACATGACACTGCTTTCACTGCCGGTAAAGAAGTCACCATATTTACTTGCAGAAGCAACGACGATAATATATTTGGGTTTACGGGTCAAATCACGGTATTTCAAATCAATCGTAAACTGCTTCCAGACTACATTTCCGCTTTCATCGAAAGAACCTTTAGACTCTTCATCGGTAATGGAACCGTAAGCTATAACATCTTTATTGGCTTCAGAAAGATCAACCGTATAACGCGTAGGACTGCCTTCTTTGTTATTGTTGACTTCATAAGCTGTCTTCACTCCATTATCATCAACCAAACCTTCATTGTCAGTCAAGGCAATATAGATAGCACATTTATCACCACCCGAGTTTTTCAATTCCTCCACATTATGATCTCCACGATCTATACTGGTTCCACGAGTGTATTTGTACCATCCCTTCAGCTGCGTAGGACGTGACGTAAACTCACGGCCGAAACGTATACGTGCTCCCATCGGGCTTGTATACGTTTCCATATAACGCCCGATATAGATGTTACCGGCAGCAAATTTTCCGATACCAAACATTCCCACAAATTGCGAAGACAATTTGGCCGATTTACCACCTACGGTATGTACATCGTTACTTTCTCCGATACTTGGATTTTTACTCATGGTAGCTGCTCCCACATTACCGGTATCCCAATACGAATTCTTTGCAGAAGCCTCAGCCGCAGTTCCCGGGAACCAAGTTTTTCCATTCTGATTCCATTCATCAAAACTTCCATTTTCCAGTTGTTTCTGGAGTTCGGTGGTCGCAGTCGTTATTTTTCCGTTTACTCCATTTATTGCAAAACAGAAATCATACTCCGTACCGGGAATCAGACCGGTTATGGTTGCAACAAGCTTTCCATCGGCCTGTTCAACATTGGACACCGTATTCCAATCTTCCGTTCCGGAAATGCGATACTTACACTCTTTGGTAACGACGCCGTCAGGAAGAGGAAGAGTTACGTCTGCAAAATCAGACCAGACATTTACACTCGGATTACTTTCTTTAGGAATGGCTATATTCACATTATACTCTTTGGTAGAAGGATCTAAGGTGACTGATACCCCACCAATAGCACCATTGGCCTTCATAGTATAGTTAATACGATAGTGCTGACGTTCTTTTACATCTGTAATCGGTTCGGATTCAAAAACAAAAGAACGCCCATCCGTATTTGTCAATGCCAACGAAATATTCAACTTATCCACCGCAAAATACCCGGAGCGTGTCTCGTCCTTACCAAAAACCAGCTTACCGGAAGAATTACCCACAGAACAGTTCAGTTTCGAAAAATACTTCTTCACATCAGCACTGTAATTGACTGTCACTTTCACATTGGCCAAACGGCACTCTATGTTAACACTCTGATTTACTTTCGGAACAACCGTTACTTCACTTTGCCCCCAGTAATAAGGCTCGTCAAATCCGGCTGTCCCTACATCAACCCCTTTTGAGAAAGCATTAATGGTATAGGAACCTAATGGCAATTCAAGAGGAGTAGATGTCCAGTTATGCCAATCATCAGTCTCCTTTACAACGGTCCCGGCTCTGTCAACTACCTGCAAGGCAATCGGCAACTCTTCTGCTCTTGTTGCCGGAACTAAAATCGTACTTGTATTCTTCTCCACGGAAAACTGGAGAAATCCGGTCTTACCATTGGAAGTCTCCTCTTGTTGGCATGATGCCATCACAAGAGTAAAGACAGAGACGAACAAATATATATATCTTTTCATTGAAAATTCAAATTAGTTTTTCACCACTTTTACTGTCAATTTCTTGGCTAACTCCTTACCATTATTATCAATCAGTTTAATAGTAAAATAGTGTTGCTGAAGCCCAAACGGCGATAACATAGGCATAAAACCGGATACATCAAAGATAAACTCTTTTTTATCTTTAATCGGATCATTCGGGTCAATCAGGCCTATACCGGATCCGTCTTCTAAACTACCTCCAAGTTTATCCTCCAAATCACCGGGATTAGCTAAGTCGAACGTTTCGCCCAACCCCATTTGAGAAATTAAACCTATAAACTCGTTGGAATCTGAAGTTATCGTCACAAGTAAATTCTGAATTCCAGCCGGAGCTTTCATTGTAACCTGAACTGTTGGAGGATTATTGGTATCCACTTCTACCACTTCATCCGCCCCGATAATCTCCGGTCCGTCTACTGTCGGCTGATCGGGATCTGTTGGTTGATCCGGTTCTTCCGGTTTCGATTCTTCAATCAGT
>OHAR01000422.1_pt1 | contig 12670 bp, 10 predicted proteins | sample 1577211 | NCBI WGS metagenome assembly OHAR01 (sample SAMEA3879514, study PRJEB24766) | human gut metagenome | biome: human-associated habitat; feature: feces | place: USA | collected 1985/1987
GCAGCGGGTGTTTTCGCGCTTGTCTGCACAGCAAAGATCGGCAGAATCGGCAACTCGAAGTCAAGTCTGAACATGCTTTCGGGAGAGCCGAACGGAACGACCTATATCAGCAGCAGTGCGGTTGACGGCCTTGTTCAAAACTGCGTCAAAAAAGTTGCTTCAATAAAAAGCTGCGTAAGCACTATTTCGGCCGCAGACGGGCAGATTAATATCGATCTTAAACTTGTGGTTTTTCAGGACGAAAGTCTGCCCACACTTTGCGCTGCACTGCAGCGGGATGTCAAGTCGTACATCGAAAACGCAACCGGGATTCCCGTCAGCAATGTGCTTGTTGCGATTGTTGATGTTGCTGCTCCGCGGGATGACGGGAAGGCAGGAAACAGGCGGGTGAAATAATGACCTTTGAAAACATTATTGCTTTTATCAAAAAGCACAAAGCCATGCTGGGCTTGGGGGCGATTGGGCTTGAAATTGCGTTTTTGATGCTCGTTATAGGTTTTTTCAGAACGCTTCTTCTTGTTGTTCTGACACTCCTGTTCGGTGTGTACGGCTACTTTATCGATAAGCTTGGTTTCAGGGGTGCGAATAAGGCAATTGCGAACCTGTTCAGGCGCAAACGATGAATTTGCCGCAGGTGGACTTTGCAGACTACGGATTTTCAAAACAGAATAAGCTTTTTTCAAAAAACGTGTAATCGATTCAACACGAAAGAAAGGCTGTTCGGAATATTTAAGATACATAACATACAGCATAGATAAAAGAAAGGAAAAGGGTGCGGGGGTTGCTGCTCAACGGAGTCGCCTGCCCCTTCCTGTGACCAATGAGCAGAAAAACAGCGCGTGAGGTGGCAATGATGCTCACCTATGAAAAAATCTTCGGGTGTGATGATACTTATCATGAGGTGCTCGAAAAGTCCGGCATCGCCGGAGAGCCCGTTAAGGCAGATGTTGCGTATGCAACCAATCTGGTTGACGGAGTTCAAAAACACATCGACAAAATTGATGAAACAATTTCGGAGGCGGCGATCGGGTGGACTTTGGAACGAATGTCAAAGGTTGATCTTTCAATCTTGCGCAATGCAACATATGAGATCCTTTTCGACATAAACATTCCGAAAGCTGTCGCTATTAACGAAGCGGTTGAGCTTGCAAAGATTTACTGCGACGAAGGCTCCCCGCGCTTTATAAACGGCTGCCTCGGCAGAATTGCGAATTCTGCGGCAAAATGATGAGCTGCGGAAGCAAAAAAAGAATATTTCTCGGCATTGATACAAGCTGCTACACAACATCCGCAGCTTGTGTTTGCGTAAACGGAAATTCAGCGGAGATCGTTTGTGATGAAAGAACTCTTCTGAAAGTCGCAGCGGGTGAGCGCGGACTCAGGCAAAGCGATGCCGTGTTTCAGCATGTCCACAATCTTGCCGAGATCCTGCCTAAAATCTTTAAGCAGATTGACAGAAAAGATGTTGCGGGTGTCGGCGTCAGCGTGTGTCCGAGCGGCAGGGAAGGCAGCTACATGCCTGTTTTCCTTGCGGGCAAATCACATGCACTGTCGGTTTCTGCGGCTTTGGGTGTGCCTGTGTACGAGTTCACACACCAGCAGGGACATATCCGTGCCGCGGCATTCGACAACGAATCGTTGCTCGGCAAGGATTTTTTTGCGTTTCATCTCAGCGGAGGAACAAGTGAACTGCTTCGTATCGACAGCTCACTTTCCGATATCAAAAAAATCGGCGCTACAACCGACATCAACGCAGGTCAGCTTGTGGACAGGCTCGGGGTCGCAATGGGTCTGCGATTTCCTGCGGGAAAAGAACTTGAAAAAATTGCGGCTGAGGCATTGAAAAACAAATCATATGCCGATAGCGGGTTCGTGCTTCCTTCAAGTGTAAAGAGCCTTTCCTGCTCGTTCTCAGGTGTTGAAACAAAAGCCGCGAACGCACTGAAAAACGGGGAGAAGCACGGGACAGTTGCTGCCGCCGTTTATGACTGCATTGCGCGAACGCTCGCGAAGCTTGTAAAAAATGCAATCGAACTCGAAACGGAAAATGCAGCAAGAGACGCATGTTCGATTTCAAAATGCAGCGCAGGAGACGAAACTGCTTCAACAAAGAGTTTCCTTTTTGCCGGAGGAGTGGCGTCAAGCACAATACTGAGAGAAATGCTTGCTGACAGGCTGCATAAAACACCTGTTGAACTGCATTTTTCAAGGCCGGTTCTTTCAAGCGACAATGCTGTCGGAATTGCGGCATTAGCGGCGGAAGAAGATGCTTTCAACGGCCGGACTGCAACGCCGGGCGGAACATGAGTGTCGGCGCAGTTGTGCAGGAATCGCATACATTCAAGTTTAAATTGAAATAGTTTTAATCTCACGGAGGAAATAACAATGGCAATAATCATTGACGGAAAAAAGATTGCGGCTGAACTGAGAGCGGAATGCATTGCTCGGACAAATCGGCTGCTTGAAAAAGGAATTAAGCCCAGACTTGATGTTATAATTGTTGGCAGTGATCCTGCCTCACAGCAATATGTTAACAGCAGAGCTAAGGATTGCGCTGCTGTCGGAATGGAGAGCTGTGTTCATGCGCTCCCTGCGGAAACGGAGCAGGCGGAGCTTGTTGAATTGATTGAATCGCTCAATGCCAATAAAAATGTTCACGGTATTCTGCTTCAAATGCCGCTTCCGAAACACATGAATTCCGATGAAGTCATTTCACATATTTCGATGCACAAGGACGTTGACGGTTTCCACCTTCTGAATGTCGGCAGCCTTGTTTCCGGCAGACCGGCATTTGCGCCCTGCACACCGAGCAGCATTATGCAGCTTATCAAAAGCACAGGTGTTAAAATCAGCGGAAAGAATGCGGTCGTTATTGGACGCAGCAATGTTGTAGGCCGTCCGGCGGCGATGCTTTTGCTCGGCGAGAGTGCAACGGTAACAATTTGCCATTCAAAAACATCAAACCTGAAGGAACATACTCTTAATGCGGATATTCTTGTTGCAGCAGTCGGCGTCCCCGGGCTTGTGACGGGTGACATGATTAAACCCGGCGCAATCGTGATAGATGCAGGCATAAACCGTGTTGAGGGAAAAACTGTCGGAGACGTTGATTTTGAATCTGCCGAACCTGTTGCGGGTTATATTTCCCCGGTTCCCGGCGGAGTAGGCCCTGTGACACGCACAATTCTTGTTGCAAACACGCTTACAGCGGCGGAGAAGCTGAATGGATTGGATTGACAGCGGATTTATCACGGGTGCGGCGGATGAATCGGCCGGATCCAATCGTCCGCAAAAGCCTGTTTGGACTGTAACTGCACTCAATACATATGTCAGCGGTCTGCTTGATAAGGATGTGCGCTTGCGCTCAATTGATGTTTCGGGCGAAATATCCGGATTTAAATGCTACAATAAATCCGGACATCTGTACTTTTCTGTCAAGGATGAAAGCTCCGCTGTGCCGTGTGTGATGTTCAGAAGCAGCGCGGAAAGGCTGAGGTTTGCACCTAAAGACGGCATGTCGGTTGTTTTGCACGGCAGTCCGTCACTTTATACGCGAGACGGAAAATTTCAGTTTTATGTTACGTCAATGCATGAAGCGGGAGAAGGCGAGCTGTTTCGGCGTTTTTTGGAGTTGAAGTCAAAACTCGAAGCAGAAGGTCTTTTTTCGAGAAAGCGTACTTTGCCTTTTATGCCGAAATGCATTGGAATCATAACAAGTGAGTCCGGAGCGGCACTGCATGATATCATCACCGTTGCACGGCGTCGGTTCCCGTTGATGAACTTCATTTTTGCTCATGCAAATGTACAGGGAAAAGATGCGCCGCAGTCACTTATTGCTGCACTGCGGCTGCTGAACGAAACCAAAAAGCCTGATGTTATCATAATCGGCAGGGGCGGTGGAAGCTTTGAAGATTTGAATTGCTTTAATGACGAAGGCCTTGCCCGCGCGATATATTCAAGTGAGATCCCGGTCGTGAGTGCGGTCGGGCACGAAATCGATTATACAATTGCTGATTTCGTTGCGGATTGCAGGGCAGCAACTCCTTCGGCAGCTGCCGAAATTTGTGTTCCGGAATTTGATTCACTGAAAAACATGCTTCTGCGGCAGCGTGAGACGATGCACGAAGCGGCAGAGGATGTGTTAACGGCAGCAAAAATGCGCATTGATGCTTGCCGGAAGAGCCGCGCTCTGACATCTCCACTGCGTGTAACGGAACTGAAACGCCGTTCTGTGCAGGAGAAAACGGATTTGCTGCGACGTATTGTTTCGGGAATTGTGAATAATGCGGGAATGCGTATCGATTCGGCTGCACAGCGTTTGACCTCACTGAACCCAAACGGAATTTTACGGCGCGGCTATGCAATTCTTAATGACGCTGACGGCAAAACGGTGGACAGTATTAAAAATGTCCGTATCGGACAGGAACTTACGGTTGCACTTTTCGGAGGAGTGTTAAAGGTTGCCGTAACGGGTATTCAGCCTGTCTTAAATGAAAAGCATACAACAGAAAATGGTTAAGAATTAAAAAGGCAACAACATGAACGATATCGATAATACGAATAAAAACTGCGGTGCCGCAGAAGTGTTTGGAGAACTGACATTTGAACAAGCGGCATCAAAACTTGAAGAGATAGTTGAAAAACTGGATTCCGGAGAAACACCTCTCGGCGAGACGGTAAAACTATATGAACAGGGAATCGCGCTCTCGGATTACTGCATGAAACTGCTTGCGGATTATGACGGCAGAATTGAAAAAGTTTCCCGCAGCACTGATGAAAACTGCGGCGAATAGGGAAAAGATATTTAAAAATGAATTCTCGACAGCGTATATGCTGCCCTGACTGCAACACAAGAATAGGCTTGTCTTGCGTAACATGAGGACCGAGGGTTAAATGCAGCTGACTGAACAACAGGTTCAAAAACCTAATCGGCAACTGACGATTTAACTGTCGGTGCGACACAAAACCGGTGGAGGGACACATGATGGATTTTGATGCACGAACAAAAAAGTATTCAAACATTATTAACAACACACTGAATGATGCTTTTATAATGACAAATACACCCAAATTACTGCATGACGCAATGAAATACAGTATCGATGCGGGCGGGAAACGCATTCGCCCGTGCCTGACGCTCGGCGTGTGCGATATTCTGGGCGGCAACAGAAAATATGCAATTCGGCTCGGCAGCGGCATTGAAATGATTCATACGTATTCTTTGATTCACGATGATCTGCCCTGTATGGACAACGATGACATGCGGCGCGGAAAACCTTCGAATCACATGGTTTTCGGGGAAGCCCAGGCATTGCTTGCGGGTGACGGGCTCCTAACGTATGCTTTTGAATGGATGCTTGAGGCGGGAATTGGATTCAATAATCTTAATTATTATCGTGCAGTTGCGGAAATCGCTAAACGTGCAGGCGTTTCCGGCATGGTTGCCGGACAATCCATTGACCTTATCAGCCAAACCGAAGGCATTAAGAATGAAGACGAGCTGAACTATATCCATCGGCACAAGACTGCCGATCTGCTTATTGCAAGTGTAATTGCAGGCGCACTATGCGCAAATCCGACAGATATACAGCTTAAGACGCTTGAAGGCTATGCGGAGAAAATCGGAATTCTTTTTCAGATCACGGATGATATCCTTGATGCAGAGGGCGATGAAACGCTTGTCGGAAAGACCTTGCGCAAGGACGAAACGGATAAAAAGCTTACATATGTGAGCCTTTACGGTGTGGAACGCTCCAAAAATATGGCACAGCAGATTGCGCAGGAAGCCGAACGGCTCCTCTTTACAACTTTCGGTGAAAACTGCAAATATCTTTACGATGTAATCTACTATATATTGAACAGGAACAAGTAATAATGGTGCAACATAGTGAAACAGCAGCGCAGACGGGAACAATAGTTGGGCTTGAGTCTCCGCAGGAGCTGCAAAAGATGAGTATTGAACAGCTGAACGAGCTTGCGTCGAATATACGCAGCTATATCATTTCGGTTGTTTCGCAGAACGGCGGACATCTTTCGTCAAATCTCGGCGTTGTTGAGCTTACGATCGCGCTGCATTATTGTTTCGATTTTTCAAAGGACAGGCTTGTTTTTGACGTTGGTCATCAGAGCTATGTTCACAAATTGCTGACGGGACGCGCTCCGCAGTTCCCGACTCTTCGAACAAAGGGTGGAATATCCGGTTTTCCGAAACGCAGTGAGAGTGAATACGATGCATTTAATGTCGGCCATTCAAGCACAGCGATTTCTGCTGCACTCGGAATGCTCCGTGCAATGCGATTGAAAGGCGATTTTGAAAGCAGAGCGGTTGCACTCGTCGGTGACGGTGCTCTGACAGGCGGTCTTGCTTACGAAGCAATGGATGATGCAGGCGAAAAAGAACTGCCGCTTATTGTTGTTTTAAATGATAACAAAATGAGCATTGCAGGAAACGTCGGAGGCATGAGTGCACATCTTTCAAAACTGCGGACAAGCAAAAGCTATAAACGCTTCAAACGTAAATTCTCGGGAAGGCTGAAAAAAATCCCTCTTGTCGGCAAATGCATAAGCGACACGCTTGAACGATTTAAAAACAGGATTAAGTATTTTGTCCTTCCGAATGTGCTGTTTGAAGAAATCGGTTTTACATATGCAGGACCGTTCGATGGACATAAAATCGAAGACCTCATTGAGATCTTTGAACATGCAAAGCATAATGTTCAGGATAAACCGATTCTTATCCATGTTGTAACGCAGAAGGGCAGGGGATATGCGCCGGCTGAGAAGAATCCGGAAAAGTTTCACGGTGTCGGAAAATTTAATGTTGCAGACGGCGCAACAAAAAGCGGGAATAACAATTCGCTTGTGTTTGCGAACGAGCTTTGCCGACTTGCCGAAAAGGATTCCCGCATTGTTGCTGTTACTGCTGCAATGACTTCCGGAACAGGGCTGACGGAGTTTAAAAAACGTTTTCCTGAAAGATTTTTTGATGTCGGTATCGCAGAGCAGCACGGGGTCACAATGTCCGCAGGCATGGCTGCAGAGGGGTTGAAACCTGTTTTTGCGGTGTACTCAACATTCCTTCAACGCGGTTATGATCAGCTGCTGCATGATGTATGCCTTCAAAAACTTCCCGTTGTGTTTGGAATCGACAGGGCAGGGCTGGTCGGTGCGGACGGGGAGACGCATCAAGGCGTTTACGACATTGCTTATTTTTCGACATTACCGCGAGGAATTAAGCTGTTTTCACCATCTTCAACGAACGAGCTTTGTGCAATGCTTGATTACGCATTGACCCTTGATATGCCGTGCGCAATTCGCTATAATCGAGGACTTTTGCCGAGCAGGGAATGCAGCCACGGTACTTCTCTTGAGGATTGGGAGATTATAAAACGGCCGAAATGCGTCACTGTTGCAGCGACGGGAAGACTGCTTCAGAATGCAGCGGCAGCATGTGAGGGATTGGACGTCGGTCTTGTGAACGCAAGGCTTCTGTGTCCGATCGAAGAAAAACATATCGAATTATTCGAAAACACACGATGCCTGATTACTGTTGAAGATGGCAATGCCGACACCGGTTTCGGCGCACAAATGTCAAGGCTTGCGGCAACACACGGGAAGATGCGTGTTGTTAATCTCGGCGTTCCGAACATCCCGATAGAGGCGGCAAGTATTGCCGAACAGGATGATTTTTGCGGACTGACAACTGAGAAACTGCGCAAGGTTATTCTTGAGGCTGTTGAATCGGTTCGCGATGATTGATTAGTGAAATATTTATGTGGATGGAGAAATGAATTGGCAAACAGAGTTGACAGCAAAATGGTTGAATTAGGGCTTGCACAAAGCCGCGAAAGAGCGCGCGCACTGATTATCGAGGGCGTTGTGCTTTTGGACGGTGTTCGCGTTATGAAGCCGAGTGATACGATTCGCGACGGGCAAATTCTTTCACTGAAAGAGAATCCGATTCCGTTTGTCAGCCGCGGCGGGTTGAAATTGCAGAAAGCTATCGATACTTATCAAATTTCGCTTAAAGACCGCGTCTGCGTTGACATAGGGGCATCTACCGGCGGATTTACGGATTGTATGCTGATGCACGGCGCAAAGAAAGTTTTTGCAGTTGATGTCGGTTACGGGCAGCTTGACTGGAAATTGCGCAACGATGAACGCGTTGTTTGCATGGAACGCCATAATGCAAGATTCATGAATTTGGATTGGTTCGATGAGCAGCCGAGTTTTGCTTCGATAGATGTATCCTTCATCTCTATCGGTCTTATTATTCCGCGCCTTAACGAATGCCTTTCCACAGGCGGAGCTGCGGCTGTTCTTGTTAAACCGCAGTTTGAAGCAGGCCGCGATAAAATCGGCAAAAACGGCGTTGTGCGTGACAAAAAAACACATATTGAGGTTCTGACGAATGCAATCGAACATGTGCGGAGCAACGGCTTCAGCGTTCACGGAATTGAGTTTTCACCAATCACAGGACCGAAAGGCAATATCGAATTTCTCTTGTATCTCGGCCATGAGGAGAATGCGGCCGAATGCGGCATGGGCGAAACAGAGCTTGCGGAAGCTGTTGAAAAAACGGTAAGCGATGCGCATACGACTCTTAAATAACTTTGCATAAGCTTGACGGTGCGGCGGAGGATAAAAAATGAATCACAGAATTTTTTTCTATGTAAATGTTACAAAAACAGGTTCTGACGGTGTTCTGCGGAAGGCGACTGAAATTGCTGCACGCAGCGGGTATCAGTGCAAAGTATATGGAGATGCATCGTGCATGTTTGCCGACTGCATTGAAGAAGATGAGGATGAACCCGCCTGTATAGTTACAATAGGCGGTGACGGAACGACCCTCCGCGCCGTGTCCCATGCGGTGAATCAGGGGATCGAAATCATTACTCCGATTCTTGGAATCAACCTTGGCAAAATTGGGTTTTTCAGTGAAACCAGCATCGAGGGCTTTGAAGAGACCTTGAAGCAGTTTTCGGAGGGAGACTATACAATAGAAACGGACAGAATGCTCAAGGCAAGTTTTAAGGATGGCAGAGAGTTCTTTGCATTAAATGATTTTCTTGCATATAAAAGCGGATTTTCGTCCGTATCGCATATTGAACTCGGAGTTGACGGCGCGGATGTCGGAATGATACACGGGGATGGCATAATTGTTTCCTCACGTCTCGGCTCAACCGGCTATTCAATTTCTGCCGGAGGTCCCGTGGTTGCGCCGAATCTTGATGTGATTCTCGTAACCCCCGTTTGTCCGCATTCGCTGACTGTCCGTCCGATTGCAGCTGCATTTGATTCCGTAATTGAAATCAATGCGCAAAGCGACTGTGTTATGTATGCAGACGGAATCAGCACTGTTCAGGTTCCGGCGGGAACGGGGTTCACTGTGTCCGGATGCAATAAACAAGTTGGATTCATCAGAACAAAAAAGAGAAATGTTTTTCGCCTCATCAGAGAGAGGCTGAATTGAACCGGCTCGGGAGGAAGGCAATATGCTGGAACGGTTGATAATTCGAAATATTGCGCTTATTGAGCATCTTGACTTTGAGCTCGGTGCAGGACTGAACGTCTTAACAGGTGAGACCGGTGCGGGAAAGTCGATTATTGTTGACAGTGTTAACCTTATTCTCGGTGAAAGGGCAAACCGCGAGCTGATTTCATCAGGCAGCCAAAAGGCAAGAGTGGAAGCCTTCTTCAACATTAACGGACAGGATGGAGTAAAAAAACAACTTGACGCGCTCGGCATCGAATATGAAGATGATACGCTTGTTGTGATGCGTGAGATAACCGCTTCGGGAAAAAGCACTTGCAGACTGAACGGTGAAATAGTTCCGCTTGCAACACTGAAAACCGTGACGGATACGCTTGTTGATGTTCACGGCCAGCACGAGCATCAGTCGCTTCTTTCGCAAAAGAAACATATAGGAATGCTTGACAATTATGCGGGTTTGCCGGTTGCGGAGCTCAAAGAAAAAACGGAAAATCTTTATCGACAGCATTCTGAGGTTGTTCACAAGCTGAATTCGGGTTTCCTGTCAGAGGCGGAGCGTGAAAGAAGAATCGATATACTTTCATATCAAATAAACGAAATAGACGCAGCTGCGTTAACTGTCGGAGAGGAAGCGACGATTCAAGAGGAACTGAACATGCTTTCCAATGCCGAAAAGATTAATTCAGCTCTCGAAAACAGCGGTGAAAACATATCGGGCGACGGCGGCGCATTGGAAAAACTCGGCTCTGCCGTGAATTCGCTTGCTCAGATTGCTGAAATTTCTTCAAAATACGCTGAGCTGTATGAACTTTTGAATAATACCTATTATGAGCTTGAGGATGGAGCATATCAGCTTCGCGAATTGCGGCTGGGATATGAGTATTCTCCGGAACGGCTTGACGAACTGGAGACAAGGCTCGATCTTATCAATTCGTTGAAAAGAAAATACGGAAGGACTATTGAAGATATCCTCAAATACCGCAGCGAAGCTTCAGCCGAGCTGGACGAGCTTACCGGTTCGCAGGAACTGAGGGATAAGCTGACTGCGGAACGGGACAGGCTTGCAGCAGATTACAGGAAATCAGCGGCGGAACTGACCGAAAGACGCAAAAAAGCCGCTGACGATCTGTGCCGAAGAATAACCGAACAGTTGCAAGAACTTGGAATGGCAAAGGCTGCGTTCGGCATTGTATTCCTGCCGGAAGACGGAAAACTCCACGCAAACGGCAATGATGATGTTGAATTCATGCTGTCTGCAAACAAGGGAGAACCGCTTAAGCCTCTTTCAAAGGTGGCTTCCGGCGGCGAACTTTCCCGCGTGATGCTGGCGATCAAAACTGTTTGTGCCGGTGCGGACGGAACGCCTACACTGATATTCGATGAAGTTGATACGGGTATAAGCGGAAGAACGGCCGTGATTGTCGGTGAACGGTTGTACAGCGTTGCGCGTTCAAGGCAGGTGCTTTCAATCACTCATCTTCCGCAAATCGCGGCTTTTGCCGATTGCCATTTGTTTGTCGAAAAGCATTCCGACAGCGAAAAAACGAAAACATCGCTCCGTGAATTGAACAATGCGGAACGCAGCGCAGAACTTGCACGAATTATGGGTGCATCGGCGGCGGATGAATCCGCACAGAAGTACGCAAGTGAACTTATCGAATCTGCCAACAGATTCAAGTTGTCAAAAGTCAATGAGCTTGACTGACGACGCCATCAATTTATTTTAAGACAAAAACCGACATGATATCTTCATGTCGGTTTTTGTAAACAAAGCCTCATTTATGCGGCACATATTGTTCCGAAGCCTGCACCAAGCGCACGGTTCTCTGTGAATAATCGATAACCAACATACAAACAATAACGCTGCTGATGTTCGGCAAATGATAAATTGGGGTGTTGTACGTATGGGTAAGGAAAGAAGGCATTGTTTTACAGCAAAAGGAACGAATATGCCGAAAGAAAAAGATTGTTTAAATAACGCGGTGAAAAACTGCTGTGCATGCAGAGAAGGCGAAGATAATTCCGTGCGCAGCAATACGGATATAGGGCCGCGGGGGAATATCGGCATTAAAATTTTCGGCATCATACTTTCTGCGTTGGTTGTTTTTTTCAACTATTCTCCGCGTATGCGTGCGGTGAGGGCTCTGCCGAAGGCTGTTTTCATAAACAGCGTAAGCACATTGAATGATGCTGAAAAGGGGGGAGCTCAATGCTTGGATTATTTAAAAAGCATCCTTTCAATATTTGAATCGGAATCAACGGCGCATGGGCAGGAAGGCGCACTGAATGTCACGGAATCGGGGGACGAAACACTCGGCGCAAAACGGATCTCGGTGCGTTTGTTTAATCTGTTCGAACTCGCAAACGTGCCGATATATAACCAAGAACGTGCAATGCTGCATCCCGGCGGACGCGCTGTCGGGATATCGATTAATCTTCGGGGACTGCTTATTGTCGGCAGCGGTTCGTTCCGAAACAGAGACGGTCGGGAATGCTGCCCGGCAAAACGGGCTGGATTTCGTGCAGGTGACGTTATTTTAAGCATTAACGGCACTGCGGTGTCAACAAGCGAAGAGATGCAGCTTGCATTGAACGCAAATCCGGACAGTGCACAAATAGTTTTTGAACGAAACAACCGACGGCAGACATTAACCGTAAAGCCCGAAATGGGTACAGACGGCAAGGCGAAAATCGGCGCATGGGTGCGCGACAGCACGGTCGGCATCGGAACGCTGTCGTTTGTTACGGAAAAAGAAAAAGCTTCGGCTGCACTCGGCCATGCGGTTTTGGATGCGGATACCGGCATTTTGCTGAATGTCAGGAAAGGTGAAATGGTCGAAGCGGATGTTCTCGGAGTTACAAAGGGTTCGAGCGGTTTTCCGGGCGAGCTGCGCGGAGCATTCGGTGCGAAAAGCCTGCGCATAGGAAGCATTGATGTTAATACGGAACTCGGGATTTTCGGCATTGCGGATTCTGCGGATTATACATGCGAAGCGGGAGAGACCTTGCCGATAGCTTTTCCGAACGAAGTGCATAAGGGAGAAGCTTATATTATAACTCAGATTGACGGTGAGAAACCTCAGCCGTACAGCTGCAAAATTATAAAAAATGCAGCGCAATCCGTGCCGGGTCAAAAGGGGCTTGTTATTGAAATAACCGATGAGCGACTGCTTAACA
>OHAR01000429.1_pt1 | contig 12553 bp, 10 predicted proteins | sample 1577211 | NCBI WGS metagenome assembly OHAR01 (sample SAMEA3879514, study PRJEB24766) | human gut metagenome | biome: human-associated habitat; feature: feces | place: USA | collected 1985/1987
CAGACTTTCCGGCGGCAGCGGCAATCGGACAGCCTCGCAAGCCATACCGGTCTGCGAAACCTTTCCTCCTTCGCCCGCGATACGACCCTCCTGCGTGAAACACACGCCTCGACGACCCGAAAAAAATCTTCCGGCAATCTGTTTCGCACGCTCTTTACCGGCATCGCACTCGGAATACTCCTGACCGTAGTGTTCCGCAAAACAGGAGTATGGGCGGCCATCCGTCGCTTTCTGAAAAACCTCCTCCCGTAACATCTCCTTCCGACGACCGGAGGCAGCCCTTCTGTATGGGCTGCCTACGGTCGTTCCGCTTGCACTCCATCCGTCGAACGAAGTGAAAACCGAAAATCCTTTGACACGGACGATTATCGAAAAAACACTCTTTCCGGCTCGAAACACGGCTACAACTCCGTTCAAGGGCGATGAATCGAACTATTCATTCCATTTGTCCACTATCCTATTTGTAGAATTATCGAACGGATTCCTCCTGAATATTTGTACTTTATATCCCTTTTCCCTATTTTTCGGCCAAATTATAAAAAACCGTAACCATGACAATTCCAGTAAAATTTTCTACTGTTCCTCCGCTCGCTTCCGACAAGGAAGAAGATTATACTTTCTCGCAAACGGATAAGTGCAGCCTTTTCCTCTGCCAGGGCGGTGAACTCGACATCATTCTGGAAGATAAAACATACCATATCCGTCAAGGCGACATATATATCTCTCCGCTTCTCATGTCCATTCAGATAAAACATCGAAGCAAGGATTTGAAAGGAGTCGTGCTTACGGTCGATATAGATTACATCCTGACCAATACGAAAAAGACATTCGATCCGACCTGGAGTTTTTTCATCTATGAAAACCCCTGCCTGTCGTTGTCGAAAGAACAATACATGTATATCGACCAACTGATCGATGCACTGCGGAGGCGAATTGCGACAATGAGCTCTGCAGCCACCAATACACAACAAAAGATCATCAACCGCGAATTGGTGACCGCGATGGGCGAGGTACTCTGCTACGAGATACTGAGTATCTATTTTGCACGCCATCCCCAGCAACCGCAGCACAAAGATCGGAAAAACCATGTACTTCAGAATTTCATGGTTTCACTCTACCAGAATCACCGCACGGAACGGGAGGTAACCTACTACGCCCAGGAACAATATCTGACACCCCGCTATTTTTCGGCGATCATCAAAGAGAAATCGGGCATCTCGGCCCTGCAGTGGATCATTCGCATGGTCATTGCCGACGCCAAACAGATGCTTCGTTCCTCAGACTTAAGTATCAAGGAGATAGCTTCCGAACTGAACTTCTCGACCCAATCCTTCTTCGGCAAATATTTCAAGCAGTATGTCGGGATTTCTCCGACCGAATACCGAAACGGGAAATTGGTCGGCCAAAGCCAACAGTCGGTTTTAGAGCGATAATTCCCGAAAGAGAATGAAACAGACGCCGTTATCTGCCGGAAAATAAAAGGCTTTTGGCTTCGGTCCCTCAAAATATTTCCCCGGATCCAATTATATCCTGCCTGTCGGTGACAAGCAGGAGTTTTTCTTTTATTGCCAAAAATCTTTCCATTGCCTTGTCAAACAGGAACAACGGACTCTCCATTTCCTCAAAAATTCTCTGAACTTATCCGTATCCCGCCTGATAATATATTTGGAATCACGCAGGAGCATCAACTCTTCTCCCGAATAATAAACCATCTTTTTATGAAGAAGGAAATAGAATTCGAACCAGCGCTTCGACAGGTAATTTCGCAAACTTTTATTGATACTCCCGCACCTCGAAAGACGAGATACAGGATCATTCGTCCGGACCTCAATACACTGAAAAACGCAGAGGACAACCTTTCGATTGTCCTCTGCGTTTCAGAGCGGAAAACGAGACTCGAACTCGCGACCCCAACCTTGGCAAGGTTGTGCTCTACCAACTGAGCTATTTCCGCAAATTGCAAATAATCAGTTATTTACAAGCGTTAAAATAGCTGTTTTATACCTTAAAAATCGGTCTGTAACACACTCTGTATCACATTTTCTTGCTTGCAAATTGTTTGTAATTTGCAGATTCTTAATTTGTTAGGTAAAATTTCATTCCTTGTGCTACATAAAGCATTTAACACGTGTCATTCATAAGCAATTATGTTATTAGTTGATAGAGAATTAAGCGTATTCATTTATTGGATTTCTCTGCAACCGACCCCAACCTCGGTTCAGAAAAAAAGAGGAAATTTCTTTCCTCTCTCCTTTTAAGAATGTTGTGTTGCTTTTGTTTTATCTGCAATTTGTAATAGTTTTTCTGAAATATATTCAGGAGTAACCATTAAAAGCAATGAGGTCGCTATATCTGATTTTCGAATATCAATATCGTTTTTAGCAAGGTCGTTTTGGAATAACTTTTTGATAATATCTGTTGTTTTATTGATAAATACAGTGTTAATATTCAAGATTTGGCCTTTTTCAAAAGGAGGAGTATTATATGCAATATTAGACATACAAAGTCCGTGGACAAATTCAGACATATAGCCAGATATGAATTGAGATACACTATTTTTAATTCCTGCTTGTTGATATAATTCCAGCCATGAAAATCTATTTCCCTTTATCGTATTATTTAACTTTTTGTATTTCCAATTACGCCTTTGGATGATATTTTCCATATCAACATTACATAATGGATTATTTCTAATCTTTTTCAATAATTGATCTTTTGCCTTTAGATCACTCTGCATAGTTGTTTCAATTTGTTGGGCCAGTTGATCTATTTCAGTTTGTTCAATATAATTGAGATCAAAAGTCAAGGATGGAAATTTGCGTAGTTCCTTTATTCTATTTTCAACCCCATCTAAAACATACAAGTAATGTCTTAATTCTCTTTCTTCTATCGTTTTAGAGTTAATATGGATGAAATGTAATATAGTATAGTTATCGACAATCATTCGACTAAGTGTAACCAAAGATGAAACATCTATCCTATCTTCACATAGTAGATGAATTGACTGCCAAGAATCCAACATTTTCCTAATAGCGAATAATATGTAGCTATTCAGATCACTTATATACGGAGACTTATATATCTTTTGCAATTCATTAGAGATATAATCTAATTCGCAATAGGCAAGTTCAAATAAACCCTCATCATCTATCCCCATTTTACCCATGAGGTCTTTATATACTAATCCCATATTTCTTAATTATATCTATATAAACTGCTCTAAATATTTCTCGTTAAAACCCGTGAGTGGAAATTTGAATACGTTCTGTTTGCCCTCCTTTGTCGTATAGTCGAATATGACCGTATCGCTCTTTATATGGGCTTCAAAAAGATTGAGCATACAATTGGACTTGGGAATATCTACCATGTTGGGCAATACAATGGCGAGACAACCCTCCTCTACGGCTTTTGGATTTAGCAGATAGGAGAATCCTGCCATATAACGACCTCGTTTTTGAAAACAGATGGTCATATCTTTTGCAGGGTCGATGTCGAGTTCAAAGATATAGTGAAACTCTCGCGGTGTAGGGTCATCAGTTCTACGTCCTACGAACAGACAGACGCCGTAAATATTATCATAAGATACCCCTTTGGAGACATACGATATTTGAACATCGTCGATAGTCTCTGTGCCCGTTTTTCAATTAATACTTGGTGTTTTTCTTTTCATTTTAGCTAAAATTTATGTTGTGATTAAATCTTTGATAATGATGTAAATATACAAAAAATTTATGAAATATGCAAGTAATATAAAAAGGACAAACTTGGGCAGAGGGTCTATATATTAACCCTTTTGCACAAGTCTGTCCTAAAAATACCAATCAATGGTTTTGAACTATATTGTCAAGAATTGCAATTATCTTTTGCTCTAAAACTTTATCATCATTGTCATACGAAACCATACCTGTTTTAGAATCATATACTCCCAATTCTGTTAATTCTTCAATGATTTCTCTAATTTTTTGAGTTGAAATACGGTTGGCATCAAAGACCATCTTAAATGACTGAATCATATCAAATTGAATAATACACCTTTGCAATACCGAAGTATCGCAGACTAATGTTTAACATTTATTCATCTAATCCTGTAGTGCTTGCAAACCGCTTCCATTCTGTTGCGGCTTTATAGGCATCGGCACAACCCGAAGGCACTTTCAGTACCGAATAAGGATTTATGCCGCTAAAAGCATAGTTTTCACAAGTCGGTGGTATTTCTGTGCCGATCTTGAATAATCGCAGTTCGAAATCCCCATAAAAGGCGCATTCACCGATCGTCTCAATCTGCGTGCAGGCAGACATATCGACGGTCATTAGATTCTTTAATTGGCAGAAAGCGCCATAATAATAAGAAGAAGAATAAGAATAATAACCACCACCGATAGTTTTCAGTTGAGAGCCTTTCTCAAAAGTTACTGTTGCCAATGAAGAACAGCCTTTGAATGCTGTCGCTTCGATCGTCTCTACACTTGCAGGGATTTCAATCGAGGTTAATGCCGTGCAGTCCAAGAAAGCACCATAATAATTAGGATAATAAGAAGAATAACCGCCACCGATAGTTTTCAGCTGCGAACCTTTCTCAAAAGTTACGGTTGCCAATGAAGAGCAACCCATGAATGCGGCGGCCTCGATCGTCTCTACACTTGCAGGAATTACAACCGACTTTAGCTTGCTTCGATAAAACATCTCCTTTCCAATCGTTGTCAGGGTCTTGGGGAGAATCAGATGCTCGACATTTGTAGATTTATAAAATGCCTGTGTCGGCAATGCCGTAATATTCACCTCTGCAATATCGAGGTTCTTCAACTTGGGCATCATGCGATAGATAAACAGAAAATCGACATCGTTCAGCACACCTGTAATCTTCAACGATTCGATATTGGCATAATCATAACCCGCCAACACATTTTCCAGTTCGCCTTTCGTTTCGACATGAATCTCGGTACACGTTCCCAGTTGGCGAAAAATAATCGTTTGTAAAATATTGTCTTGTTCGCCCTTCAAAGTAACCGTCGCATGGCGTTGAATCCCCTCGTTGGCAGCTACTTCAAAGACAATCGTATCTTCCCGCAAAGCTCGTGTTTCAGGAGCCAGCGACAACCACGATCGGGCATTGTCAGGAATCTCAACGGTATAATCCAAATTCGTTGTCAATTTAATTTCTTGCGTTCCTCCTGCTGGTAATACATTGATAGAATTATCGGCAATGTTTATATCCAAGACCTGTTTTTCGTGGCAATAAAATGATGCCATAACAGTACGATAGGAACCGTCGTTGGCAAAGACAAGGATTTCGCTTTCTACAATCGGATCGGGGGCTGTAATCGTAATCGTTCCCTTATCCGTGGAGGTAGCATTTACTTTGACTTTCCATCCATCCTGTGCAATGGCTTTGACAACCGTATTCTCGGTTGCATCCGTAATCGTGTAGGAGATTGTTTTGCTCTCTCCACCGTTGAGAATGGCTATATCCGTTGTATCGAATGCAATTGCGAACTGTGAATTATCTCCTTTGGGAATAGTGATAACAGTACCATCTATAAGGGTAAAATAGACATTGTTATCGTCCTCGGTAACACTCTGAAAGAAGCTGTCGCCGTCTTTGCCATTCGTGCCATCGGCACCGTCCTGACCGTCTGCACCCGTTGCTTGTCCTATGTCTGTCCAAGTTTTACCATTATCCATTGAAAGCATCCATCGGCCATTCTCTATTTTCAGTTGCGGTGTAATGCCGTCTTGGCCATTCTCGCCATCCGTGCCATCGTTGCCGTTTTCGCCGTCCATGCCTTCTGCTTTTATCTTATCGCCTGCATCGTCGGTCAGCCACTCGCCGTTAAGCGTCCAGTAATAGATTCCGTCCGTGTCTTTCTTTACACCGATAATAGGAGCATCTCCGCTATTTTTGCCATTTTTAATTGTGGCGGTAGAACCATCTGAAAAGTGGATAATGTAACCATCCGATATTTGTTCAACTTTGGAAATAGACAGATTATCCTGTAATGCGTCTACAATCTTCTGCAACGATGAAATATTGGTGTTCATCTGCGTGCAGAGTTCCTCTAATTTTGTTACGCGATTTTCGAGGTCGTTCAGATCATTGCGCAATGCGCTGTCGTCGTACTTATCGCTACAACCGAATAGCAATAAGCCGCAAAACACAAGAGATAGTAGTTTTTTCATAAGGTTAATCTTTTATTAGTTATTTTGACTGTGAATTTTTCTTCTTTATAGCTTATAACCTCAAAATCAACATTTTCACATCTGAAATTATCACTTATCTTAAGGCCGTTTTGTAAAGGGGAATTATAAGCGATTCTAAATGACACATTGCACCGCCCTCCTGTGCATTTTTCCAAATTACTGCCATCCATACCGTCAGACGGATATAATTTGCAATCGAATAGCTGAATGTTGGAAATAGATAGAACATCTAATTTCCCTCCGCCATGTTCATAAAAGCAGTCATAGTGAGATACAGCGATTTCTATCGCTTGTTGTAAAGCTTGTTCTTTTACGGTCATAGTTAGCCTGCAATGTACCGTATCAACTCCGCTGCGGTGGGATATATGCAAAAAGAAAGTGTGGAGTTGTTCGTTTATCTAACAGGAGGTTCTGGAATACCCGTGCATTAAATAAACAATACCCCACACCGAATAGAATATATCGAGAATGATATATGCCTATACACGGTGACGAGCGTTGCGTTATCCTTAATGCACTCGAAAATTTTCCAGATTTCCTGTTAAGGATTAGCGAAACACTTTCACTAAACTAATATGTTACCGCCCATTTGGGACAGCACCACAAAGTTAGAAAATGTTTCTCAATACGCAACACTCTTGGAGTATTGTAGTTGCAAAGTTCTCTAAAACAAAGTTTCCATGCAATAGCACGGCTTATGGATTCAAAACTTTGTTCTTTATAAATTGGAGTAGAGGATTTTGTCGTTACGCCTGCATAAACTCTTTAATCGTGGTTTGCAGGTCGTTTGATTCTGCATTTCTCGACCTTACGCCAACACAAAAACAGAAATTAGAGGTTGCAAAATCTTCTCGGAATTGCAATGCCCCTAATCTCTGTAATTTGCAGTTTTACTATGTCGATATGCAGACCGAGTTTTACTCTCCTGCAATCTTCTGTATCACGCCGTCCATGTAGATTGCCTGTCCGCTGGTTGTTCGTCCCCACCAATGACAATCGAGCGCGTCGATTACGACCTCTCCCCGTCCTTTGAGTTCCTGTGCCAAGTAAGGCGATACCAGCCACCATTCTAAAACCTCGTCGTCCGTATCGACAAAGGGATACATGTATTCCTCGTCGATTTTACCTGCGCGGATGAGTTCTTCCACCACCTCGTTCTGTCCGTAAAACACATGCAAATCCGCTATGCGTTTTGCCCTTGACTGTCTGTCCATATTTTTAGATTTTACATTCAATAAAGGGCGGGGGCTTTGATTTATCTATCTGTTCGTGGGCAGTATATAGACAAAAAACTCCGACTATTGTCGGAGCTATTTGGAATTTGTTGGTGGTGGCGGTGGAGGTAGAGGCGGTGGAGCATTTTTTGATGTCAGCCCTCTGATTTGCACACTTTCTGGCGAATCATATTCTTTCTCATTGATTATCATGCTGTACTATTTTATTCTGGGTTTAGGCGGAAGGGGCGGGGTTGCTGTATTTGTTGTTTTCCCGTCTTGTATTCTCTTGGGCTTGCTTGTTCCTGTTGGTTTTGGAGGAACAGCATCTAACTTATCATTTCGTATCATAAGCCTCTTATTTCTTTATAATAGTTTTAGGTGGAGGTGGAGGGACTGCATTAGTAGGGGTTAAACCAAGTTTTGGTTGGAGGTGATGGCGGAGTTGGAATAGACGGCGTTTTACCTTCTGTTAAAATTGTATTTGCCATATATGTCATTTATAAAGTTTCCTTAATCTGGTGACTGCTTAATGTATCTTGCTGTATAACTTTTAGTCCATTCGATGTTTTCTCAATAGATGAGATCGCGTGAGTCGTAGTTTTTTCTCGCAATTGATGTTGTTTTGGACTGTTAAAAACGAGATTTACAAACACAAATCCCAAAATAAACGTAATACCTCCAATCATCAGCCATGCAGTTGGCCGATTATAACGATTATCTAATTTTCTATTTTTATCATATATTTCCCTGCTTCTTCGCTGTGTTTCATCATATCTTTCTTGGTCATTATCTGTGTTGTACTTCCCCCATAAATAGTTGTCAATATTCTGAATATTTGTGCGGCAATTTCTTTTTGCTTTTAAATATGATAGGATATTCAGAATAATACACACGGCAAGAGCAATCCATCCAACAGCAAGAATCCACCAAAATCGATATTCTATTTTAGGTGCTAGTGCTGTAATGAAACTGAATGAAATAGCCATTGCTCCAGATGCTATTTTAAGAACTAATCCCTCAAAAATTGTTTCTGTCTGGTCTATGGTTGCTTGGTTGCTTTCGCGTGTACTTTCAAACCATGCTCTGTAATCTGGCTTCTCCATAATGCTCAGTATGTTATATCTGCAAAATTATAATATTATCTTGAACAAAGGAAATATGTTACTCTTATTTATTGATTGAGTGCCTGCGGCACGCCATCTAAAGAGAAAAAGAAAACAGAAAATTGAATGACATAATTTTATAAGTCCCTATAAATGAAATAATCTGCAAAATATGTCATTCTCCTATTAAAAGGGAAAACCCTCATGCTTGCGCATGAGGGCTGTATATCTAAAATGCAAACCCTCTGAATTCTTCCTTATCGAGTTTGTTTTGCTCTACCTGTTCTATAACTGCATTATATTGCTCCTGCATATCCAGAATCTTAATAAAGTATGGCAATGATACCTTTTCGGGTAGGTTCTTGCATCGTTTATCGAGTTGGTAGGTTATGCTTATTGGCTCTGTTCTCGATAAGCCTATTGCATTATACTTTGTAAGCAGTACGGACATAGCCCGTTTATCCCACTTGGGAGCGGTTATGCCTTTCACCTTGCAGAAATCGCATATCTCCTTATAAATCCCTGCATTGGTCTTTTTAACAGAGGAATTGATAAAACAGTCTACCGTTAGTTCATAGCCCTTTGCAATCTGCTTTATAAGCCCTAATTGCAGACACTCTTTAATGAGGGCTGTTGTCGTATTTCTTGATAAACCGATACTCTTTGCAATTTGGCTGTTGCGTCATTGGATGGTATCCGTATTATTAAGGCATACCGACTTTAATAATAGCAGAAACCCTGCAATCTTGGCGGGATAGTTCCTCTTAAAGAAACTATTATCGAGGAAGAAATAGTCTTTGTTTGCTGGCTTTATATAGTAGGAATTGCGCTTTATAAAACCTCTGTCTGCATCTTCTTTAATGGTGGTATGCACAGTTAGATAACCTGCGTCTTTCAGCCGTTTAATGCTCCGTCGTATGGTCCGTTCATCCAATTCCGTCAGTAAGGATAGTTTTTCCTCTGTTATATGGGATATGTTGGTCTTGTGATTGGAGCAATATTTAATGGTTGCTCACACGTAAATATCAATAGGCTTACTGTTGCCCGTCTGAAAGTTCACGATTGATTTGGGGATTACTGTATAATTCATCGTTAGCAATGGAATTTTGATTGTTCGTAAATATGATTTCTTTTAAGTGTAGCAGTTTTCGGAAGCAGGCTACGCCGTAATGTTCTTTGGCCTGTTTGCGGTTCTCGAATCACCTGCGGTCTTTGATGTGGTAGTACATGGTCGGTACGACTTTAATAGGTAGTGTATAAGTAGGTATTGTATATATAGGACACTTTTGAGCAGTTTGCACAGGACAGTTTTGAGCAACTCTCTATCCCGTCATTCAAAAACCTACTATCTCTTTAATTGGAATCTTCCACATTTTCTGATTCTGAAATACTCTTTTTATAGAGAATACTTGATTCGTACTCAAAAAATGTGGTAAAGGATTTCACCGCATTTTTTCTGTGTGTGAAATATCTTTTTATAAGGGAATTTCATTTCCCACACAAAAAATATGCGACTATCGCCCAAAGACAAGGACAGCATATCTGCCGTCCTTATCAGTCCTAATAACATATTCTCTATGGAAGAAACAAGAATTACCCTTGTCTGTGAATTGATATGCAAATATGTAAATAATTTAATCGATAATCAAATATTTTAACATTATTTTTTAAGGAAATTTTGCAGGAAAATTCGCTACCTTTGAAAATAACCTTAAACTATCTGTTTTATGGAAATTTATGAATATGTGCATAGCATCGGCAATCGAATGTTCCCTACATACGAAATTGAGGAGGATGGAAAGGAATACCAAGTCGATACCGCTTGTACAGGGGATTTTATCGTACCACACAAGGACGGAAAACTGGATATGTCGAAATTCCCTTTTACCAAAGAGCAGTTCTTGGAGAACACGTCAGTAATTCGTTCGTTACAGGCATTGGGCATCGACATCGAAAAATTCTGGGTGGCATTGCTCTTTGTTTATTACCTTACACAAAAGAAAACAGAGAACGTAATGGCGATTCCTGCACCTGCTTTCGACCAGTTCCGAGCGTTCGCCAAGTATCTCCATGCCAATCCCGATGCCAAAATTCGTATCTGGCGGGGGCGTGAACACGGTGTAACCATCGAATCACAAGAGGCAATACAGATGTTGGGTGCTCTTTTGGCAGAAAACTCCGCCACACTCTATGCCAATCTGTCACGCAATGTGGAGTTTGGCTTGGGCGATTTCTCGATCAATTTGAAAGATTGCTACAAAATTACCTTTGTTGTTGCGTGTCTGCTGCCATTTCTGGAGCAATTCAAGGCCGAGGATAAACGCAGTACAAATCCTACCCAAGTTTCATATAATCTTATGCTCTTAATCTCTCGTATCGTCTATATGTTCGGCTATACAGAGAATAAGAAATATCTTGATAATGATGAAAATATAAAAGCTATCTGGCAACGATACAAGGATGAAGAATGGCATACCATAGGGAGCGGTTTATATTGATAATCTCTAAGTTTAGATGGAACGGGACGGCGATAAGCCGTCCTTTTTTATGCTGTAAATTAAGGGGTAACAGAAATAATACACTTTTCTGCTATCCGACAATAATTGTGTGCCACAATGTGTTATGTATGATTTTCGATTGTATTAACGGCAGAAACGCAAACGAACGCTCCTTGACATACACCCCTCTTCTCGGTTGGGAGGGAGCATCCGAACCGAAAGGCCGAGGGTCGAATCGAACGACGCAACGATGATGGGAGTTTGCCCAAGCCAACATCCGACCGCCGCCAGAGAGCTGGCAAGAGCTCACCAGCCAGACCTAACGCTGAGAAACAAGCATAACTAATACCAAATACTTAATACTTATATAAATAACCATTTTGACCTCGTGGGTGGAGGTAAACCCACACCGATTAATATGAAGCAGTTAGTTATTTCTTCCGTAGAACTCAACCGTAATTTCGCCTTTGTCAAAGGCAACCGTCAAATCAACGCAAAGGCTGTTGCTGCCAAAGTGAAATCCATCCGAGAATATGGGCAATTGTCGCCCATCACCGTAGTTAAAGGAGAAGATGTTTACCTCTCAGGAGGGCACTTGGTAGATCTGGATGGAAATGATATTCCAGACGAACAGACCGAAAATTATTTTGCCGTGCTGGACGGTCAGCACCGTTTGATGGCCTGCTTGAAACTGGGGATGAATTTGGACAACCTCGTGATTGCAGAGCCGTTGAATGTAGAGATGTCCATCGTGGCATTGATTGCAGAAATGAATATCTGTACCACCGCATGGAAAGGCACGGACTATATGGCCGCACCCTGCATGGCACTTGAAATGAAAGAGAACGAGGTATTCGAATTTGCGTTGGAATTACGACGTAAGAATTATCCTCTCTCGACTATCTCGCAGTGGTGTCTTGGAAAGAACACACTGAAACCACGCGATTTCGTAAATGCCATAAAAGAGAAAAAATTACCCAAAGCATTCGAGAATAGCGCATGGTATCAACGGAGCATCAACTGGTATCGGGTAGCACAAGAGAAATTCAGTGAAACCTTCTTGGCAAAAAAATACCTGATAGGGTACATTATAGACCAAGGTCATGAAGCGAAAGACCCCACGGCATTTTACGCTCAAATAGAGGAAAGGATCGAGCAATTAACAGACGAACAGGCTAAACTTATTATGAATCCTCCCAAAGGATTGGTAACACGCGAGCAATTAATTATAGATAATCTTGTCGAATACCTCGGTCGATGATGCCACGATATACGAATAATAGGAAAAAGGAGGTCGGTTACCATATTGGCCGCCGACCTCTAAACTCCTATAACAAGTGCTGCATCGCTGCGTCTATTTGGCTGTTCTCAAACGAATCCAAATAGATTTGAGTGGTGGATAAATCGGAGTGCCCCAGCGATTCGGAAATCAAGGCTACGCTTACTCCTGACCGTTTGAGTACGGTTGCGTAAGTATGGCGGGCTACATAGGTTGTTAATGGCGTATGCAGTCCTATTTTCTCACTCAATTCGTGCA
>OHAR01000440.1_pt1 | contig 12260 bp, 12 predicted proteins | sample 1577211 | NCBI WGS metagenome assembly OHAR01 (sample SAMEA3879514, study PRJEB24766) | human gut metagenome | biome: human-associated habitat; feature: feces | place: USA | collected 1985/1987
CAGGCGGGCGCCTGTGCATCACAAAAGAGATAGGATGGTATAATAATTGTTTACAATTTTAAAAGAACATCGTGGCTTCGGAAAGCAGATTTTGCTCCTTGCCAAAAACGAACTTATTAAAACTTACAAAGGCGCCGTAATCGGTCCTCTTTGGGCTGTTGTTAAGCCTGCGTTTACAATTTTTGTTTACTGGTTCGCTTTTTCCTGCGGTATCAAACAGCTTAAAACACTTCACCTTGACATCGGCGGAGCACAGCCTTTTTCCATTGACTTCTTTACTTTTATGTTCATCGGTATCATTCCGTGGTTCTTTATTCAGGACAGCATAACGCAGGGTGCAAAGGAACTGAGAATCAACCGTCAATTTATTACAAAGGTTAAGTTCCCCGTTTCGACAATCCTTACTTATACAGAGGTTTCAAGGCTTTTTGTTCACCTGATTCTTATGGCATTTATGTACGCATATGTACTTTTCACAATCGGACCGAGCTGGTACAATCTGCAATTTTTCCTGTACTGTCCGTTGATGTTTATCTTCTTCCTTGCACTCACATGGTCAACAGCCCCGATGTCTGCGTTCAGTAAGGACTTTGAAAGCCTGATTGTTTCCGTTATGTCAGGTATTTTCTGGTTATCCGGTATTATGTACAACTCCTACGGCTTTGATTCGCCGTTTCTCAACAAGCTCATGCTTATCAATCCGATTAACTTTTTCGTAAACGGCTACCGCAACTGTTTCCTCTACAACAGACCGTTCTATGCAAACAAAACGGAATGTCTTGTGTTTGCAATTGAATTTGTTGTAATTTTCGCCCTTGGTATTTTCAACTACAACAGACTCAGGAAAAAACTTCCTGATGTACTTTAAGGAGGTAATATTATGGCTGAAACAAAAGTATCCGATCCGATTATTACCTTTAAAAATGTCAGCAAAACCTACACACTCTACAAAGATGACAAGGCAAGATTCAAGGCTCTTTTCTTTAAGCCGAGAAATGCAAAAACAAATAAGGCACTTAACAATGTTTCAATGGTAATCAATCGTGGCGAATCGGTTGGTATTGTCGGCGACAACGGTGCAGGCAAGTCAACTCTGCTCAAGATGATTACGGGCGTTGCATTTCCCGACGAGGGCGAAATCACCGTTGACGGCAAGGTTGCCGCATTGCTTGAGCTCACGGCAGGCTTTTCCATGGAAATGACAGGCAGAGAAAACATTTATCTGAAGGGTTATGTTCTCGGTCTTGAGGACAGCTACATTAAGCAGATCGAGGAGAAAATCATCGACTTTGCAGAGCTTGGAGATTACATTGACCAGCCTGTAAGAACATACTCAAGCGGTATGAAAATGCGTCTTGGTTTTGCTATCAATGTCAACATTGAACCCGATGTTCTTGTTGTTGATGAGGCGCTCTCGGTCGGTGACGCAACCTTCAAAAAGAAGTGTAAAAATAAAATTAAAGAGATTATCGAAAGCGGTGTAACTGTACTTTATGTAAGTCACAATGCCGCTTCGGTTAAAGAAATCTGCGCGCGTTCAATCTTCCTGAAAAAAGGAACTGTTATGTTTGACGGACCGACAGATGAAACCCTCAGAGTTTATGAGGAATCAAAAAAGAAAAAATAATTCCGTTTCGGAATAAAGCAAAAGCTCCACAATTGCGGAGCTTTTCTGATTTATCTGAGAGGTAAACCCATATGGACTGTACCGTAAAAGGCAATCTGCCCTCCGAAATTTTTGAGGACATTAAAAAAATTGCAGACAACAGGATAAATTTTCAACAGTTAAAAAACAAGACTGTTTTCGTGTCGGACTGTCACGGACTTATTGCATATTACATTATATGCACATTGCTTGAGGGCAATGATTTTTTTGAAAGCAACACAAGGGTAATCACCCTTGCAAAAAGCCGTGAAGATGCCGAAAAGCAGTTCGGCAACCTTACTCTCCGCAAAGATTTTGTTGTTGAAATCGGAGATTCAAGAGCATTTTCCGTAAATGAAAGAGCCGACTTTGTAATATACTGCAACTGCCCGTGTGAGGTTGCAGAGGAAGATTGCAGTAATCCCGAAATTGCGGATACAATCACTTCGGGCTTTGCAAATGTGCTTGAATATGCAAAAGAGTCAAATGCCGAATCGGTTCTGCTCGTATCTTCATATATGGTTTACGGGGAAGTTTTCAGCGGTAAAAATAACATTTGCGAAAACGACCTCGGCTATCTTGATCCGACCGATGCCGACAGTGCATACGCACAAAGTATGCGTTCAGCCGAAACACTTGCTGTTTGCTATGCTGAAAAGTTCGGTATGAATGTAAAAATCGCCCGTCCCTGCCCCACACTCGGAGGTGTCAGAATGAGCGATGAAAGAAAATGGGCAAAGCTGATTGTCAGTGCGGCAAAAAATCAGAGCATTATGCTTACAGATAACGGTGGCGAAAAGTTCAGCTTTTGCTATGTGACGGACACGGTTTCTGCATTGATTGATATTTTGCTTAACGGAAAAAGCGGTGAGGCATACAACATTTCAAACGATAACGCAAATGTGACAATGCGGGAATTTGCACAGCTTGTAAAATCGGCAAATCCCGAAAAGAATCTCTCCGTAGTGTTCGTTCACAGAAAAGACGAAGAAGAACCCGAATTTTCTCCGTCATCCCCCACACCGTATGTTTTGTGCAACGATAAAATAAAATCACTCGGCTTTAGTCCGAAAACCACGCTTAAAGACGGAATAAAACGCAGTATAAGAGCAACAGAACTGCGTGCAGAATTGCGAAGGATAAAGTAATGCGTATTAAAGATTTTTTAAACGAATTTGAGGCCGACAGGGCGGCATTGCCCGGAGTTGAAAAAGAAACTCTTGCAAAGCTCAGGAACAAAACAATTGTCATCTCAGGCGGTGAACTTGCAAGGTGTCTTTGCTATGCCTTTCTATACAATAACGAGGCTAAAAGGCTCGGAATAAAAGTTATCCTTCTCGGCAAATCACGCAACGCAATGGCATCATACCACAGCGAACTCTTGTTAAGAGATGATTTTGATTTTGTTGATTATAATTCTGCATCAGAAATTTCAAGTGCCGACTATGTAATTACAACAGGAATCTGCGGTGAACATACAGACAACAACCCACAGATTATGATTGACGGCATTGCAGAGATAAATGCCTGTGCCAAAATTACAAAAGCCACAGGCGCAAGAGTTGTCGTTGTGAACGACAGCAGAATTTACGGCAAAGCCAAACCGCACAGAGTTTATTCCGAAAACGAGTACGCAGAACTTGACGCAACCTCTCCCTCATCGCTTGCAGGTCAGCTTATGAGAACGAGAGAAACCACCTTGCACTCGGTTTTGAAGAACAGCGAATCAACCGTTACAACGCTCAGAACTGGCATAATTTTGGGAGCGTCAAGCAACTTTACAAGCGTGCTTGATCCTGTTTTTGACGATATAGCCAACCGCCGTGACACAGTTGTTCCTGCAACAAGGAATCGCTACACCTTTGTTTATATCAACGATGTTTTAAAGGCGATTGTTTTCGCAATGACAAATCTTGAAGAAAACGCAGTTTATAATGTCGGCGGCAAAAACTGCAACGCATCGCTGATTATGATTGCGGCTGTTCTCAACGATATTTACGGCAGTCGCTGTACAATTGAGTCGGGCGATTTTACGGAGCTTGACGGCTGTGCAATTAATTCAAACAAAATTTCCGTAAACGAATGCACTCCCGACATTGACCTTGAAACCATGCTGAAAATCTGCATAATGGACAAGATGAAGTCCGAAAAAGTTCTGCGTATCCCCCACTCACACGAGCGCAGACTTGATTCAATCCACGAAATTCAGCTTGCATTTCTGCTTGAAACCGACAGAATTTGTCGAAAGCACAACATAAAATATTTTCTCGGCGGCGGAACACTTCTCGGTGCAATCCGTCACAAAGGATTCATTCCGTGGGATGATGATGCCGATATTATGATGTTGCGTGAAGATTTTGACCGCTTTTGCGAGATTGCGCCAAAGGAACTTCCGAGCAATATGACTTTTCAATCGTACCATACGGACAAGGCTTGTTTCTATGAATTTGCCAAGGTCAGACTTGACGACACTTTCTTTGCAACCGACTTTGCAAAAGACCATCACGCAATGCACAACGGAATTGCGTTTGATATTTTCTGTCATGATAACACAGCCAATTCAGCAATCGGACGAAAAATTCATATGGCTGTGACTCTGTTCACAAGAGCGCTGGTGTTCAATAAATGGAACAATCGCAAGGCTGAAAACGGCAGTAGAATCCAGAGCATTGTAACAAATTTCTGCAAGAAAATATTTCCGCTCAGATTCAGTATGTGGCTTGAAGTCCGTACTTTAAAATTCTTTATAAACAAAAAGAACGCAAAATATCTCTATGACGGAATGGGCAGAAATATTTATAACGGTGCTTTTCCAAAGGAATATCTTGACGATGTTGCTTATGCCGACTTTGAGGGTTACAAGTTTCCCGTGCCAAAGGAATATGACAAGTACCTTACTTTCCTCTACGGCGACTATATGGAGCTTGCACCGCTGTCAACAAGAATGGGTTGCCACGAAATTGCCCTCTGCGACATTGGAAAATATGACGGTTTCAAAATCCGCAAACCCGATTCTGAAAAATAATCAGCGTAAAACAGACCGATAAAATAAATGTGACTTGACACTTACCTGTCGGTCTGCTATAATAATATAGCACATTTTGAGTACTGTTGCGGAATCAGCCGAAAAGTAAGATTTATCTGAAAGTAAGCTCCGCCTCGGTTTCCCCACCGTGTAAAAATCAAGGGAATTTGAATTGATTATGCAAAAGTTGACATAATCATTTTCAATTTTCAATTTAATAAGCAGGTATGGCGGAATTGGCAGACGCGCATGGTTCAGGTCCATGTGAAAGCAATTTCATGCAGGTTCAAGTCCTGTTACCTGCACCATAGCTTTTTACCCCGGTAAATACGATATTTACTGGGGTTTTGCTATACTTAAATCACTCTAAAACACGGAAAAATACATATCGTAGCTAACACACAGCTAACAAGTAGCTAACAAATCTACAAATGACAAAACTCCCCTCACCCACTTTTTACAGCGGATGAGGGGGATTTTTTGCAATTATGTGTCTGTCATTTTTGTTATGTAGTTTATTTATTTAGTTGCTGAATTTATTCTTTCCTCAGCAATTTTGTAATACTTTTCGTCAAGCTCAACACCGATAAAATTGCGGTTTGTATTTATGCAGGCAACACCTGTTGTTCCGCTTCCCATAAACGGATCTAAAATAGTGTTATTTTCTTTTGAACTGTTTCGGATTATTTTTTCAGTAATGTAAAGAGGTTTAATAGTTGGATGTTTCCACATTTTTTTGTCCTTTAGGTTTAAAACGCTTAAATAATATGTTTTTGCATCCTCGTAGCTGTGGGGAAAGCATTTACCTTTTCCTTTTCTGAAATAAAGTAAATATTCAGTGTCGCTTAAATATTTATTTGAATAGGTGGGCAAAGCGTTCGTTTTGTGCCAACAAATAATATCAAATTTGCATTTAAGTTGCCCGATATAAAATTTTAAATAATCATATATTTGTGCTTTATTGCACCAAAAATAAGCATTGATTTCTTTCATAACTCGCAAAAATTCTTGTCCGAAAAGTTCAATATCATACCCATTAATTATTTTTGCTTTCTCGACATCCGCTAAAGATTCACTTAATTTCATTTTCTTGTTTACAGTTCCACCCCCCTTTGTGTTTAACACATAAGGCGGATCTGTCAGTAACAGGTCAACGCTGTTATCGGGCAAAGTTTTCAGCACTTCAAGACAATCGCCTTGATATAAATTTACTATTTTCGTCACCCCATTTCTTTATTTATGGCATCCGCACCGCCACATAAAATTTGCAACGGTGCGAAATATTTAACATCAGCCAAGTGCCTTTTTAGCGTTGGCGATTTTGGTGTCTTTTGCTCGAATACCGTCATTGATAAGATGATAGATAGCATTGATTGTCTTCTCGCCGACAATGCCGTCAACTGTGACCTTACCTGCTCTCTGTGCCTCTTTAACAGCCTTTAAAGTGCCGTCACCGAAACCGTTTGAATTATCGACTTTTGTCTTGATAATTTTCATGTTATAAAGCGTAATTAACTGCTTCTTAAATGCGAGTGTTGCTGTGTTGTGTGAACCGTATTTAATCATTTCCTCATTCTCCTTATTTGATGTTTTACCGCCGAGCTGTGCAGTTACTTCGTCTGCAAGATTGCCGAGCCTGTTATAGAGCCAATCGCCCGGACAGGACTTATTGGCAAACCATCTATGAACAGTCAATACCATTTCACCCGACTTCGGCGAATAATTTAAAGTCTTGTCCTCGTTACCAAACCAAAGCAGTTTAGTCTTGCCGTTACGCTTGCAAATGTCAACGCAAAGTGCAATAAGTTTGTTGTACACTTTACTGTTCATGGTGTACGGAGCTACTGTGTCGCTTGCACATTCGATTGTAACTGCACGCTGGTCATTTGCGTTTGATGAACTACACCAAGAGCGGTTGCTCTCATCGACACAGAGCAACACTCTGCCGTCATAGCCGATTCCGTAGTTACAGCTTGCCTCACAGGCCGTATTCATAAAGATGTTGCCGAGGGTTTCGACACTGCACTGACCTACTACACAATGCGGAGTAATGCGGTCGATACTGTGTGTGCGTTTACCGCTGTGGTTTGGGCTTAATTTTGTGTAATCAACAAGTTTTGAATTACTCATAATTATTCCTCGCTTTCTGCGTATAATTTTTTCAAGTCGATATTTTCCATAACTGCCCTTGCTTCAAGTACGGCTCTGTAATCGTTCATTGCTTTAATTTGCAAGTCATATGTACTGCGTGGGCAAGTCGGAATAAAATTCAGATTCCCTTTATCCCAGTTATCAAGCATTTTCTTTAAGCCATCGTGGCGGATTGATAACTGCTGATATTCAGCGATAAACCTTTCTTTGTAATCTTCGCTTAACATTTTGTCAACAGTATTAGATAAAACCATAATTATTCCTCGCTTTCATCTGTTTTTACTTCGACTGTTGTCTTTAATCTCTTGACGACTGATACCAAAAATTTCGGCAATGGAATACCGATTTCCGAAAGATTTTCTAAGATTGAAATCAACTCGTTGATGATAAACCAAATCGTAACAATCATGCCGATGCAGTAGTTAATCCGCAGGTCGATTCCGCAGTTGACAAGTGCCGAGCTGATGAGATAGTCGGCAACAATACCGACCGCTACGGCTACGATATAGCCTACCTTTTTGATAATGCCTGTTACACCGACACGGCTGTTAAGCGTGTGGCTGATGTATGCCTGTGCCATTCCTGTGATGTAGTCGATAATCATTACCGCAATCATCACCGCAAACGGCACAAGTAAGATGTTAAGATATGCGACAATAGCACCGCATACCGTGGCAAATAATGCCTGTAAAATGTTTTCTTTCATTGTTTACACCTCGCTTTCTGTCGTCGGCTCGTCAATGGTTGGATTATCGCCCCAACTGCCATAACGGCATTGTAATATTCGTCTGACAGCACCGTTTTAAGCTGTTCTCTGCCCGATTTGCTGTTCATGTATGCGTTTCGGATGTTGCCGCCCACCTGCATTTCTTCACCGTTAAAGGTCAAAAACTGCTGCCTGAGTACCGACACGCTGTCCTTCGTGAGCATGTCGAGTGTGATTTTTTCTTTAAGTTCCATTTTTCATACCTCCGTTATTTAATCTTGTACGAACAAATTACATTAATCTGCTCGCCGTCTGCGAATGTATATGCGGTCTTATCCTGAGTCGAAAACTGTAGCCAAGTGTTATTTTTCGGAATGGCAAATTTAAAGAGCTTGCCAAGGTTTGAAATACCGACACAAAAAACATTGTCCTCGGAAATACATTTGTACGGCAAATCAATCAGCGGATATGAACTGTTTGCTCCAATTGTAACAGCATTCATTTTGACGGTTGCACTGACGATTACGATGTCGCCAATCGTCTTATATGTACAGCTTGCACTTTTGATTTTATCGGTAATGGTTGAATACGGTGTGAGTGTTGATGTACCACTTTCAATATTTGACGAATCGTATTTAGTCGCCAAGGCGGTTTTATCGGCTTTAACAAGCAGAGCATTGTAAACCGTACCACTTGTGAGATAACACGGGCTGTTATTTTTTGGCTCGCTGTCAAACGGCATTGAATCGAGCTTTCGGGCAATACTCTTGTCTGTTTTATCAAGCCTTGCTCCGAGTGAATTTTGACCACCTCTTGCTGTGGCTATTTCGGATTCAAGTGCAATTGCTCCGTCTGTTGCCCGTTCAATCCCCTCGTCCATATGGTTGAGGTTGTCGGCATTGAGGGGCGGAGCAGAGCCGTTCACAAAGACAATTTTATTGTATTTGTTCATTTTCTTTTACTTCCTTTCCTAATCGTTTTTCGCCCTTTGATGTGAGGGCAGTTATAAATCCGTCCATTTTCTTATTGAACACAAATGTTTCGATTGTCGGCAAATCTTCAAACGGAGTTTTAATTGTGTACTTATCGCCTGCCTCAAGCCACCAATACGAAAACAGCTTAATTTTTGTCGGGCGGTATTTATATACATCACCAAAAAAATTAACAGAATTATATTTTGTGCCGATATCACTTGCTGTTGTTCTGCACCTCATCAAAATGTTATCGGAAACATACCACGAAAAATCGTTACTGTTGCCATACAAAAACGCTTTTTTATCAGCAAACTTAGCACTGTACATACGGATAGGCTCAAGTTCGTAATCTTCAAAGGATAAATCTTTGTACGAATCGATTGTTTCAACGGAAGATTGAGAATACAGCCTTTTAAAACGCATTTTTCCGTCGGCATCTATAACGGCAAAGCTCAAAGTTAACTCTGCATAAGCTTGGATTAAATCTGACAAGGTAATGTCCTTTATAACCTTTTCCACGCAGGTATCATCAAATTTCAGTGGTACACTAAAGACAGATAAGCTCGGCGGTGAAACCCCTGTAATTGCATAATCTTTGGCAAATTCTGCGATTATTGAATAAAAGCTCTTAAAATTATCGTCTTTTTGATAGTGCGCATAACCATAAGCAAAACTGCCGTCCTCGTTCTCTTTGCCTGCAAACCACAAAGACATATCCACCTTTGACATATCATAAAAAGCGTCATAGGCTGTGATTTTGACGATGTTACGCTGTTTTTTATCTCTTTGAGCCGACTGAATTTTACCGTAGAAAACAGGACATTCAACCGTTCCTGTTTCGGCAGGACAAATAAGAGTATTTGACGGGTACAAATCATCTGACGGATACAACTCTGATTCAAGATATGTTGCCGTTATGATGACCTGTACCGTCTTTCCTATCAAAGCCGAGCAATCATAATCAATGAGTTTCACGCTCATTTCAGAGGCTATGCAACCGCCGAATTTCAATTCTTTTTCAACGATTTCATTTTCAAGCGAAAAACTGTCAAGCACGATACTTTCACCTGTTATATCCTCAAAACTGCCGTCGGGGGAATGCAGGGCAACGGTGTTGTAAAGTGTGTTTGTTTTCAGCTTATCAGCAATTTCTTTAGATACAAGCATTTTTAAGAATCACCCCTTAATACTCAATCAGCTCAACAGTAATCGGCTGATAGGTTATATCATTCTTTTCGGCATCCATTACGGTATATTCAATATCGGGAATATAAAAATAAGAGGTGTAATAGCTGTTCGTTTCATCGTTCCAATAAGTTACCCTGCACTTCCTCTGTAACTTATTCGCCATTGAGAGGTTGATAATCGACTGAAAATCAATCTTTTCGTCAAGATGAAGAATGTGAGTTGAAAACGAAATTTTTGTTTTGTAATTTGGCAGCGTTGCCCTTTGAAGCGTACCGTTCTGATCTCGTTCCGCAGAAGTTTCAAGTCGCTGATTCGGAGTTGATGAAAATGCGGTAATGTACTTATTCGGCATTATGTTGTTGCCGAATTTAAGCAAATAGCCGTTATAATTTGACATATCATCCCCCCTTTATGCAAATGCGGATTTACCGTTGTGTCTGCGTCTGTAAAGCTCATCCTGTCTTATCATTTCTTCAAAAAGCGTTGAACCCTCAAGCTCGGCAGTAAACGAATAAGTGTTGCCACCGTTATTGCGAAAGATAATGAACATTTCATAAATGCGTTTAAGCAGGTCAAGAATTTGTGTGAGAATCACTGTATCCTGACCGCCCGAATTGTCGAGCATACCCTGTAACTTGTTAAGAGGAGAAATAACCTCAGGGTTACCGCTGTTAGCACCTGCGTTATCGCCGACAACCGCAAGTGTCGGAGCTTTAACAATACCGCCTTTTGCAAATTTTCGTGCCGGTGATTCCGTGGGTTCTTCAAATCTCGGAATGAGAGGCGGATTTTCAGGCATTGAAAAACTCCAATCCTGTCCAAAAGCCGCTCCGATAATACCGGCTATTCCGCCGATTGAATTAACAACACCCGAAACGAAATTATAAATACCTGTCCACAACGCATTTATGCCGTCAATGATAGCGTTTATAATAAACTTAAACACGGCACAAATGCCGTCCCAAATACCTTTGAAGAAGTCGTAGATACCCTGCCATGCTTTTTTCCAATCGCCTGAGAAAACACCTGTAATGAAGTCAATTAGACCGCCGAATGTTTTCTGTATAGAGGTAACCAACCCACCGATAAATGTAAACACATTATCAAACACCCTTTTTACGGCATTGAAAACATTCTGAAATATAGGTCCCCAAAAACTGACAAGCCAGTTTACAAACGGTGACAGGAAGTTATTCCACACGGTTGAAACACAGTCTGCAACCTTGCCGAAGAAGTTTATTGCACCCTCAAAAACAGGCTTCAGCCAGTTTTCCCAAGCTGACTTTACTATTGCTACGATAAAATCCCACGCAGGCTTAATCCATTGATTGTAAACATTCATCAGGGTTGTGCCAATGTTGGTAAACATATTGCAGATATTCTGAAAAATCTGCTGTCCGTTGCCGTTCCACCAATTACTGATAATTGTTCCGATATCTCCGAAAATTTGACCGATAAAGTTAAACACATCTGCAAACTGCAATTGTAAATTTTCGAGAAATTCAGTGATTGTTGCACCGTCATTTTCAGTCCATTCAACAAGGCTTTCGGTTGCGATTGAAAACGCACCCGAAACAACTTCGCCGACTGAACCCGCAAAGGTTGTAAGACCGCTTAAAAGATTGGAAATTGATTCTTCCATTTGAGGGCGAACATTGTCAATTGCATTGCCTGCAAGTGTACCGAAATTATCAAAAAAGATTGAAAGATTGTTATAGCCGTTTGTAAGATTGTTGCCTATGGTGTCTATAAAGCCGATAATCTTTTCCCTGTCTTTTGAAATCCACTTAGCAACACCGCCTGAAATGGTCTGAAACGACTTTCCGCCGATTGTCGCAACCGCTCCGAATGCAGAGCCGATTGCCCCGAGTTTTGCAGAACCGACCTTTTGCATTGTGCCGAATGCCTTTTGAACTATGGGAACAGCATTATCAAAAACGGTCTTGCAGTTCTTGCCTATAGCTGACCAATCAACCTTGTTAATACCTTTCTGTACATTCTCGACAAAACCTTTAAATCCGCTTTTTTCGTATAGATTTTTGAATGCTCCCGAAAGGTTTTTGCTTGTGTCCTTGACAACATTCTTTGCAACAGCTCCGCCCGATGAACCGCCTGAAGAGCTTTTTGATGAGGAGGTGTCTGACTTTGAAGATGAGCTGTCAGAGCTTGAAAGCATATTCAGCTTATCAAAGCCCGCAACACTTCTCTTTGCTTTTTCGGAACTTTTCTGAACATTATCAAGTGACTTTGAACTGTCATCTGCCGTATCCGTAAGGCTTTTGGCAGAATCGGACGCAGATTTGATATTGCTTGCGGTGTTGTTGCCTGTATCCCAGCCGAATACCTTTGAAAGCGATTCAACCGCGCCTTTGGCATATTCCGTTAAAGTCGCAAGTGCGGAACTCAACCGCTTTACAACCTGAGTTGCCACCTGAAGAATAGGCTGACCGACTACGGCAAGGAGCTGTTTCCAACTTTCTCTGAGGTTGCCTGTTACATTCTCCCAACCGTCTGCTTCACGGCTTGCCTGTCCCATAGCACCCGAAAGCTGATTAGCGTCCTTGACCATTT
>OHAR01000460.1_pt1 | contig 11771 bp, 11 predicted proteins | sample 1577211 | NCBI WGS metagenome assembly OHAR01 (sample SAMEA3879514, study PRJEB24766) | human gut metagenome | biome: human-associated habitat; feature: feces | place: USA | collected 1985/1987
GGACACAAACAAACACGGCTCAATGTTTTGGTAACCCGAAAAAATAAAAATACGGAACAGATTTCTGCTCCGTAAAAATTATTTAAAGAATATCCAACCTTCAACCTTGTCGCCGTCAACCATAAAAGCTTTTTTTGCAATTTCCGCAAGCGGCGAATCACTGTAACTGTCCGAATAAAAATTGTCAATTTTTCCGTCAGGAAAAGCCTCATAAAATCGTTTTACCTTTTCCTTGCCGTGACAGTTTACACCCGAATATTTTCCGCTGTGCATATCTACCTTTGACGCCATAAGGTTTTTTATTTTGAGCCTTTTGCAAACGGGTTTCAGCAAAAATTCGGGTGACGCCGAAATAATTACATCATCATCTTTCTTTTGCTTAAGGTAAAACGGTTTTATATTTCCTATGTATTCCTTCCAGAAATCATTTACATCCTTTTCAGTATCGCAATAGGTAAGAAATCTGTACATTTTTTCTTTAAAATCAGTTTTTGTACCTTTTTTGAATACATAGAATTTTAAAAATGCTCCCAAAAGCGATGGGGCAAGAGTGAGTATTTTTTTATGCCTTTTAAGGCAGAATAAATAGAAGTCGGCTGTTGAGTCCCCGTAGTAAATCGTTTTGTCAAAATCGTAAACATTCATAATATGCAAATTCCTTTTTAGTTTTGCAAATAATTTTTGACATTCAATTCTTAACAGAAGAGAACATCTCCACTATGATTATAATATGAGAAGAAAATTTTTGCAACATTTCCCGTTAATTAGCTCATTTTGGCTGATTATCCAAAGAATATACCGTTATTCTGTTGCTTTTAACTCTGTTTTGTTGTACAATATACTATGTATTATTGTATAAAGGAGAAAATCCGTGTTTGGTTATTTGCAGATTCAAAAGAGCGAACTGCTTGTTCGTGAATCCGAGGCTTATAAGGCTGTGTATTGCGGTCTTTGCAGGCAAATGGGTAAGGATTACTCCGTGTTTACAAGATTTACGCTAAGCTATGACTGCACATTTTATGCAATGCTTTTAATGTCGCTTAACCGTTCATGCAAAGGCTTTAAAGACGGCAGATGCACCTGTAATCCTCTTAAAAAATGCAAGTTTGCAACAGATTCCGGTGACGCATACAGAAAGGCTGCCGCATTTTCAATGATATCGGTTTATTATAAAATCATTGATGATATTCAGGACAGCGGATTTTTTAAAAAGCTTTTGTGCAGAATCATAAAGCCTTTCTTTTCTCATCAGAGGAAAAAGGCGGCAGATAAGTATCCCGATATGGACAAAGCGGTTTCTGATATGATGAAGATGCAGTATGATGCTGAGCATTCGGAAAAGCCGTCTGTAGATATGTCGGCTCATCCAACGGCATTAATGCTCGCTGCTGTATTGTCGGCTGAGGCTCATGATGAAATTCAAAAAAGAGTTCTCTATGAATTTGGCTATCATATCGGCAGGTGGATTTATCTTGTCGATGCCGCAGATGACATAGAAAAAGATATCAAATCAAACGGATTTAATCCGTTTGTAAACAAGAAAACAGGTGAGGTAAAATCATCGGATTTTATAAAAGCGGTGCTGAATCAGTCACTTGCAAGGGCATATGATGCCTACAATCTTTTGAACTTTACCGATTTTAAGGGAATTTTAGATAATATGATGCTTTTGGGATTCCCTGCATCACAAAACAGAGTAACAAGCAAACTTGATACGGAGGTCAATAATGAATAATCCATATGAGGTTCTCGGTGTGTCTGAAACAGCTACCGATGAAGAAGTAAAAGCAGCGTACAGAAACCTTGCTAAAAAATATCATCCCGATAACTACACCGACAGTCCTCTTGCGGATGTTGCGGAGCAGAAAATGAAGGAGATTAATGAGGCATACGATATGATTAATCAGATGCGTCAGAAGGGTAAGGGTACAGGCTCAACAGGCAGTTCGTCATATAACGCAAATTCTTCAAGCTCACAGTTCTACAATGTAAGAATTTACATTCAGAGAGGACTTCTTGATCAGGCCGATCAGATTCTTGAAAACACAGCACAGTCGATGAGAACCGCCGAATGGCATTATCTCAAGGGCATGATTGCATACCGCAGAGGTTGGTCTGAACAGGCTTTTTCATATTTCACAACTGCGTGCAATATGGACCCCAACAACACGGAATACCGAGCCGCTCTTAACAATATGCAGAGCCAGAGGGCATACAACTACGGCGGTTACACTCAAACAAATCCTAACGCAACAGGTTCATCCTTCTGTGATATTTGTGCAGGAATGATGTGTGCAAACTGCTTGTGTGATTGTTGCAGAATGGGATGTTAATATGAAGAAAAACGGTATCAAAAAGGGGACAATGCGTATTGCGGTTTGCGGAATTATTGCGGCGCTCTCACTCGTTTTTATGATGATGACATCTCTCGTTCCAATCGGAACATACGCTTTGCCCTGTCTTGCAGGAATTCTCATTTCCTGCATAGTTGTTGAATACGGCTATGGATGGGCAATCGGTGTGTTTTGTGTAACTGCCGTGCTTTCAACGCTCCTTGCCGGCGATAAAGAGGCTGTTATATATTTCATTGCACTTTTTGGCTATTATCCGATTTTAAAGGGCGCTTTTGAATTTAAAATCAAAAACAGGGCAGTTCAATACATACTTAAGTTTGCGGTATTTAATGTTGCCGCCATCGGTTCGTTCTTTGTCGCAACATGGCTGTTGTCAATTCCGACAGATGAATTTACCGTTTTCGGTTTTTATGTTCCGTGGGCATTTTTGATTGCCGGAAATATTTTCTTTTTGCTCTATGATTATGCAATTACCGTCTTTGTTATGCAGTATGTTCGCAGATTAAGAGGAAAAATATTCGGTAATTTTCACAAGTAATTATAATTCAAAGAAGTTTTGAGAAGGTGTACTTAAATGAAAAAGCAAAAATTGTTTGTCCGTATAGTCTGCATAGTCCTTGTGGTTCTTATGGCAGTATCGGTAGGTGCTGTTGCAATAACTGCATTTTCGGCTAATGCGGCTCAATCAACCGAGGAGGTTTCCGCAAGCGTATCAGCAGGCGCATCAGGCTATATAAATGCGTCGTATGTAAATCTGAGAAGCGGTGCAGGCACGAATTATTCGGTTATAACCTGTATGGCAAAGAACACAAAATTTACTTTTGTTGACGGAAAGCTCTATAACTCAAAGTGGTACAAAATCAAGCTTAAATCAAATTCAAAGACAGGCTATGTTACAAAGGAATATGTTGCCGTAAGTTCTTCGGCAACGGCATCAAGCGTAACAGGTTATGTTTCTGACGATTATGTAAATCTGAGAAGCGGAGCAGGCACAAATTATTCTGTTGTTGATTGCCTGAGAAAGAACACTAAGCTTACTTTTGTAAGCACTTCACTCTACAACTCCGCCTGGTATAAGGTTAAGGTTACTTCAACTGCTAAAACAGGTTACATAAAAAAAGACTATGTAAAAATGAACAGATCAACCCAACCTGCAACAAAGGCAACACAACCTACAACAAAGGCAACCAAACCTGTAACTCAGCCGACTGCGTCAGCGTCAACTGTAAGCGGTTATATAACAGACGATTATGTAAATCTCAGAAGCGGTGCCGGTACAAGATATTCTGTCGTTGATTGTATGAGAGTAAATACAAAGGTTACTTTTGTAAGCACAAAGCTTTATAACAATGATTGGTATAATATTAAGCTTACATCAAATTCAAAAACAGGCTATGTAAAGAAAGACTATGTTAAGATGAACAGTCAGACACAACCTACGACGACTCGGCCTACAACCGCAAAACCGTCAACAGGTTCATCTGTTAAGCTTTCCGTATCAAGCAAATCAATTTTCACAGGCAACAGATTTGCAATTACTGCAACAGCGTCCGGAAGTGTTTCATGGTCAAGCTCAAATACAGGCGTTGCAACCGTTGACTCTCGTGGTATTGTAACAGCCAAGAAAGCAGGCTCTGCAACAATTACTGCGAAAAGCGGTTCGCATTCTGCAACCTGCAAAATTACCGTGAAATCCGGCTCATCTGTAAATATATCCAACAGTAATGTGAATCTTCCGTGGCAGAAGTCAATGCTTTTGAAATCAAGAACAAGCGGTGTCACATGGTCAAGTTCAAATACGAAAATCGCAACAGTTAAGAACGGTGTTGTTGACACGGTAGGCAAGGGCTATGTAACAATCACTGCCTCAACATCATACGGTGCGGCAACCTGTCTTATACATGTTATGCCGAGGGAGAGTGTGCGTTTCTGCTATGCGTCACCAAACTCCGCTCCGCTTAATTCAAATGTAAGCTTTAAGGCTATTACCGACACAGGCAGGGTAGGCGTGTATTTTGTAGTTACAAACGGTTCAACTTCATATAAAGTTACTGCAACAAGCAAGGTTAAAGACGGTAACTCCTATATCTGGACAGGTACACAAAAGCTTTCAAAATCAGGCAAATGGTCTGTAAAAGCATATTCTAAATTTAAAACCGAATCAAAGTATTACACCACGGCAGGCGGCGGTGAGGGCGAGGTGTTTGTAACCTCAACAACCAATAAAACCACCACAGCCTGTGCCGAGCGCAGAGCGAGTGACGAGGTAATCAAGCTTATTGCAAACTATGAGGGATTTCTCTCAAAAGTCACAGCAGACAGCATTACAACTGATCCTACACTCGGTTACGGTAAGGTTGTAATTTCAGGCGAACAGTTCTACAACAACATAACTTCAAATCAGGCATATGCTTATCTTTGCCAGACCGTGAACAAGGGCGGATATACCACCACAACAAATTCCTACCTTGTAAACAACGGCATAAAGTTCAATCAGCGACAGTTTGACGCACTTGTGTGCTTTGCATACAATGTAGGCAGCGGTGTGTTCTACAATGATTCCGAACTTCAGTCTGTTCTCTTGAACACAGGTTCAAGCGGTACTATCAAAGCAGGCGCTTCGGGTACGGTTACAGGTTCAGATGTAAACCTCAGAAGAGGTGCAGGAACTAACTACTCCGTTGTTACCCGTATGAACTACGGAACAAAACTTAAATTTGTTGACGGCAAGCGTTATAACACAAACTGGTATAAAGTTAAGCTTTCAAACGGCACAACAGGATATATTCACAAGGATTATGTTTCTGCTTCGGGCGGTTCAAGAGATTTGAATAATGTCAATAAGCAGAACCTCATTGATGCACTTTTGCAGTACCACCATGCGGCAGGTTCTTGCTATTGGGGACTTTTGTACAGAAGAGTTGACGAGGCGGAAACCTTCCTCTACGGCGATTATGACCGTGACGGTCAGCACAATTATCACCACTTCCATTTCTCATGTTACTCAAACCCGAGTTTCGGTATCTGATATTAATTTTTGCAAAGAAGGTCTTAAAATGAAAAAAATAGGTTTCATAGGCGCAGGCAATATGGCAACAGCCATTATAAAAGGTCTTATGGCACAAAACGACGGCAAGGCTGATTTTATCAATGTTTTTGATGTAAGCGAAGAAAAGTGTGCCGCTATGAAAAATATGGGTGCAAATGTAATGACATCTGCCGATGAAATTGCAAAGAACAGCTCAATTGTTGTTCTTGCAGTCAAGCCGCAGAATTATCCCGAAGTTCTTGAGTCCCTCAAAAACAGCATTACAACAGCCAAAACCGTAGTATCAATTGCCGCAGGCATATCTATTGCATATGTAAGAAAAGGTCTTGAGTGTGACTGCCCTGTTGTAAGGGTTATGCCTAATACGCCTCTCTTGCTCAAAAAGGGTGCAACAGCTCTTTGTCCGTCTGAGAATATCAGCGATGATGACAAAACTATCGTTTACAATATGTTTGCAGGCAGCGGTGTTTGCGAATATATTGACGAAAGCCATATGAATGAAATAATTGCGGTAAACGGCAGCAGTCCTGCTTATATTTATCTTTTTGCAAAGGCTATGGCTGATTACGCAAAGAATTGCGGAATCGAATATGACAAGGCCATGAACCTTGTCTGTGCAACTCTTGAGGGTTCGGCAGCAATGCTCCGTGACAGCGGTGAGCCTGTTGAAACACTCATAGACAGGGTTTGCTCAAAGGGAGGCACAACAATTGCCGCTATGGATAAGCTTAAAGAACACGGCTTCTATGAGGCTGTTCTTGACGGCATGGACGCTTGTACAAAGAGGGCAGAGGAGCTTGGCAAATAATTTTGCCTTAACATAAAATGAATACATTCCTCATATATTTTAACGGACAACCAATGAGAGGAATGTATTTTATGAAAAGCATTGTATTTTCTTTTAAAAAGCGTTATCTTTTTCGCAGATCAAAGGGGATTTCACCGTCTGATGTCAGATTTTTTATAAGGCGATATTCCGTGGTGCTTATCTTTGTTTCGGCTTTTCTTACCGGACTTGTTTTCGGTTCAATTTATGCATCCAAAGCCGATAAGCAAATGCTTGATTCCCTTGATTTTCTGTTTACTACAAATCTTGATGCAAGGCTCGGTCAGAATGCCGTCAGCACATTTTGTGCCTGCTTTGCATCTGATTTTATATTTCTCACGGTTGTATTCCTCTTGGGACTTGCACCGTGGGGAATACCGTTTTTGCCGTTTATTTCAGCATTTAAAGGCTTTGGAACAGGACTTACTGCGGCATATCTTATTATTACATATTCACTTAAAGGAGCAGGTTTTTATCTGCTTGTTGTGTTGCCGGGAACATTTTTGTTCTGTCTGGCACTCGTAAAGCTGTCGGCATATGCTTTTGAAATTTCAAAACAGATGTTTTTCAGCTTAATCGGTCATTCTCATCAAACAAATTCTTTGAAAAATGAGGTGATTGATTTTTGTTCCCGATCTGTTTCGGCACTCATAATGACCTTTTGTTCAACCTTGCTGGACACGGCTTTGTGGTGCTTGTTTTCGGGAGCGTTCAATTTTTAATTTTGGAGGGCGCTATGGCATCGGAAAAGAACGCTGTAGCATTGACAGGATTTTTCTCGTCATTGTTTCACAATTTACCACGACTTTTGCTAACAAATGTGCTTTTTGCATTGCCGTTTGCCGTAATATTCGGAATTTTCTTTTTGATTAATACCCTTACGGGTCTTAATTCAATGTTTATATATTTTCTTACGATAATTCCGCTTTTTCCGTTTTATGCCGGCGTAACTCAGGTTACTTCCCATATGGTAAGGGGAGAGGAAAATGTTGATGTTTTCTCAAATTTCATCGGCGGAATAAAGGAAAATCTGCTCAGATTCCTCATACACGGCGTTGTGATGTATTCCGCTGTTTTTATCAGCTACTACTCAATTGTCCTTTATCTCGGACTCGGTTCAAAGAACGGAATGTTTTATGTTCCGCTTGTTATTTGTATTTTAATTGCAATTTTCTTTCTGTTTATGTTCTTCTATGTTCCGCCTATGACGGTCACTTTTGATATCAAGATGAAGGATATTTACAAAAACAGCGCACTTATGACAGTCGGTGAGCTTAAACACAATCTGTTTGCAGTTTTCGGAATTCTTATTTTATTTCTCGTTTGTGCAACAGTGCTTATGTGCAGTTTTACTCCGGTACTGCTCATCATTTTCACAATTGTTCTTGCATTGTTCATTGTTCCGTCAATTTTATCTTTTATAATCAATTCTGCAGTTTATAAGAATATGTATTCAATGATTGTTGACAGGGATTCAAAGAGCAAGACAATTGATAAGAAAATGGAGAACAGACGCAAAGGTCAGTTCCGTGATGATGAAGAGCCTGTTGCAGAAGATTATTCGGATCTCGAAATTGATGAATCGGCTGACGGTGATGAATTTATTTTCTATAACGGAAAAATGATGAAAAGAAGTTATCTTTTAAAGCTTAAAAAAGAGGCTGAAGAAAGGAAGAACGCAAAATGAGCGGTAAACACGCAGTTAAAAGTTCAAAAAAATCATTGATAATAATCATTTGTGTTGTTGTACTTGTTGCAGTAATTGCAGGTGCGGTTATCCTGTTTATGAATCTTTCGGGTAAAAATAATAATTCGGCAACAACAGTACCGACTGCGGCTGCTTCAACAACCGCCGATAATACAAACTCAACACAGAATGTTTCCGACTCTGTATCCGAAACCACACAGCCTGCAACCAAATCGGGCGAAGCTTCACAAGAGCCGACAGAACAGGGATACACAGCCGAAACATCTTCAAATGACAGTGAAATTGTTGTTCCGACAATCAGCGGAGAGAAGCAAAAGCCAAAATTCAGTGCAACTCTTATTCCGTACTATGCAAAAGACGAAAATTCTTCTGAAGAATATTCTTTGAGAGATCTTTTCGGCTCTGCTTATTCAGGCGGTGGATTTACTTTTAATGAGGACGGAACATTCATTGACGGAATCACAAGTGCCTCGGCAAATTCGGGTGCGTACATCGTTGAGGGCGACTCCGTTGTAATAACATATTCCAACGATAAAAATGTTATTGCTGCCGTAACCGAATGGAACGGTGATGTTCCTGCTGAAATTACCGTAAACTACGGCGGAATTATTGTATCCTTTAAGTAAAATATCGGTGATTAAATGAGTAAAAAATCTGTTAAAAAGCCTGACTATGCAAAATTTGAGGCTAACAGGGCTGTAAAAAAGAAGAATAAGAAAAAGAAAACAACAGCAATCATTTCATCGGTTATTGCCGCCTGCATATTTATCATTGCGGCAATCGTTGCCGTTAATGTGCTTTCACCGTCAGTAACCGCCGAGCTTACCTCATCTGCATGGGTTCCCGAAGGTGCTAAGAATGCGAGCGGTGATGAGGTTGAAATGAGTGAGGTTTACAATACAAATTACAGCGCTTATCAGGGTTCTATGTCATTTTCCGATGACGGCACTTTTACTTTATGGCTTTCGCCGGGAAGTCCGGATGACGGAACTCACAGCGGAAAATATACCGTGTCAGCTTCGGACAAAGTCAATTTGTCATTTGATGACGGAACAAATACATCCGCCGCACTCACACAAAAGAACGGTAAAGTTTCGGCTGTTGTGCTTAAATATAACGACTATGAAATCACATTTGTAAAACAGTGAATACTTAAAAAACAAAAGATATACGGTAAAATTTTCTGCCGTATATCTTTTTTATTTTTCTATATTCCGTCAAACAGACTTAGCTGTTCGGTTTTGCTTTCAAACTTATGCAAATACGAAAACACATTTTCAACTCCGAACATAATTCCGTGATTTCTGCAAACTTCTGAAATCCTGTTCATCAGAACATTATTGTTACCGCTCGTAAGCTGATATGAATTTCCGTATGTATAAATGTATCGTTCTTTCATATTCGGAAAGTGTTTGTCAAGCCGGCTGTAAAAATATTCTCTGTCACCGTCACGCAGAGTAAGACCTATGCCAAAGCATATTATTCCACGAACCTTTGCGTCAATGCAATACTTTAAAAGTCCGTCGATATTTTCTTTTGTATCATTTATAAACGGTAAAAACGGAGAAAACCACACAACACTCGGAATACCGTTTTCATGAAATGCCTTGAGCGTTTCAAATCTTTCTTTAGTAACGGAAACATTCGGTTCAATTATTCTGCAAAGGCTTTCGTCTGCCGTTGTAAGCGTCATCTGTAACACAGCCTTGCTTTTATCGTTTATTTTCGTAAACAGGTCAATATCTCTCATAACAGATGCCGATTTTGTCTGTACAGTTACACCGAATCCGTAGCGGTTGATTATTTCAAGACATCTTCGTGTCAGTTTCAGTTCTTTTTCAAGGGGAATGTACGGATCGCTCATCGCACCCGTACCAATCATACATTTTCTGCGTTTCCTTTTTAAAGCGTTTTCAAGCAATTCCGGGGCATTTTCTTTCACCTCAATATCTTCAAATCGGTGATTCATCTGATAGCATTTACTGCGTGCGTCACAATAAATGCATCCGTGTTGACATCCTCTGTAAATGTTCATGCCGTTTGCGGCAGATAAAATTCCTTTTGCTTTGACCTTATGCATATAATCCTCCGCTTATTGTTTGGCATCGACAAACCACCTGTTTTCCTCCAAAAACAGGTATCGTTCTTTGCCGAGGATATGGCAGGTGTAGCGTATTCCCGCACCGCCTGCTTTGAGAGACGCCGCATACCGCACATCGGAAATTTTGTCAATGCGGTATCTCCTTCCGTCATCCCACACAATATATTCGGGAATAAGATCTCCGTCACAATCAAATGTGGCAGTAACTTTAACATACTTTTTCATAGTTTGTTACCTCCATTAAAATCAGAGAAACATCTTTAATTTTTCGCCTAAGATGCATCGTTATCATAAATATCCGACAGGATGAATTGTATGATTCTCCTTTGGGTTAAAATCCGAAAGCTCCTTGTCATCGAGCAAAACGGCAGGGCGAACAGCATAATTGCCGAATCGCTTTTTTAATCTGTCAAGTGTTTTGTCAAGCTGTTCGTTCTGAATAAGTCGCTTTTCATCACGCAAAAGGCTCATCTGGTGCGGCTGATCATCGTGAATAAAATCCGTAACGCTTACCCCGATACTTCTCAGCGGCTTTTCCATTTTATAACTTTTTTTAAAAAGCTCAATAGCCGTATTTGTTATATCCTTTGTAAGATTTGTATGGATTTCCGTTGTGTGCTGTCGGTTGAATGACATCAGCTCGTTGTCACGAATCGTAATGCAAACCGTTTTTGCCATAAATCCCTGTTCACGCATTCTTCTGCAAACGCTGTCACACAAAACGAATATAACCTGTTTTACATCGTTAAAGGTTACCATATCTTTCGGAGTTGTGGTTGAGTTACCGATTGACTTTACCTCGCTGTTTTCGTTCATATGGGCAACAGGGGAAGAGTCGTATCCGTTTGCAAAGCCGTAAATTAGGTCGCCCCATTTTCCGAGATATGACCGCAACAGCGTAACATCTGCGGTTGCGATATCTCCAATCGTATAAATGCCGATAGATTCAAGCTTTCTGCCCGTTGCTCTGCCAACATACAAAAGGTCTTTTGCAGGACAGTTCCACACAATATCTCTGTAATTTTTCCGTGTGATTTCCGTTATAGCGTCAGGCTTTTTATAGTCACTTCCGAATTTGGCAAAAATTTTATTAAAGCTGACTCCGATGCTTACGGTTATTCCGAGTTCCTGCTTTATACGGCGATTAATTTCGAGTGCAATCTCTTTGCCGTTCATATTCTTATTGTCGGTAACATCAAGCCATGCCTCGTCAAGTCCGAACGGCTCGATTTTGTCGGTGTATTCACTGTAAATTCTCCTCGCCATTTTTGAAAATCGCTTGTACAAATCAAAGTGGGGAGGAACGGTTATGAGGTCGGGACATTTCTGCTTTGCCTGCCAGATTGCCTCGCCTGTTTTTATATTATACTTCTTCGCAATCTCATTTTTAGCAAGAATAATTCCGTGCCGATTTTCCGCATCACCGCTCACGGCAACAGGTTTGTTTCTGATTTCGGGATGATGCAAACACTCAACGCTCGCATAAAATCCGTTACAGTCGCTGTGAGGAATAACCCTGTCCTTTTTATATTTGCTTTTGTCAACGGCACAATTAATATTCACAACGCATCACCTCGAACATTTGTTTTTATTCAATTATAGAACACTTGTTCTATAAAGTCAAGCGTAATTTTGTCGCTTGCGGCAAAAGAATTGGTGTACAATTTTGTTTGATTAAATAAAATTTTAAATGTTCTATAATTTCTTCTTGTAATTATTGACAAATATTGTTG
>OHAR01000464.1_pt1 | contig 11698 bp, 8 predicted proteins | sample 1577211 | NCBI WGS metagenome assembly OHAR01 (sample SAMEA3879514, study PRJEB24766) | human gut metagenome | biome: human-associated habitat; feature: feces | place: USA | collected 1985/1987
CTGCAAAGGAAACAGCCTGTTCCCGTGTCACATTCGCATAGATAATGACAAATTCATCCCCTCCATACCGTGCACAGAATCCTTCCGCTTCCTCCACCAAATTACAGATTGTATTTGCGATACTTACCAGACACCGGTCTCCTTCCTGATGTCCGTAATTATCATTATATTCCTTAAACATAATATCACCGCTTAAATTATATCACAAAAACCAGAAAAAAACTATAGAGACTATTTTATATAGACTATATAGTTCATTTTGAAGACTTACCAAAAGTCTTCAAAACAAAAGCCATAACCAAAGGTTATGACTTTAATATAATTAATCTAAAAACTCTTCTTCTAGCACTTCAGAGGCATCTTCATCAAAGAATTCCTTCTCTAAAGAATAACCAACATCCATATACTCTTTAGCACCAGTACCAGCAGGGATTAACTTACCAATAATAACATTCTCTTTTAATCCTTGAAGTTTATCAACTTTACCCTTAACAGAAGCCTCAGTTAAGATTCTAGTAGTCTCTTGGAATGAAGCTGCTGATAAGAATGAATCAGTCTCAAGTGCTGCCTTAGTAATACCAAGAAGTATTGGTTGTCCAATAGCAGGTTTCTTACCTTGAATAATAACATCTTTATTACCCTTAGTAAATTCTTGTAAAGAAACAGTAGTACTAGGAACTAATAAAGTATCTCCAGCATCCATAATTCTAACTTTAGAAATCATTCTCTTAGCTATAATTTCAACATGTTTATCACTAATATCAACACCTTGAGATCTATATACCTTTTGTACTTCTTTTAGAATATATTGTTGAACAGTGTTAGGATCAGTTACTGCAAGTAACTCTTTAGGAGAAACACTACCTTCAGTAATTCTATCTCCAGCTTCAATCTTATCACCTTTTTCTACTCTAAGTTTAGCACCATATAAAGTAACATGTTCTCTAGTCTCAGTATCATTCTTAACATATACCTTAAACTTACCACCGGCATCTTCAATCTTAGATACAGTACCAGATATCTCACTAATAGTGGCTTTACCTTTAGGATTACGAGCTTCAAATAATTCTTCAACTCTAGGAAGACCTTGCGTAATATCCGCACCAGCAACACCACCAGTATGGAATGTTCTCATGGTAAGCTGAGTACCAGGTTCACCAATAGATTGAGCACCCATAATACCAACAGCTTCACCAATTTCAACTAAGTTACCAGTAGCAAGATTTCTACCATAACAATGTTGACATACACCATGATCAGTCTTACAAGTTAAAACATTTCTAATTTCAACTTCAGTTATACCAGCCTTAATAATCTTATCTGCTATAGCCTCAGTAATAAATTCATTTTTATCAATAATAACTTCTTTAGTTTCAGGATTAATAACTTTCTTATTAGTATATCTACCAACAATTCTATCATATAATGGCTCAATAATACCATCTTTATCATCCATAAATGCACTAACAACAACACCTTGAATAGTACCACAATCTTCTTCTTTAACAATAATATCTTGTGCTACGTCAACAAGTCTTCTTGTCATATAACCAGAATCAGCAGTCTTTAATGCTGTATCAGCACTACCCTTTCTAGCACTATGTGTAGATAGGAAGAATTCAGATACTGATAAACCATCACTAAACGAAGATAAAATTGGAATCTCAATAGTTTCACCATTAGGCTTCAACATTAATCCTCTCATACCAGCAAGCTGTACGAAGTTAGAAATAGATCCTCTGGCTTTAGAGTTCATCATTATAAATATTGGATTATCAACATATTCCTTTGCATAAACTTGCAATTCATCTTGAATTTCCTCTTTAGCCTTAGTCCATATTTCAATTACATGATTTAATCTTTCTCTATCAGTAATAAGTCCTCTTTGGAATTGCTTATTAACTTTCTTAATCTCTTCATTAGATTTCTCAATAATAGCATCCTTATTCTTACTAGTAACAACATCAGATACCGCTATCGTAATACCAGAGAAAGTAGAATACTTAAATCCTAAATCCTTAAGTTTATCTAGGAATATACTAGTTTCAGTAGTCTTATATCTCTTAAACATTTGAGCAATAATTTTCTCAAGTGCACCCTTATTAAATGGAGTAGATAAAGGCATTTCACTAATTCTAGCCTTAACATCTTCACCATAATCAATAAAGTATTTACTAGGAGTAATACCTTCAATATTTTCACTAGTAGCCTCACATAAGTAAGGGAATGAATCAGGTAAAATCTCATTAAAGATAATCTTACCAGGAGTAGTAACTAAATACTTATTCTTATCTTCATCTAAGAATACCTTATGTTTAAATGAATTAACAGGAACAACAATTCTTGTTTGAAGAGTAATCTCTCTTCTTTGATAAGCCATTAAAGCTTCATTAGTATTCTTAAACGCTCTACCTTCTCCTTCTACACCAGCTTTTTCCATAGTAATATAATAGTTACCAAGAATCATATCCTGTGAAGGAGTAACAATAGGATCACCATTTTTAGGAGAAAGAATATTGTTAGAACCAAGCATAAGAATTCTAGCTTCAGTTTTAGCTTCCTCACTTAAAGGTACGTGAACAGCCATCTGGTCTCCATCAAAGTCAGCATTAAATGCTGTACAAACAAGTGGATGAAGTCTAATTGCCTTACCACTAATTAACTTAGGTTCAAATGCTTGAATACCAAGTCTGTGTAAAGTAGGAGCTCTGTTAAGCATTACAGGATGTTCTTTAATAACATCTTCAACAATATCCCATACTTTAGGATCTTGATTATCAATCATCTTTTTAGCAGACTTAATATTATTAGCAAGACCTCTTTCAGTTAAACCATGAATAACATGTGGTTTGAAAAGCTCAAGAGCCATTTCTTTAGGAATACCACATTGATACATCTTTAAATCTGGTCCTACAACAATAACACTTCTACCAGAGTAGTCAACTCTCTTACCAAGTAAGTTTTGTCTAAATCTACCCTGTTTACTCTTAAGCATAGAACTTAAACTCTTAAGAGCTCTATTACCTGCTCCAGTAACACTTCTACCTCTTCTACCATTATCAAATAATGAGTCAACAGCTTCTTGAAGCATTCTCTTCTCATTTTGAATGATAATTGAAGGTGCACCTAGTTCAATAAGTTTCTTTAATCTATTATTTCTATTAATAACTCTTCTATATAAATCATTTAAGTCACTAGTAGCAAATCTACCACCATCTAGTTGAATCATCGGTCTAAGTTCAGGAGGAATAACAGGAAGAGCCTCAATAATCATCCATTCAGGTTTATTACCAGATTGAACAAATGAATTAATAACATCAAGTCTCTTAACAAGTCTAGTTCTCTTCTGACCAGTAGCACCATCTAATTCTTTTTGAATTTCTTCTAATTCCTTATTTACATCAACTTCAGAAAGTAACTCTTTAATAGCTTCAGCACCCATACCAACTCTAAAAGTATTACCATATTTTTCATAATATGCTCTATACTCTTTATCAGATAAAGTTTGCTTCTTAATTAAAGTAGTAGCTCCTGGATCAAGTACAACATAAGAAACGAAATATATAACTTCCTCTAAGTCTCTCGGAGACATATCAAGAGTAAGTCCAATATATGAAGGAACACCCTTAACATACCAAATGTGACTTACTGGAGTAGCAAGTTCAATATGTCCCATTCTCTCTCTTCTAACAGAAGATTTAGTAACTTCTACTCCACATCTATCACAGACAATATTCTTATATCTAAGTCTTTTATACTTACCACAAGAACATTCATAATCTCTAGTAGGTCCAAATATCTTTTCACAGAATAATCCATCCCTTTCAGGTTTTAAAGTTCTGTAATTAATAGTCTCTGGTTTTAATACTTCACCATACGACCAAGACCTAATCTTCTCAGGTGAGGCAATTCCTATCTTAAGAGCCTTAAAATCATTAGCTTCTAACATTAGAAATCATCTCCTTCCTCAATTGAATCTTCAATATCATTATCTATATCATCAATATTTTCTTCATCAAAATCATCATTATCGATTTCATTATCATCATCAAGATCATCAAACGATCTTTCATTTTGAACTTCTTCTGCTATAGGATTATCTTCCAAATCAGCTTTTCTTTCAAGTTCACTAAATGATACTTCATCATCATTATTATTAATAACTGAAATATCAAGTCCCAATGCCTGAAATTCTTTAATAAGAACTCTAAATGCTTCAGGAATACCAGGTTTAGGTAGTGGTTGTCCTTTAACTAATGCTTCATATACTTTAACTCTACCTACAACATCATCAGATTTATAAGTAAGAATTTCTTGAAGTACATGAGAAGCTCCATAAGCTTCAAGTGCCCAAACTTCCATTTCACCAAATCTCTGTCCACCAAGTTGTGCTTTACCACCAAGTGGTTGCTGTGTAACAAGAGAATATGGACCAGTTGCCCTAGCATGTAACTTATCATCAACCATGTGATGTAGTTTAATCATATACATAACACCAACAGATATTCTACTATCAAATGGATCACCAGTTCTACCATCATATAGAATAGTCTTACCATCTTCATCCATACCTGCTTCTTTCATAGCGGCAGCTATATCTTCTCTCTTAGCACCATCAAGTACTGGAGTAGCAAAATGAACACCAAGTTTTTTACCAGCCATACCTAAATGTAACTCAAGTATCTGACCAATATTCATACGTGATGGAACACCTTGAGGATTAAGCATAATATCAACAGGAGTACCATCAGGTAAGAATGGCATATCCTCACTAGGAAGTATAAGTGAAATAACACCCTTATTTCCGTGGCGACCACTCATTTTATCTCCAACTTGAATCTTTCTCTTTTGAATAATATATACCCTAACAACCATACTTACACCACTAGGTAAGTCTTCATTATCATCTTTAGTATAAACTTTAACATCATGAACAACACCATCACCACCATGTGGAACAGTAAGTGATGAATTTCTAACTTCTCTTGTCTTCTCTCCAAAGATAGCATGAAGTAATTTCTCTTCACTAGTTAAATCAGCCATTCCTTTAGGAGTAACTTTACCAACTAGAATATCACCTTCATGAACCTCAGTACCAATCTTAATAATACCATTTTCATCAAGATTCTTTCTAGCTTCTTCTCCAACACTAGGAATATCTCTTGTAATTTCTTCAGGACCAAGTTTAGTATCTCTACATTGAACTTCATAATCTTCAATATGTAAAGAAGTATAAACATCATCCTTAACAAGTCTTTCATTCATAATAACAGCATCTTCATAGTTATAACCATTAAATGTTGTAAAGGCAACAACTACATTCTTACCAAGAGCAAGTTCACCTTTATCAGTACTTGGACCATCTGCTATTATTTGTCCTCTCTTAACCTTATCTCCTTCTCTAACTATTGGAACATGATTAAATGTTTCACCTTGGTTAGATCTTTCAAAAGTAGCTAAGTGATAAATATCTTCACCTTTAGCATTACGAACAACAATTTTTTTAGCATCAGCATAACTAACAATACCATCAGCCTTAGCAACTACTACAGAGCCACTATCTCTAGCAGCAATATATTCAGCACCAGTTCCAACAAATGGAGCCTCTGTCTTAAGAAGTGGTAATGCCTGTCTTTGCATGTTTGCACCCATTAAAGCACGAGTAGCATCATCATGTTCAAGAAAAGGAATTAAACTAGTTGTAACAGAAACAACTTGTTGTGGAGAAACATCGATATAGTCAACTTTATCAGGACTAACAAGAACATTCTCTCCTCTATATCTACCTGCTACTATATTATCAGTAATCTTATTATCATCATCAACATTAACAGTAGCTTGAGAAATATAAAAATCTTCTTCTTCGTCAGCAGTCAAATAAACAACTTCATCTGTAAGATGTCCATCTACCACTTTTCTATATGGAGTTTGGATAAATCCATATTCATTAATTTTAGCATAACTAGCAAGTGAAGTAATAAGTCCAATGTTTGCTCCTTCAGGAGACTCGATAGGACAAATTCTACCATAGTGAGAAGAGTTTACGTCTCTTACTTCAATACCTGCTCTATCTCTAGATAAACCACCAGGTCCTAATGCTGATAATCTTCTCTTATGAGTAAGTTCAGCAATTGGATTAGTTTGATCCATAAATTGTGATAATTGACTACTACCAAAGAATTCTTTAATAACTGCAGTAACTGGTCTAATATTAATAAGTGTTTTAGGAGTAACAGTTTCAATATCTTGAGTAGTCATTCTCTCTCTAATAACTCTTTCCATTCTACTGAAACCAATCTTAAATTGATTTTGTAATAATTCACCTACTTGTTTAACTCTTCTATTACCTAAATGGTCAATTTCATCATCTTTACCAATACCTTCATTTAAGTTTAGATAATAACTAACAGAAGCATAAAAATCAGACATTGTAAGATTCATAATATTAGCAGATGGATCATTACCAATAACTTTAACAATTTTCTTATCATCTACATTAGAATATAAATGAATAACTTGAATCTTGTTATGTTCATCTATACTTGAATTAATAGTTAAATCCTCATTAACTTTTGCCTCAGTAACGCCATAACCATTATCTAAATAAGTACATAATTCCTCATATACCTCTTTATTAATAAGAGTTCCTTTTTCAATCTTAACTTCACCATCGATAATAATATCTTCAGCAAGTCTATTACCAAGCAATCTATCTTTAACATTTAATTTTTTATTAAACTTATATCTACCTACTTTAGCTAAATCATAATGAAAATCATCAAAGAATCTAGTAATCAATTGGTTCTTTGAACTGTCTAAAGTAGTAGGCTCTCCTGGTCTTAATTTCTCATATATTTCAATAAGAGCCTCATCAGTATTATGAGTAGAATCTTTCTCTATGGTATTTTTTAAATATACATCATTATCAAATAAAGAAAGAATATCCTCATCACTAGATAAACCTACTGCTCTTAAAAGAGTAGTCATTGGTACTTTTCTATTTCTATCTATTCTAATATAGATAACATCTTTAGCATCAGTTTCATATTCAAGCCAAGTACCTCTAGATGGAATAACTTTAGATGCAAAAACAGGTTTACCATTTTTATCAATTTCCTTAGAATAATATACACTAGGAGATCTAACAAGTTGTGATACAACAACTCTTTCAGCACCATTTATGATAAATGTACCAGCATCAGTCATAAGTGGCATATCACCTAAGAATATCTCTTGCTCTTTAACTTCCCCAGTTTCATTATTGAATAGTCTAGTCTGTACCTTTAAAGGAGCAGCATAAGTAATTTGTCTATCCTTGCACTCTTTAATAGAGTATCTAGGAGTACCAAATTCATACTCACCAAATTCTAAAGATAAACTACCAGAAAAACTTTCAATTGGTGAAAATGTTTCAAAAACCTCTTTTATCCCTTCTGTTGCAAACCATTTATAACTTTCAGTTTGCACCTCTAATAAATCACTAATTGCTAGTGAATTTTTGATCATAGAAAAGTTTCTTCTTTTTCTATAATCACCGCTTTGTTTTAACTTATAAGCCATTAATTTTTCACCCCAATACCTAGAATTTTTTTAAATTTCAGTCACATTAAAAGATGTGTTACCAATTTATAAGTTTATCAGCATTTTACGAGTATGTCAATAACTTTGACATCACTTTTTCATTTTTTTCACATTTTTTTACCAAAAACATAAAAAAGCATCATTATCGACACTTTTTTAACTCTACAACATAAAAACCTTTATCTTTATCAATAACATTAACCATATATTTATTTTCTAATTCTTCATATTTCTCTGTTAAGTTTATATTAATTTTCTTTAAATCATCCCTTTGTTCTAATAAATGTGCGATTAATTCATATTGACGTAACAAATAATTAGTTATTTCATCCAATTGCCTTGAAAGTATATCTTGAACTACTATTTTATCATATAACTTTTCAAAAAATTGAGTGTAAATATATTGCATGGTATTAGTAGAATAGACACCTTCAGGGAATGGTTTAAGAATAAATTCTTTTGCTATCGCTCTTATAGTATCCTTTAAATCTTCAAGACAATATTCCATTTCTTCTATATATTTTATCATTTATTTTACCTCATTTCATATGTTGTTTCCTTCAATATAGTTCCGCCCTTAATTCTTTTTGCAACTAATTTACCCTCTAATTTTAATCCAACCTTAAAATCTGTTAAATCATATTCACCTTTTTCTATTTTATCAATAAATATCTTTTTACTTCTTTCCGGTATTCCGGCGCCTTTTACATCATAATAAGGTGTATCAATCTTTCTCTGGTTCTCATGAGTCACATGCTCAATATATGTTTTCTGACGTGTAAATATAGCTCTATCCCAAAACGATTCTAATTTCCAGTGACAAAACTTAGATTCATGCACAGGTATATCAACTAAATCTTCGGGCGACATATCGTCACAGTGTAGACTGGCTTGTCTGCACCATAAAAATTTTTTTGTGCCGCACGTATTGTAAAATTTCTTGCATATGATGTTATAGCTGATCCACACGGTATATAACCAGGTTGTTTCTTGTTTTCTTTGATGGGCTTAAACCCTATAGAACCATTATCTTTAATGTATGCAATTTTAAATGAGCTATCGTCAGAAGCCGCTAACTTACCGTAGAGGTTATTCATAAAAAGCTTTGCTAATGTCCGTATGGCTCCTTTTGATTCCTCTTTAATTTTTTTGTACAAATTAATGTATTCATCAAATAGCCCTATCTCTGAATGGAACCAACACCCATCTAATATGACACAGTCGACAAGTTCGTAATGCTCCTTAAACAATATCCAGTCTATCATTGTTAGAGTTAGAGTAACCTCAGTTGACTTTACTGACCCATCTGGCATAATTAATTCCTGACAATAACTATTTTGCTCGTCGTCCCATACATCGCTTGTAGTCAAGCACACATTTCCTAAATACATAAATGAGTTTTTTATCTGTATAAACGGCAACATGCCATCTTTTAAATAAAATCTACATCTTACACGCACAAAATAATACGCATGTTCCGGCATGTCAGGTATATAGTCACCGCTCCAAAATTTCGGTTTTCCCACTGGATAATAGTTTCCAGAATCAGAATGCATTTCAGATGGGTACAACGAGTTAACATCTGCTGTCAAACCATTTTTTAATATCCTACCTTGCTTTCCTTCTACGTAATAGCACCAACCACCCTTATAAGATCGCTTAATATATTGGCCTGCGTTTTCAGCTCCGTAAGTTTTTTTATCTAGTAATATATCATACATATTCGGGAATAATATGTTGTAATATTCCTTGTCATATGTACGTTTAAATTCCTTTAAACAACATGAGCCTATAGTTAACGAGTCATGGCCCTGATCGAACATTATTTCAAGAGCTTCTTTTACGACTAATACATCATTTGCAATGTACTTTTTCTCTTTAGGCGTTATTTCACAACCTGAGAATCTAAATCCCTTGTATTCCATATCAAGTTTTTTATGTTTTGTCCCAAAACTTTTGCCAATTTCAGCCACGCTAAATGGTAAAAGCTTCAGGGAGTCACGTATTTCTATTATCTTATTATTCACTTTTATGATAATATTATACCATGCTCCACGATCTGAAATAGAATATTTAAATTCCTTATTGAACATTTTCTTTTCTGACTTCCATTCTATAAGCTCACCTTGTTCTGTCTTTATCTTGAGATAAGCCTGTTTAAATCCTAGATTTTCTATTAAAAATGGTAGCCAGAAAGAACCGTCAAATTTTAGGTTGTGATAGTAAATACATATATTACCCGGAAGCGCTTTTAAATAATTAAACGTATCAAGTAGTGAGTGGTGTATTATCACGCTTTCAGAATATAACGGAACTACAGCAGATGCCCATACCTCTGTATACTCTTGATTATCATATACTGTAGTTTCAAAATCTCCTACAAAGTAAGTAAAATCACGTTGTTTCATACGATTCTAAACCGTCTAAAATGTCTGAGACATTAATTACATCCTCATTTGTCATTCCGGGCAAGTCTCCAAACATTGCTTGACAATAAGATATAATTGCTGAAATGCTATCTCCAAACAGTTTTGAGCGGTTTAGATAGTCTGATAATGATTCTGCATTATTTTCAAGCCTAGTAGCCACTGCTTCACGTCCTGATATGTCTATTGCGTTATTAAGTGCTTGTATAACAATATCAGACACTTTTTTTGGAAAACCTAATATCTGTCTACGATAATTACGGATAACAATATCAACAAAAGATGCTCTAGCTTTTTTAGCTTGTTTTTTTCGTAATATACCTTTATAGGCCGCTTCTCTTCTTTCTAGTTTTCTGCCTTCTACACCCGATAAAATTTCGCCCGTATCTTCCACACTATAAATAGAATAGGAATATAAAATACTCGGGGTGATTTTGCTTAAGTCATTTACCGGGGTATTTCTTATAAGATACGATACATCTTCATTGTTAAAGACAAACCCTCTTGCCGTCGCATTTTTAATAAAGCGTTTTATTCTTCTTTCTTGACGTTGTCGCTCTGTCATGTTAAAGCCCCCTTTCAGATAGTAAGCCCCCCCATTATTAGGGGAGGGCTTTTACTTAAATGATTCTACATGTTATGAAATCTTTTCCTTTATAATTTTTGCTCTCTCTTCGGTACACCTTAATACTATAAGTTGTCTCTCCCTCTTCGCTCATGACCTCATAAATTTGTTTAAATGAATTCCAAAAGCTTTCTGAGCCTGTAACATACACCTGGTCATCTTTATCAATTATTACATACTTCACATAGTCGACAGTATCAGATTTTTCATTGTGAACATTAATTACTGCCCATTTATCCACGTCAATAATTATGTCTCCTGCTTGTGTAGCCTCATCAATCTGGATTACGTCAGTGAAATCAGTACACCTGAGCTTTTCTCTTGGTGACATCTCCCATGATGCCTCTTTAACCGTTGCTTTATACTCTGCCATTATTCAACCTCCTTCTTTGACGCTCTGGGCGGAAGTTCTACAGCGTGCTCAATAAAGGTTTCTTCTGGCATTCCATAAAGCTTCTCACAAATTGTTAGTTCAACCACCGATGTTGGAATTCTCGAAGAAGTTGTGTACTGCTTCCTGATGATGTTCATAGCCTTGTCTTTGTTTGTGATTTTCCCAGGAATGTTATAAGTTACTTCTTCCAGTACGTTTTCAGATAGATTAGCTGTCACTGCTTTTACCTCTGTTGATAAAATTGTACGTGTTACCATTTTTGCCATTTGTTTTCCCTTTCTGGACTGTCATCATCGGGCACGGGTAGTCCATCTCCCGGCGACACCTCAAGTGAGGTGTTTCGACTTAAATTTTATTGATTGAGAAAAATTGAACATCAATGTATTTGCAATTTATATATTTCAAAATCAATAGTTCTGGTATACGTGTGCTAGTTTCGCATAAAAACCTGAGTTTATAAGTTGTATTTATATATTCGACAATTAATGTCTCTGTATTCTCTTCCCAAAACTGATAGCGCAGTTTCATATTTTGAGACTCAATAAATTGCCCTACAATATCATTTAACATATCTACCTCACTATTCTGGCCGGGTGTGGCGGCCCGGCCTATTCAGGAGTTCGGGGGCTTCATTTTCTGCCACAATTAGAGTATAGCATATTTTAGTGCTAA
>OHAR01000477.1_pt1 | contig 11394 bp, 10 predicted proteins | sample 1577211 | NCBI WGS metagenome assembly OHAR01 (sample SAMEA3879514, study PRJEB24766) | human gut metagenome | biome: human-associated habitat; feature: feces | place: USA | collected 1985/1987
ATATTGACAAATACCGCAAAATGCAGTAAACTAATGGCATAAAACATCATAAAAATCCCGAAGAGCATCTTCGGGACGAATAGCTTGTCGATTTAATTGTGCGTATAATTCGGTAAGTCTTTGTTGTCAGTCAGCCCCAAAATATAGTCGGTGCTGGTGTGATAATGTTTTGCGAGGCAAATCAAAACAACGGTGGGGATATCACGCTGACCAAGTTCGTAATTGCTGTAAACCTGTTGTGAACAATGCAGAATTTTGCTAACTTCTTTTTGCGTGAGGTCGGCATCTTCCCTCAGTTCCCTGATTCTTTTATACACAGAATTCACCTCGCATACAGTATAGCATACCGCAGATTGTTGTATTGCAATATACCGCAAAATGCAGTAAAACAGCAATGGTATTTTGGGTTAATTTTTAAATAATTATTCAGAGGGGAATGGTGTTTAAAACAAAAATATTAATCTTGCATATCAGATAAAACAATAAAATGATGGAGGAAATTATGAGAAAACATTCAAAATTTATTACGATTTTGCTGTCTGCTTTGTTGGCGGTATGTCTTATGCAGACAGTATTTGTTCAGGCATTTGCAACCGAAATGGGCGATGATGACTTTGGTTGGGGCAATGCATCAACAAGTGATGAAGCAGAGACGGTATATCCCGTTTCAATGGAAGTTGTTAAAGCCCCCGAAAGCGTTACTGTTAATAATGGTCGAATTACCGACAGCACTTTTTGGAGCAATGTTGTACTTCATATCGTTTACAGCAACGGTGAAGAATATGATGTGAACTGTGACGGTATTGACAGCGAGGACGGTATTGTTCCGCCCATTGCAGAAATTGACGGCCATAAGGGAAAAATATACTATGGTACAAATTCTGAAAATGAGGATACAATCAGTTTTTATATAGCATATGATTATGCCGAAGATGATGGAGTGACATGTGCAGTTTCAGCGGATTTTTCTGCCGAGAAAAAGGTAGATCCACATACTATTGTCAGATATGAATTAACAAAGCTTCCTGATATGGTATTCACAAAGCCCCTTTTCACAGGCAGTCGTGATGTTATTTCAACTGGAGAGGAATGGAATGAGTGGATGAAATCTCTTGATGTCAACAATTCTATTTCTAATCATATTGACGGTATGGAAATTACATACTATTATGCAAACGGTGAAAAACGCAGTGTGGTAGTTAATAGTTCAAATCTAAGGATAATTGCTACTGTGCCATGGTATGCACTGTATGGAGTAGAGAATGTCGATGAATACGGAAACAATCTTTATTTTGCCGTGACAGACGAGGGCGATTACAAATTTTCGATATCTTCAAACAGCGATGGAAGAGATGGAACGGTTTACACAGCAAAATCAGTAGATAATCCTAATCCGTCAATTAAGCCTGTAAGCACAGAGGACACTCCTGCAAAGCCTGAAAAGCCGAGCGGAAACATTTCTTCCGCAACAAGTGATGTTGCAACAAATGACAATGCAAACAATAACAACAGCAAAAACGGCACAGCTAACAACGGCGTTGTTGCAACAGGCAACTTTGCAACTCCTGCAATTATCACAGTAGTTATGCTTTCGGCAGTTGCAGTTATGTTTGTATTTAAAAGAAAAAGAGTGTTTTAATTTTGTGTGATTGTGTGAATTGATTTTATTGCCATACAATTTTTCAAAGCACCTGACATTAATTTGTCGGGTGCTTTTTGTATGATGAATGTTGCGGTTCGCCGCTACAGAATGGCATTATCTTTGCGGTATTTATATAATCGTATTTATCATAAATTCTGTGCCGTTACTCGCGGGCGCCCAATGGGACGCCCCTACAGAATGGTATTATTTTTGTTCCTTTTATAAGGTTTGTATTACCGTAATGTTTGCACTTTTACTTTTTGGCGGTCACAGACCGTTGATACAAAATTAAATTTATAACAAAACTGCACAAAAATTTATGGATAAAGACAGCGTGGGGTATTGCTCATGCTGTCTTTTTGTGTTAGAATTGTAGATAACAAAATGAAATAACGAAGGATTTGTCTATGAAATATTGTTCAAAATGCAAGCGACTGCATAATGATGAAGAAACAGTCTGCAAAAACTGCAAGGCTCAGCTTAAAACAATAACCGATGAAAACACTCCCGTGTATCTGCTCACGGCATCGGGCTTTGAATTGCAGAGAGTTAAAGCCGCACTTGAGGACAGCACCGTTCCGTGTGACGCTACAATAAAAAAATGTATGGAAAATAAATACAGTAAAAGCATAAAGGCATACACAGGCTATGATGATTTGACCTATGATGTCTATGTTCCGTATTCGGCTTATGAAAAGGCGTTCGACACCTGTGTCGGAATCGGCGCAATCAAGCTTGAGGGCGAAGAGATTCTTGACGAAGATGTTGAATACACCGAGAATGACGGCGAAACGCTTGACGAGCAGTTTGAAAAAATGACGGGTGCAAAGCGTACAACCGTAAGAATTGTCAGCGCATTACTGCTTTTGCTTATAGTTGCAGGCGTTGTATTCGGAACAGATGCAATAATGAACTTTATTAAAGAATTTTTCGGATAATTCGGTATCCGATTTTGAGTTAATATTTAGTTAAAATGAATGAAATTACGGAGGATTTTTTACAATGAAACAGGAAACAAAGTGTTTGCATTCCGGCTATGTGCCTAAGAACGGAGAACCCAGACAGATGCCCATTTATCAAAGCACCACCTTTAAGTATGATTCAAGTGACGCAATGGGCAGACTTTTTGACCTTGAGGACAGCGGATATTTTTATACCCGTCTGCAGAACCCGTCAAATGATATGACTGCCGCAAAAATTGCCGACCTTGAAGGCGGTGTTGCCGCAATGCTCACATCAAGCGGTCAGGCGGCGAACTTCTTTGCACTTTTCAACATCTGCGAAACAGGCAGTCACATTGTTGCATCGTCTGCAATCTACGGCGGTACATATAATCTGCTCGGTGTTACAATGAAGAAAATGGGCATTGATGTTACTTTTGTCGATCAGAATCTTCCCGAAGAAGAGCTTGCAAAGGCATTCAGACCAAACACAAGGGCAATGTTCGGTGAAATAATAACCAACCCGACCGTGTCTGTTCTTGATATTGAAAAGTTTGCAAGACTTGCTCACTCACACGGTGTTCCGCTTATTGTTGACAACACTTTTGCAACCCCTGTAAACTGTCAGCCGATTAAGTGGGGTGCTGACATTGTTACTCACTCGACCACAAAATATATGGACGGTCACGGTGTTTCTGTCGGCGGTGCAATTGTTGACAGCGGCAACTTTGACTGGCTGAAATATGCCGACAAATATCCGGGACTTACAACTCCCGATGATTCATATCACGGCATTGTCTATGTCGAAAAATTCGGCAAGCTCGGCTACATTACAAAGGCTACTTCTCAGCTTATGCGTGACCTCGGTTCAATCCAGTCACCGCAGAATGCTTTTTATGTTATGAACGGTCTTGAAAGTCTTCATGTGAGAATGGAAAGACATTGCAAAAATGCTCTTGAAATTGCAAGATTCCTCAAAGCTAATGACAAGGTTGCGTGGGTTGATTATCCCGACCTTGAAGATGACAAATATCACGCACTTGCTGAAAAGTATCTTCCGAACGGCTCATGCGGCGTACTTTCTTTTGCGGTTAAGGGCGGAAGAGATTGTGCGGTTAAATTTATGGACAGCTTAAAGCTCTGCGACATTGAAACTCATGTTGCAGACGCAAAGACCTGTATTCTTCATCCAGCAAGCCACACTCACCGTCAGATGACGGACGAACAGCTTATTGAAGCAGGTGTTGCACCCGACCTTATCAGACTTTCGGTAGGTCTTGAAAATGTTGACGATCTTATTGCCGACATCAGTCAGGCTCTTGATAAGATTTAATTTTCTTAAAAGAAATTATATGTAAAATTGCAAAATAAATTTACGGAGGGTTGAATATGTCAGCTTTTGTATCTGCGGTTATTGTTGCGGCAGGCGGTTCTGTGAGAATGGGAATTGCCGACAGCAAGCAGTTTATTCCGCTTTTGTCACGACCTGCAATTGAATACACCCTGAAGGCATTCCAAAAATGCCACCTTATCAAAGAAATTGTAATTGTCTGCCGTGAACAGGATAACGACAGAATCAATAAAATTGTCGAGCTTAACGGTTTCAACAAGGTTTCAAAACTTGTCAAGGGCGGTGACAGCCGTGCCGACAGCGTGCGTAACGGAATCGGTGCGTGCAGTGAAAACGCCAAATACTATGCAATTCATGACGGCGCAAGACCGCTTATTACCGTTGAAGAAATTGAGCGTGTTGTTGAGGCGGCTTTTGATACGGGTGCGGCAACTCTCGGAACTTCCGTAAAAGATACAATCAAGGTTGTTGACGGTTTCAATAATATAGAAAGCACTCCTATCCGTTCACAGCTCCGTGCAGTTCAGACTCCGCAGGTTTTTGAGCGTGATTTGTACCGCTTTGCTCTTGAAAATGCCGGCGATAATCTCATCAACTTTACAGACGATTGTTCGCTGATTGAAAACATGGGCGGCGAGGTTCTTGTTGTAAAGGGCAATGAGGAAAATATTAAACTGACAACCCCGATTGACATTGTGATTGCCGAGAGTATTCTCAAATCAAGACAACAGGGTTGATTGTGCAAAGGAGATTTATATGAGAATCGGTCACGGATATGATGTGCATAAATTTGCCGAGAACAGAAAGCTGATAATCGGCGGTACAGAGATTCCCTTTGAACTCGGACTTCTCGGTCATTCGGATGCCGATGTGCTTGTTCACGCAATTATGGATGCACTTCTCGGTGCGGCGGCTCTCGGTGATATCGGAAAGCTGTTTCCCGATACAGATGAAAAGTATAAGGATGCAGACAGTATTCTTCTTTTGAAAGAGGTGTGCCGTGTGCTTGCCGATTATAACTACAGAATTGTTAATATCGACTCAACTGTTATTGCTCAACAGCCAAAGCTGAAACCGCATATTGACGAAATGAGAAAAAATATCGCCAATGCCTGCGGAATTGATGTTTCGCTCGTCAGCGTTAAGGCTACTACCGAGGAAAAGCTCGGCTTTACAGGCAGACTTGAGGGCATTTCCGCTCACGCAGTTTGTCTTATTGAGCAGTACTAAAAAGTTACAGCTTTAAAAATGCACATATTTTATTACATACATTCGACACCTTGTTCATATTAATGAACGAGGTGTTTTTTATGTTAAGAAAGGCATTTGTTTCAATAACATTGTGTGCTGTGTTTTTATTGTCGCCGTTTGTCGGATTAAAAGTGAATGCTCTCAGTGCGGACAGCATATCCGCCCCGTCTGCCGTGCTTATGGAATCGTCAACAGGCAAAATTCTTTTTGAGAAAAATCCACATGAGCAAAGACCGTGTGCGTCCGTAACAAAGGTAATGACGCTTTTGCTCGTCTTTGAGGCTGTTGACAGCGGAAAATTAAGCCTTGACGATGAAATTACTGCATCAGAACACGCCGCAGGAATGGGCGGAAGTGACATTTGGCTTGAAAAAGGCGAAACCATGAGTGCGGATGATATGATAAAGGCAACGGTTGTTGTATCTGCCAACGATGCGGCGGTTGCGCTTGCGGAGCATATCAGCGGAAGTGAGGACGCTTTTGTTGAAAAAATGAACAGCCGTGCCAAAGAACTCGGAATGAACGACACCGTTTTCAAAAACTGTAACGGACTTGATGAGGAGGGGCATATAACCTCTGCCTATGATGTTGCGCTTATGTCAAGAGAGCTTACAAAGCATGAGAAAATTTTTGACTACACATCAATTTGGCTCGATAATCTTCGTGGCGGTAAAACTCAGATTGTCAACACGAACAAGCTGTTGAAAACCTATAACGGAATTACGGGATTGAAAACAGGCACAACCAACGATGCGGGTTGCTGTATGTCTGCAACCGCAACAAGGGGAGATGTTTCGCTGATAAGTGTTGTTCTCGGCTGTAAAACAGGCAAAGAGCGATTTGCAGATGCGGCGGCACTTCTTGATTACGGCTTTGCAAATGTTTCTGTAAAAGAATTAACACTTCCCGAAGATATGCCGAAAAGCATTGAAGTGAACGGCGGTATGGCTGACAGCGTAAAGCTTGAATGTAAGGTTTCTTCAAAAATAGTGGTTGACAAAGGAAACGGTGCTAAAATTACAACCGAAATCGACCTGCCCGACAAGATTGACGCTCCCGTTGAAAAGAATAGGAAGATAGGTACGCTTACATATCTTGTCAATTCAAAAAAGGTGCAGAGCTTTGATATTTGTGCAGGCGATTCTGTTCAAAAAACAAGCTTCGGTGCATTGCTTGAATATGTGTTCGCTTCACTGATTTCGCTTTGATTTTGTCGGAAAATCAGGCTTTTGTGCATTGTTATTAAAAGCAGTGCAAAAAACAATGCGGGTTTATTTTAAAAATTCACAAATTGACCTTGCAAAAACGCTCATATTATAGTATAATAAAACAACAAAGATACTTATTGCGATTCTATTTTCGCTATAGGAATTTTGGAGGAATTTATAAATGGCAACAAAGTTAAATGACAAGTATTTAAGTGATTTTATCGGCGAACACGAATATGACGGTGTTGCTGCCGAAGTTAAAGCAGCTCACAAGGTGTTGCATGACGGCAGCGGCCTCGGCAACGACTTTTTGGGTTGGCTCAATCTTCCTACAGATTATGACAAGGAAGAGTTCGCACGCATCAAGAAGTGTGCAGAGAAAATCAAGAAAGATACTGATGTATTCATCGTAATCGGTATCGGCGGTTCTTACCTCGGCGCAAGAGCGGCTATTGAATTTCTTTCATCACAGAACTACAACCTTACCTGCAAGGACACACCGCAGATTTTCTTCACAGGTAACTCAATCAGCTCATCTGCACTTGCAGAAATCATGGAGCTTTGCGAGGGCAAGGATGTTTCCGTAAATATGATTTCCAAGTCAGGTACAACAACTGAGCCTGCCATCGCTTTCCGTGTGTTCCGTGAAATGCTCGAAAAGAAGTACGGTAAAGAGGGCGCAAGAGAGCGTATTTACTGCACAACTGACAAGGCCAAGGGTACACTCAAGGCTCTTGCCGACGAAGAAGGTTACGAAACATTTGTTGTTCCGGATGATGTAGGCGGCCGTTTCTCGGTTCTCACAGCAGTAGGTCTTCTTCCTATCGCAGTTTCGGGTGCTGATATTGACGCTCTTATGCAGGGTGCCGCAACAGCTCAGAAAGAATTTGACAACGATGATTTAAAGACAAACGATTGTTACAAATATGCTGCAATCAGAAATATGCTTTACCGCAAGGGCAAAACTATGGAAGTTATGGTTTCTTATGAGCCGGCTTACACAATGATGTCAGAGTGGTTCAAGCAGCTCTTTGCAGAGAGTGAAGGCAAGGATAACAAGGGTATTTTCCCCGCAAGCGTTATCTTCTCAACAGACCTTCATTCACTCGGTCAGTACATTCAGGACGGCAGACGCACAATGTTTGAAACTGTTGTTCTCTTTGATAAATGTAAAAAAGAAGTTACTCTCGGTACAGACCCGACAAATGTTGACGGTCTTAACTTCCTTTCGGGCAAGACAATGGGATTCGTAAATCAGAAGGCTTTCGAGGGTACAGTTCTCGCTCATAATGACGGCGGTGTACCGAACATTGTTCTTAATGTTCCCGAAATGAACGAATCAGAGCTTGGCTATCTCATCTACTTCTTTGAGAAGGCTTGTGCTATTTCAGGTTATATGCTCGGTGTTAATCCGTTTAACCAGCCGGGTGTTGAAAGCTACAAGAAGAATATGTTCGCTCTTCTCGGCAAGCCGGGCTATGAGGATCAGAAGGCTGCTCTTGAGGCAAGACTCGGATAATTTCTTAATAAAGTATAACAACGGAGGAACTAATTATGGTTACTTTACTTATCGGTAAAAAAGGAACAGGCAAAACTAAAAAGCTCATCTCTCTTGCTAACGAGGCTGTTGCCGCTTCAACAGGCAATGTTGTTGTAATTGAAAAAGGCTCAAAGCTCACATATGATGTTACACATAAGGCAAGACTTATTGATACAGAGCAGTATCTCATCAGCGGTTATGATATGCTTTTCGGTTTTATCAGCGGTATCTGCGCAGGCAACTATGATGTTACTGACATTCTCGTTGACTCAACATTCAAGATTTGCTCGGAGGCTCTTGCAGGCCTTGAAACCTTCACAAAGAAGCTTCAGGATCTTGCCGAAACTGCATCAACTAACATTGTTCTCCTTATTTCTGCTGATGAAAGCGAAATTCCGGAGTCAATCAATGCTGTTTGCAGAAAAGTATAATTATACTAATTGATACTTAAAAACAAACTTATCCCTCTCGTTTTTCGGGAGGGATTTTTGTATATACAACTGTATAAATTTAGCACCTCAGTCAATAATAGAAACGGAGGTGCTTTTTTATGAGCGATTATTATAACAACAGAAAGAAAAAACGCAGTCGCCGTGAAAAAATCGGATTTTACACGGCTTGCTCAATTTGTCTGATTGCCGTTTGCATGGCGGTGTACTCAACCTACAATACATTATCAGTGCCAAGTGCAAAAACTCCTGCCGCAACTCAAAGCAATGAGGTTAAGGTTAATGAAAATGTCACGGGTGTAACCCAAACCTTGCCCGAGGTTAAGCTTGATGTCGAAGTTCCTACCATTGCGGCAACCGAAGAACCGTCAACAAATCCGACAGAAAGTTCAAAAAACGCTCTTGAAACAATGCTTTCAACAGATTTGAGCCTGAACTATCCGCTTAATTCAAACAATGTTGTTCGTGAGTACAGCGAAAAAAGTGTTTATTTCAAAACTTTGAATGTATGGAAACCGCACACGGGAGTTGATTTCGGCGGCAAACTCGGCGATGATGTAACCGCAATGACTGGCGGAGTAGTTACTAATGTTTGTGAAGATAAAATGCTCGGCAAAATCGTTGAAATTTCAACCGACAATGTCATATGCAGATATTGCGGACTTGGCTCGGTCGATGTAAACAAGGGTGATTCAATCGATGTTGGGAAGAAGGTCGGTACAATCGGCGCAGTCCCCTTTGAGGCAGGGGACGAAAACCATATACACATTGAAGTGAAGATTGATGGCAAGTACGCCGATCCGCTTTCTTTTATAAATAACAATGAATAATTGCGATTTTGGCGCATACAATATTAATGCAAGCCCTCGTTTCGTTTTAAGGGGCAACAAAAAAGGCGGATACTTTTGATTGAGTATCCGCCTCTTTTTTTGATTTTATGTCAATGATAAAAAATCACGGTAAATAAATTAAAATTCTGTCCGAAAAGCGATTATCTTTCGCTTTCATGCCATTCTTCGTTACCAAAGATAAAATCATCAAGATCCATAATGACAAATTTCATATAGTACACCTCCTTAATAAAACAATATAGTATATTCAGGAAATGCTCGAATATGAGTGTTATTTTTTATTTGAGTCACAAATATTGATGTAACTTATAATAATGTCAACGGCCTGATCAACTGTAATGTTAGTGCTGTTAAGGCACAAATCATAGTTGTCTGCAAGACCCCATTTTTTCCCTGAATAAAAACTATAGTAATTTGCTCTGTTCTTGTCTGCCTTCAAAACTGCCTGTTTGGCTCTGGCAGGGTCAATGTCCTGTCTGTCAACAGCTCTTTTAATTCTCTTATCAAGATCAGCATAAATATATACCTTCACAAGCTTCGGATTATCTTTAAGAACATAGTCGGCGCATCTACCGACAACAACGAAATTTTCCTTTTCAGCAAGCTGCTTGATAATCTTGTGCTGTAAAATATAAAGACGGTCATTAACCGGCAGGTCACCCACTGAAGAAAAGTTGTTACCGTAATTGTACAGTCCCACAGACAATGAATACAAAAGACTGTTGGTAGCTCTTTCATCAGCATGCTTGAATACCTCGGGAGATACACCGCTCTCTTTAGCGGCAATAGAAATGAGCTCCTTATCATAAAACGATATACCAAGCTTCTCGGCAAGTGCTTTACCGATATCGTGTCCGCCTGAACCATACTGTCTTGTAATGGCGATAATTTTATCAAAACTCATAACTAAACCTCCCGGTATTTGCAATTTGTAAAGTTGTACAGCAGCAACATTAAGTAGCTAAATGTCAAAACTATACCGCTTTACATATACTATAATAACACATTTTTGCGAAAAGTCCAGTCTTTAAACACAAACTTTATGAAATTTGTACAATATGAATAAATACGGGCGTTCTAAGTTATATAAAAAGACGATAGAAGAGCCAAGGCTCAGAGCCATGAAATAAAAAATCAATTTCTTTATTTATTACATACATATGTATATATAGGGGGATAAAGAGCAGTATATGTTAAGACAAAGGTAAGTAATGGTAAAAAGATATCAAAAATCATTCCGATAGTCAAATAATGTAGAAGATTTGCCGATAATGTAAAAAAGATAAAAAAATTGTCAAAAAGGGGTTTACAAAAGGAAGAAGTGCTGATATAATATCAACTGTTGCGCTGAGAGGCGAGGCAGACAAGAGAAAACACGAACGGTGAAAGAGTGTAGAACGCACGGAAGTGGAGAGTCAACATTCAGAAAGTAATCAAAAGTGTTGCTCGGTTTTGATTTTAAAAGCTGAAAACTTTTTAAAAAACTTTTAAAAAGTGCTTGACAAAATCAAAACAACGTAGTATAATAACCCTTGCACTGCTGAGGTTAGCAACTTCAAATGAAGAAAGCAAACAAGCCTTGAAAGTGCGTAGGACCTTGAAAATTGAACAACGAGAAAATAGTAAAGAAACCCGTAATGACTTTGAGGAAAGCTCAAAGAATTACAGTGAGATGTACACTAAAAAGCATCAGGAATTACGGATATAGTCAGTGACATATTCGTCAATGAGCGATTAAAGCTCTGAAATTGATTTGAACAGCTGAAAGGCTGTTGAGATACAAATTTTAGAGAGTTTGATCCTGGCTCAGGACGAACGCTGGCGGCGTGCCTAACACATGCAAGTCGAACGGAACTGTTTTGAAAGATTTCTTCGGAATGAATTTGATTTAGTTTAGTGGCGGACGGGTGAGTAACGCGTGAGTAACCTGCCTTCAAGAGGGGGATAACATTCTGAAAAGAATGCTAATACCGCATGACATATCGGAACCACATGGTTTTGATATCAAAGATTTTATCGCTTGAAGATGGACTCGCGTCCGATTAGTTAGTTGGTGAGGTAACGGCTCACCAAGACCGCGATCGGTAGCCGGACTGAGAGGTTGAACGGCCACATTGGGACTGAGACACGGCCCAGACTCCTACGGGAGGCAGCAGTGGGG
>OHAR01000481.1_pt1 | contig 11362 bp, 10 predicted proteins | sample 1577211 | NCBI WGS metagenome assembly OHAR01 (sample SAMEA3879514, study PRJEB24766) | human gut metagenome | biome: human-associated habitat; feature: feces | place: USA | collected 1985/1987
CGACCCCCAAAACGAAATACTGTGGGTACCTGCCGCTGCCGTAAAGAAAATACAGAAGGCCCGATATGCCGAAATGGTCCTTCATGAAATGTGGTGTGTGGCAAATCTCCGTATCAAGTCGGTCGAAATACAGGGAGACAGTGCCGCCGTGCGTTTCCATCATCCTGAAAGCCGCATCCAGTTCGAGCACCCGTGGCCGCGTCCTATGGTGACCAAGGATGGTCACAACTCGGCTTTCTATCTGACCAATGCCATGGAATTGCTGGATGAACCCGGCGAGTGGTATCACGACATTGAAAGCCGTAAAATATATTATTATCCTCGGAAAGGAGAGAAGATAAGCAAAGCCGTAGTTCCCGGCATCGAAACGTTGGTATGGGTGGAAGGAACGATAGACCGTCCGGTAAAGCACATCCGTTTTGACAATATTGCTTTCCAATATACCACCTGGATGCGTCCCTCTTTGCAAGGTCATGTTCCTCTTCAGGCAGGTATGTACATGACAGACGGATATAAAATCCGTCCTTCCATGATTCGTAAGAACAATCATAAACTGGATAATCAAGGTTGGTTGGGCCGTCCGGCATCGGCAGTCGTAGTCAAGGCTGCCTGGGATATTGATTTCGAGAAGTGCCGTTTCCAGCATTTGGGCTCTACAGGCATTGATTATGAATGGGCCACCGATGGAGGACATATAAACGGCTGTCTGTTCCGTGATATTGCCGGGAACGGTATTGTAGCGGGCAGTTTCAGCCCTGCCGCTCACGAAACACATCTTCCATACGATCCTGCCGACCGTCGTGAGGTCTGTACCGGACTGACCATTTCCAACAATTATATCAATGATGTGACCAATGAAGACTGGGGTACCTTGGGCATTTGCGCCGGTTATGTAAGTGATATCAATATCGAACACAATGAAATCAGTGATGTATCCTATTCGGGCATCAGTCTGGGATGGGGGTGGACACGTACGGTAAACTGTATGCGCAATAACCGCGTGCACGCCAACCTGATTCATCACTATGCCAAGCACATGTATGATGTAGCCGGTATTTATACATTAGGTTCACAACCCCATAGCCGGATTACGGAAAATTGCGTTTCCGACATATTTTCACCCGGTTATGCACACGATCCCAATCATTGGTTCTATCTTTACACCGACGAAGGATCTTCATTTATCACCGTCAAGGACAACTGGACGGAAGGAGAGAAGTTCCTGAAGAACGCCAACGGTCCGGGCAATACATGGGAAAACAATGGTCCGATGGTGAACGACAGCATCAAGGCAAATGCCGGACTGCCCAAAGAATATAGCTATTTGAAGGAAAAATAAAACGTGATACCATTATGAAAAACAAACTTGCCACTTTAGTCGGAGCACTTGCATTGAGTGCTGCCGCCTCCGCCCAGACCTGGATCTGGTATCCGGGTGATTATGAGATATGGCTGGGCAACCGGATGAACAACCGCCGTACGGAACGCGGTGCTTTTTTCCCTCCCTTCTGGAAAACGGACAGCCATTATGTGGTAGTGGAATTCAGCAAGAAATTGGATCTGGCGGAACCGGAAGAAATCTTCATTGCCGCCGAAGGAAAATACAATGTGAAATTGGACGGCAAACTGCAATTCGGTATGCCCTCCACCTTGAAACTCCCCGCAGGAAAACACAGTCTGAACATCAAAGTGTGGAATCAGTCCACTCCCCCCACTATTTATGTGAAAGGAAAAACCGTAAATACGGACAAGACCTGGAAAGTAACCTACGAAGACAAGGAATGGATAGACGAAAGCGGAAAAGCCAGTGATACTTCTGCCACCGTTTATATGGATGCAGGGTGTTGGAACTTTGACGGAGCCACCCAACTGCCTTCCAAGTTTTCATTGGCCAGAAAACCGATGAAAGCAGTTTCCTCCACTCCCCGGAAAGAGGGGGTATTGTACGACTTCGGAAAAGAAACCTTTGGTTATATCACTCTGAAAGAGGTAAAGGGAAAAGGAACGATCCATATCTATTACGGTGAAAGTCCTGAAGAAGCCTTGGATACGGAATATTGCGAAACATTGGACAAATTGCTGGCAGAGCCGGGGCAGATAACCGATCTGGCCATCCGGAATACACGGAAACTATACGATGAATACACGTTGGACAACAGCAAGGCCTTCCGTTATGTCTATGTCACTTGCGATCCGGGAGTAACGATACAGGACGTTTCCATGCAATACGAATACCTGCCCGAAGAGTACCGGGGCTCATTCAAATGCAATGACGAAGAGCTGAACCGTATCTGGGAAGTAGGAGCATACACCATGCACCTTACTACCCGTGAATTCTTTATCGACGGCATCAAGCGCGACCGTTGGGTATGGAGTGGCGATGCCATCCAGAGCTACCTGATGAACTACTATCTGTTCTTCGATAATGAAACCGTGAAGCGTACCATCTGGCTGCTTCGTGGAAAAGACCCTGTGACCAGCCACAGCAATACCATTATGGACTACACCTTCTATTGGTTCCTCAGTATTTACGATTACTATATGTACTCCGGTGACAAAGACTTTGTAACCCAACTCTATCCGCGTATGCAAAGCATGATGGACTATGTATTGGGACGCACCAATGCCAACGGTATGGTGGAAGGCATGACCGGTGACTGGGTATTCGTAGACTGGGCAGACGGTTATCTGGACAAGAAAGGAGAACTCTCCTTTGAGCAAGTCTTGTTCTGCAAGAGTTTGGAAACCATGGCGCTTTGTGCCGGTCTGGCCGGCAATACGGCAGACAAAACCAAGTATGAGAAACTGGCTTCCGCTTTACGTTCCAAGCTGGAACCCGCTTTCTGGAATGAGCAGAAACAGGCGATGGTACACAACCGCGTTCAGGGCAAGCAGAGTGAGTCCGTTACCCGTTACGCCAATATGTTCTCTGTCTTCTTCAATTATCTGAATGCCGATAAACAGCAGACCATCAAACACACCGTATTGCAGAATGACAGTATTTTGAAAATCACCACTCCTTATATGCGTTTCTATGAACTGGAAGCACTGTGCGCCTTGGGCGAACAAGAATCGGTGATGAAAGAAATGAAAGCCTATTGGGGCGGTATGTTGAAAGAAGGAGCTACCAGTTTCTGGGAGAAATACAATCCCGAAGAAACAGGTACCCGGCATCTGGCCATGTACGGACGTCCATACGGCAAAAGCCTCTGCCATGCATGGGGAGCCAGCCCCATCTATTTGCTGGGCAAATACTATCTGGGAGTAAAACCCACCAAACCCGGTTACGAGGAATACTCCGTCACCCCTTGTCTGGGCGGCTTGAAATGGATGGAAGGAACCGTGCCCACTCCATACGGCAATATCCATATCTATATGGATAAGAAAGAGATCCGTATCAAGTCCGACGGCGGAAAGGGAGTGCTGAACATTCCAACCCGGAAAGGAATGAAAGCCATGACCATAGAACCCGGAGAAGAACAAGTCTTCAAATACTGATGGAATAGATCAAAAAAAAGGTGATACCTACCTTCCCAGGCGGGTATCACCAACACTGTTTCGTAAGTTCCCGTTATCCGCTGATAACAGTACTTACCTCTGATCTAACATTAGTTTTCTTATGGGCTTCCGCCTGTATCACTACATTAGGAAGCGGAGATTCTACATCTTGGAAAAAAGTATCTTCCAAAAGCTTCGCTTTTTAGTCTCTTCTTTATTACCTGAACTTTGATAAATATCTTCGTATCCCCATTTGTCATGGATCATTCTGTAAATCATCCCCCATTCGGGCAGTCCTCCCAGATTACGGTCATCAATAAACAAATCCGCCTTCAGTTTTCTGGAGTAATGATTACTTTCCAGGGTTTCTTCCGCATAATTGCTGTTTACGGCATAAAACTCCAGTCCACGCTCCCGGCAGAAATCCACTGCCTCCTGTAATAATTTACCTTCCCGCACACTCCACAGAATAAGGCGATGCCGTTCCTGTTGTAGTTTTTTCAGCGTTTCTATGGCAAAGGGTAGTTCCCTGCCTATTTCGGGATATTTATGCTCCACTATTGTGCCGTCAAAGTCAACTGCTATAATCATTCCTTATGCTTTCGAAAATTCTTTAATACGCTGCTCCTCTGCCAGTCTGCATATCAGCAGGGTTCCCTCTTTCTCGGCTATGATATACCCGTCCAGTCCTTGTATTACCGCCTGTTTCAAATGCGGTGTGTGTACAATGCAGTTATTGCATTCATACAATCGGACATTCTCGCCTACAACGGCATTGTTCCGTTCATCTTTGGGCAGCAAGGAATGTAATGAGCCCCAGCTACCCAGATCAGACCATCCGAACTCTGCCGGCAATACATAAATCCGTTCCGCTTTTTCCATTACGGCATAATCTATGGATATACTTTCACAAGCAGGGAACAGCTCTTCTATGGTTTCTTTCTCTCTTTCGGTATAGAACTCCGGATAAATCCTGTCAAACACCTCGGCAATGCCCGGTGCATAACGGCGTATAGCCTCTTCTATGGTCTTTACATTCCATACAAAGATCCCTGCATTCCAGAAATAATTCCCGGCGTCCACATAGTGCCGTGCCGTTTTCAAGTCCGGTTTCTCTTTGAATTCATCCACTTTCCGTATATCCTGATCCACCTCTTCTCCCGCGGCTATATATCCGTATCCCGTTTCCGGGCGGCAAGGTCTGATACCTATGGTTACAATGGCCTTGCTTTGATCTGTCATCAGCAGTGCCTTGGCTATCACCCGGCGGAATTCATCCGTATTGATAACCAATGCATCCGCAGGAGTCACTACGATATTGGCGTGCGGGTGGTGTTTCTTGATTTTCCAGCAAGCGTATGTGATGCAGGGGGCCGTGTTACGTGCAACCGGCTCCGTCAGTATATGATGAGGCGGCACGGATGGCAATTGTTTCCTTACCGTCTCCTTATACTTATCCGAAGTCACTATCCATATATTATCCGGAATGCACAACCCTTGAAAGCGTTCCACTGTCAGTTGTATCAGGCTTTTGCCACATCCCGTCACATCAATGAACTGTTTGGGACATTCCGGCGTACTCATGGGCCAGAAGCGGCTTCCTATGCCGCCTGCCATGATAACGATATGAGTTTCCATAACACGTATGCTCTTTATTTCTTTTTATATTCCAGATACCATTGGTACATCTTGTGCACCCCTTCCTCTATGTCTATTTTGTGATGCCATCCCAGTTCATGCAATTTGGTCACATCAGTCAGTTTGCGCATGGTTCCGTCCGGTTTCTCCGGATTGAATGTAATGCTGCCTTTATATCCCGTTTCCTTTACTATCAGATGCGCCAGGTCGGCGATGGATATTTCCTTTCCCGTGCCGATGTTGATGTGGCAGTTGCGTATCTCTTTTGTGCCGGGACGGTAAGTATCTTTAAAGTCCACATGCTCCATGATGAAAACACTGGCATCCGCCATCTCCTCACTCCATAAGAATTCGCGCAGCGGCGTGCCTGTTCCCCACAGTTCCACCCCGTCCTTGCTGATGCCGTAGCTTTTCAGGATGGCCAGTATCTCCTCTGTTCTGCTCTCCCCGTTTATACCTTCCACCGGGCGCATATCCAGATCATAGCGTATGTTCTCCCAGTCACCCTCGTTCAAGCATTTGGCAAGATGTATTTTCCTGATCATGGCAGGCAGCACATGGCTGCGTTCCAGGTCGAAATTATCATTGGGGCCATACAGGTTCGTAGGCATTACAGCGATATAGTTGGTACCATATTGCAGGTTGAAACTCTCGCACATTTTCAGCCCCGCTATTTTGGCGATGGCGTATGGCTCATTCGTATATTCCAGCGGGGAGGTGAGGAGAGCATCCTCCTTCATAGGCTGTTGTGCGTCTCTGGGATAAATGCAGGTACTTCCCAGAAACAATAATTTCTTCACTCCGTGACGGAAGCTTTCCCCTATCACGTTCTGTTGTATTTGCAGGTTCTTGTAGATAAAGTCCGCCCTGTATGTGCTGTTTGCCATGATACCTCCCACGTGGGCGGCAGCAAGGATTACATATTCCGGTCTTTCTTGGTCAAAGAAGTCCTTTACGGCAACTCCGTCCAGCAAGTCCAGTTCCTTGTGGCTTCTGCCGGTCAGGTTGGTGTAGCCCTTTTCTTGCAGGTTACGCCAAATAGCGGAGCCCACGAGTCCGTGGTGCCCTGCTATATAAATTTTGGCTGATTTCTCCATTGAAATTCTTGACTAATGATTTAACAGCTTGCTTTGAGATGAAGTTTCTTCACGAATTTCATATCGTGTTTCACCATGATTTTCACCAGTTCCTCGAATGAAGTCTTGCGGGGATTCCATCCCAGTAACGTTTTGGCTTTGGTAGGATCTCCCAGTAATTGTTCCACCTCTGCCGGGCGGAAATATTTGGGATCCACCTCTACCAGCACCTTGCCTGTAGCTGTGTCAATACCTTTCTCGTTCACACCTTCACCTTCCCAGCGCAAGTCGATGCCCGCTTCCTTGAAAGCAAGGGTGGCAAATTCGCGTACAGTGTGATATTCTCCGGTGGCTATAACAAAGTCTTCGGGCGTATCGTGTTGCAGAATCAGCCACATACATTCCACATAGTCTTTGGCATATCCCCAGTCGCGCAGGGAGTTCAGATTCCCCAAGTACAGTTTATCTTGGAATCCTTGTGCGATGCGTGCCGCCGCCAGGGTAATTTTCCGGGTAACAAAAGTTTCGCCCCGGCGTTCACTTTCGTGATTGAACAAAATACCGTTTACGGCAAACATGCCATAGCTTTCGCGGTAATTCTTGGTTATCCAGAAACCATATTGCTTGGCTACTCCGTATGGAGAACGGGGATAGAAAGGAGTAGTCTCTTTCTGAGGAACTTCCTGCACCAGTCCGAAAAGTTCCGAAGTAGATGCCTGATAAATCTTGGTTTTCTTTTCCAGCCCCAATATACGTACCGCCTCCAGCATGCGCAGCGTACCTACCGCATCCGCTTCCGCTGTGTATTCGGGCACGTCGAAGCTTACTTTTACATGGCTTTGTGCGGCCAGATTATAAATCTCGTCAGGTTGTACGGACTGTATGATACGTATCAGTGAGCTACTGTCCGTCATATCCCCCCAATGCAGGTTCACCAATCGGTTCTGCTTCATATCCCGTACCCATTCGTCCAGATACAGATGTTCTATACGTGCAGTGTTAAATGAAGAAGAACGTCTCAGGATACCATGTACCTCGTATCCTTTTTCTATCAGGAACTCGGCCAGGAACGAACCGTCCTGTCCTGTGATACCTGAAATCAATGCTACTTTTTTACTCATATTTTGTATTATTATTAAAAAAATGTTTTATATCATGACCTGTCTTCATGCATACTTGCATTTGGACCGGTATAAATAATTCTTATTCTTTTTTATTTGCGGCGTCAGGTTGTATCAGGCTCTCTTCCTCTGCTTCCGGTATTTCACTCCACGGCAGTCTGGCTTCAATGAACTGTGGAATCTTTGAAAGAATTTTACCTTTCAGTGCCGAGATGGGTTTTATGCCGTGACTTTTATACATTCTCAAGTCCTCCGCCCATTTCAGTTTGCTTTTTCCCGCATCGGTAGAAAGCCCCCCCATTCTCATTTTCACAATGTATTTGTTCAGGTAATATACTTTCAGGTCGGCTTCATACAGATAGCGCACCAGCAAATCCGAGTCGGCGGCTATCTTATAACTTTCGTTGTAAAGCCCCCATTTATCCATACACTCCTTCTTTATATAGACAGTGGGGTGGAGTGGGAGCCATCCGTTTTTCACATTCTCTTTGCTGTACCGTCCGCTTATCCAGTTTCGTATCATCTGGTTGGTGTCGTCATAATCTACAAAGACCCCGTTGCCGTATATCATATCCGCATCCTGTTCCTCGAATGTTTTCACAATTTCGGAGATGGTGTGAGATGAGAACAGGAAATCATCGGAGTGAATCAGACCGATAATATCTCCTGTTGCTGCACGTATTCCTTTGTTGATCGCTTCATACATACCTTTATCCGGCTCGGAGATAATTGTATCTATCCCATTTTTATATTCATTGATGACAGCCAGCGAGTTATCTTTCGACGCTCCGTCCACCACAATGTATTCTATGTCGGGATAATCCTGTTCCAGCACACTTTCTATTGCTCCACGAATGGTGGCTTCCCGGTTGTAGCAGGAAGTGATAATTGAAACTTTCATAATGTTGATGCTTTTATAATGTAAGTGGTTATTTATCTAAATACGTTCCTTTTATGAATGCCTTGATTCTCTTGTCATTCCATCCAAAGCGTTTTTTTATTTCATAAATTTTGGCATCTACCAGGAAACGATACCAGAAACCTTGTAAAAAGTGCCATATAAAGCCCTCTTTTCCATCCAGAAATCCCCCTTTCAGAATGTAGCGTATATTGAAATTGATAAATGGCCGTAAGAATAGCGGTGCTTTTATATATTTCACTTTCAGCCACCGTTTACGCTGTTCCTCTGTACCCCAAAACTTGGCCTGTACTTCTTTGCCTCTGTCGTCCAGTCCGTATTCCATCATCAGCATATCCGCCATTTCCCGTGTAGCATATCCATTGTGCTTTTCTGTCCACCAGGTCAGATCATTCAAATTGGCGTCCACTTGATTCCCCTCTTCCACTGTGATTGTTGTTCCACTGAAGATGCGGATATGTTCATCCATCCATCGGTTCTCACACTCCCCATGTCCTCTTCGCCATACTTTCAGGTGGTAAGACGGATACCATCCCCCGTGTAGCAGAGGCTTTCCCATAAAATCTATACGCTTGCGGACGTATACTCCATTTACCTCATTGTTACATTCCGCCAATGCTTTTTTCATGGCAGGTCCCAAGTTACCCTCCAAAAACTCATCAGCGTCAATGCGCCATATCCATTCTGTTGTAATGGGACAATTCTTCAGCCCCCAGTTGAACTGTGTCGCATAGTTTTTCCAAGGATTTTGGTAAACTTGCGCTCCTGCTTCTTTCGCAATTTCTACAGTTCGGTCCTTGCTGAAAGAATCGATGACGAATATTTCCTCACAGATATTTTTAAGCGAGTTGATACAACGGGATATATGTTTCTCTTCGTTGTATGTAAGAATGATGGCAGCTATGGAATTATTCATTTTTCAAAATTCTTTTTTTTATATATTTAGCCGGATTTCCTGCATAAACTCCCCACGGCTCTGCGTCTTTTACCATTACTGTACCTGCGCCTATCACAGCACCTTCCCCAATCTCTATATCAGGACCGATGAATGTATTAGCGCAAATCCATGTTTGATTGCCGATACGGATTTCGGGACGTAGTAGGGGAAGAGCCGGATCGGTATAGTCATGTGTGCCTGCACATACATGGACCCGATGGCTGACAGTAGCTTTTTCTCCTATTGTTACTTTACCTAAATTATAGATCAGGGTTTCTTCTCCAATGGCACTCCAATCGCCTATTTCCAGATTCCACGGGAACCAGATAACGGTGGAGGAGTAGATATGGACATGTTTTCCTATTTTAGCTCCGAATAGGCGTAGTATCGTATTTCTGTATCCGAAAGCTATACGGGGAGAATTACGGAAAAAGAATTTTCCGAATGTCCACAGTATACGTTTTACATAGACCCATTTGGAGTAGTTCAGATGATTGCGGTTTTCTGCTATGTTGAGTTCCATGTTTATAGACAAACTTTTTTATATAGTTCAACCATATCTTGAGCAACTTTTTGTGATGAAAAATTTTCTTCAATTAATTTACGTCCGTTATGTCCCATTTCTTGTCTTCTTTCAATAGGAGTTTGAATAAACTCTTTTATAGCCGTAATGATTTCATCCACTGAGCGATGTATCCACCATCCACATCCATATTCGGGGATTTTAGGCCAAGGGGCCCCTTGAGTAGTAATTACTGGGGTTCCACAAAGCAGAGATTCTGCAATTACTATTCCAAAATTTTCATTGAGGGTTGGTAAAACAAACACATCAGATTCTCTATAAGTATTCCATTTGTCATCACCAAATAATCCGCCAGTAACAGTTATTATGTTACTAATTCCTTTTTCTTCTGCCATACGTTTAAGATCTTTTATAGTATAGTCTGATTCGATTCCAGCAATTATTACTTTCCAGTCTTTTAGGTCATTTTTCATGTGAAAAATAGCTTGCATCAGTAAATCTATACCTTTATTTCGGCGATATAGTGCTAAAAATAGTATCTGTTTTCGTTCTTCCCAACTTTTTTTCATGGCAATCCCATCTATTACAATGCCATTGGGGATAATGGCGATATTTTTATTATATCCTAACTTGATTAGATTCTTTTTTTCAGTATCTGCTGTAGCAACTAAAAAATTAGCTAGTTTTATTGCTCTTTTTTGATATAATAATAATGCTGGAAGTTTTTTAGCCCAATAATTTTTTTTTATATTCCATGGTTCAAGCATTCCGTGGGGTGACAAAAGTACAGGATAACCTTTAGTTTTTGCCCAAAATATTGTCCATGAACATTGTAGCATCCAACACCCGTTTACGTGTATTAAGTCTGGTTTTAGTTCATTAAGTAGTGTGCAATATTCATGTTTCATCCGCATGAAATGTTTGATGTTACCTTCAATATAATGTACAGAACAATGTTCTAATGTTATTTCATCATGGGTATGATGTGTAACAATATGTAGTTCAACTAGTTTTCCTAACTCATGTGAAAGTAATTGTAGATAAGCACTTACGCCACCACCTGATTTCCCAATTGATGGAATGTAATGTAATATTTTCATGATATTTTATTTATCTTCCTCCTACACAAATGCTGTATAGTTTAGGTAGGTTTTTTTTAAAATAAAATCCTATAATAATGAATAACAAGGTAAATATCCATGGGGATATTAGATAATTTACAGCAAATCCTATTGAGGAATGTCCCAATATTATAATTAATAATTTACGAATGATATTTAAGGTTGGTTCATGGAAAAGATAAATGAAGAAAGTAAATCCGCATGCTGTCATGAGTACATTATGCTTTTTAATTTCAAAATCCTTAGGACAGAATTTGTCATATAAAATCCATATTGAGGTTATGCCAATCATAATTATTGGAATTTTTATTTGTTTCCATAATTCACATGGATATAATATCTCTGCTATACATAAGATGGTAAAAATAACTGGAATAAATATAGATTTCAAATTTGATAATTTATCCAAAAAGCAATATCCGAACATAAACCAAAGCATACCTAACAAAGGCAGAATTGGTATTGTGAAATAGTTCAGGACAAATAGTATTCCAAAAACTGCATATTTGCTGGTTTTTTCGCTTGCATA
>OHAR01000486.1_pt1 | contig 11303 bp, 7 predicted proteins | sample 1577211 | NCBI WGS metagenome assembly OHAR01 (sample SAMEA3879514, study PRJEB24766) | human gut metagenome | biome: human-associated habitat; feature: feces | place: USA | collected 1985/1987
AGAAAATTTCTGGACACGGGAGAGATAGAATCTCATTTTGAAGAACAACAATTTTTTGAGATCAGAAAACGGGCAACATTACTGGAATATCCCCATACAGTAATCCTGATGGAACAGGATTTTGCAGAGAGAAAAGTCATAGATTACTATGTTATTTACGATATAAAAGAAAGCAGTAAATATAAACCGACCATTGTAAATGAATATGTAGATAATATAATATTGGGGACAGGGGAATATAAGTGCGAATATGAAATATTGCTTAGCTGCAGTGATGCAACAAGAAGAGTGGTTATCCCAGTTCGGACGATTAATGTCCCAATGTATGATTTTATAAACAGCATTGAAGATGAAATAGAAGATGTCATGGACAGATGTTCGGAAGAGAACGTCTTTAACAATATAATCATTGATACAGGAGACTATTTTCTGCTCGATATGTTTGACAAGTATGGTCGCACATATAAAGTTGAACTTACAAGTGTTTATGATTTCATAAAAATGATTGTATCTATCCGGCAGATTAAATGCGAATTCTTTCCTTATGAGAAGAAATAGGTGTCAGTAAGTGTCAGTAGAAAGGTAAAAAGAGCTGTGTTATAATAAAATCAGTAAATTAGATTTAAATAGTAGAAGAAAGAAAAGCAGAAGGAACACAATCTTCTGCTTTTTTTGTACCGAAATTCGGCACGGATTAAAAAGCAGAGGTGATGGCATGGACATTGTACAAATAACAGACAGAATATTAGTATCCATCGGGATAGGAATGAGTGCTGCATTTCATTTATTTCGATTTTCTATTATGACATTAATGCCAGCAATAGAAGATATAAAAACAGACGTATTATTGGAAGGATTGTCGTTAGAAAGAGTATTGATCATAACGGTCAGTGTTTTGGTCAGTATATCACCGACTTTTTTAGCGATAAAGAACAGGGGACAGAGAGTGAGCCTTTGCCATTTACAGATATTTTTACTGGTATATATATTGTGTACTTATTTTTATGATCTGTGGAAAATTAAGCATTGGCTATACGGGTGTATCGTGTTAATCTTCTGTATAAATTTGACATGGTGCGTCATAGAATTTTGTCAGGAATATGTGCCGAAATTCGGTACACATAAACGTAAAAAAGATTCTGAAAAAAGCAGACTGGAACACTGGAATAGTGAAAAATAATGTGATATATTAAAGCTAAACATAAAAGTTGGAGATGGAGTGATATGATAGATAAATATACCGAAAATCTCCGGCAAATCTATTTATAAATGTGCCGAAATTCGGTACGGAACAGGAGGAAGTTATGAGAGAAAAAACGATGAAGAAAGGGCATTTGTTACTGACATTACTTGCTTTTGTGAGTTTGATGTGGTTAGGAACAATTCATGCAAATGCAGCAACGGTAAAGGCAAAAGTTGATGTAAAAAAATTTTATGGAATTGCGGAGCAAGTTTTGCAGGAGATAAACAAAGAAAGACGAAGTAATGGATTACAGGATTTAAAGATGGATGCAACTCTTACGGAAGCAGCAATGAATATAGCATTACAAAAACAGGGTGGAGACGCATCCGTAAGTGAGCCAGAGATTTATAATGATAGATACATATATAAAAGTGTTGGTATATTAGGTAATGTAGATGGTTATGATGAATATGAGGATAACCTATGGAAAGAAACAACTAAGGGAAAAGAACCGATTACAAAACATGTGTCAAAGTTAGGAAAATTTCTTTATAAAGATGATGACATTTCTTCTAAAATAGGTATAGGAATTATAGCTACAGATAATCCTACAAGTATTCCTAGAGAGTTGAATAATGGAAGTCGATATAATGTAACTTATTGTTTCTTATCCAATGATAGCAAACATGATACTACAAATTACAATCCATATGTAAATAATGGAAAAACTGTTCGGACTCAGATGGATTTGTATATTGATTCATCGAATACCTATTTAATTGTAGATGCTAATGAAAATTGTTTGACACCAAAATATGCTTATGATGTGATAAAAAAAGGAGAGAAAAGAAACGCACATCCAGGTATATGGGAAAATATTCCTGACACTGGGGCAAAACGTTTCTTATGCAAACTTTCCAATAATGGTGCCTCATGGAATAGTTCTAATCCATCCATAGTTTCTGTAGATGCTAATGGAAATATAACAGCAAAGAAAAATGGGATTGCAACAGTAACAGTTAGAGTAGGAAGTTTACAGGCAACTAAAAAATATGTGGTTTCTTATAATTAGTGTGGATACAGATACACTTTTGTCCCTTCCAAATTGGAAATCTAAATCAGATATTCCTAAAGAATATACGGGAAACTGTTATGCCGGGGGATATGCACTGGAAGTAAAAAATGGTCGGATTACATGGTCTAAAAATATGAAGACAAATAAAGTTACAAGACCAGGAAAGAAAAAAAGCGTCACAAAGGTAAAGAAAATTAAAGGGAACTACTACAAGATTATTTCCAAATCTAAAAAGACAGTCCAGTATGTAAAACCTGTTAAGAAAAATATTATTTCTGTAATTATTCCATCTTCGATAAAATTTAACGGAAAAAGATATAAAGTAACAGGGATTGCAGCGAATGCTTTTAAGAATTGTAAAAAATTAAAGAAAGTAACGATAGGTATAAATGTTAATAGCATAGGAAAAAGAGCATTTTATGGATGTTCTAAGTTACAGACAATTAAAGTAAAAACTTCGAAGTTAACTGGTAGTCGAGTTGGAAAACAGGCATTTAAAGGACTTAATAAAAAAGCAGTAATTAAAGTTCCAAAGAAACAGTTAAAAGCTTATAAGAGACTTTTTAGAGTAAAAGGTGTTGGAAAAAAAGTAACTATTAAAAAATAGAAAATTGAGTACGGAAAAGGATATTCGAAAGAATGTCCTTTTTTTGTACCCATTTTTAGATGTGGAAAGGATTTATTTATGAATTTTTCAGTAAAAAATCCGAATAAGAGAAAAAATACATATTATTCTCAGGTTTTAATCTACCGTCAGCATTTCACGCAAAATTTCACTGCTGATAATGCCTGTTTCTTCTTCATAATATTTATATCATAAGAAGAGATTTAGAAATTTTTATATGAAAGAAAAATAAATTGCTGACTGTGGTTTAAAAAGAAATTGAAGATAGAAAGGAGGATAGACTGGAATTAGGACTAAGAAACTTTTTAGTCTATATCAACAATGGTAATAGCGAGAGGAGTGTTTAATCATGAAAAAGTTAGTTCATGTAAAAAGTTTAATTACGCTGGCATTATGTTTGATGATGTGTTTTACCTTTTTTGCCCCTGCATCTACTGTACAAGCAAAAAAAAGAGTAGTTGATAATGTTTTTATGTATCCAACAGATCCATATAGTTATCCTACGTGTACAGGTTGGGTTCCTTGTAAGAAAATATTTACAAGTTCTAAAAAGGCATCGAAAACTTATGTCAGAGAAACTGCATGGAAAGTCATTGATACAGCATATCTGTATAAAGCTGCTACATCAAGAGGTAAAGTGTTCTATACAAAATATAAAATGAAACAGCTTTATCGGTGTCGTATGCATTACAAAAAAGGATCAAAGAAATACACGAAAGATGAAATGGATCAGATTACAGTACAGAATATGGGAACAACAAAAACGAAACCGAAAAAACCTTACAAAAAATGGTAACTGAAAAGGAGGTTTTTATATGAAAAAAGCAACTACGATAAGAAAACTAATTACTCTATCCTTGTGTCTTATGATGTGTCTTAGTGTTTTTGCACCAGCATCTGTATTCGCTAAATGTTCTCATAAGAATACAAAGTTAGTTGTCTTGAAGGAAGTCACTTGCACAAGAAACGGAAAATGTGTGAAAGTTTGTATAAAATGTGGAAAAAATTTAAAGACATGTTCTGTAAAAAAACTAGGTCACACTTATAAACACATCTATATTAAACCTACCTGTAATAATAGGGGATGGGAAGGAACTATGTGTAAGCGTTGCGGATATAGTGTCGCAGAAAAATCATACCCTGCATTAGGTCATAATTATAAAACAACCGTTTATAAAGGAACTTGTAACACTCCTGGGGTAACTGTTAAAGTATGCAAACGTTGTGGCGATAAAAAATCGTATTCTACTGGAAAAGCTTTAGGACACAAATGGTCAAAATGGAAATTAGTTTCAATCAATGGAGGAAAGGCACGCTATTCGCGTACATGTTCCAGATGTCATAAAACGGAATATAAAAATAATTAATTAAATATGAATCAGAAAGGATGTTAATCATGAAAAAAATCCTTATACTAACATTATGTTTCTTAATGTGTTTCATCACTTTAACTCCGACAGCTTTCGCCAAGTGTTCACACAAAAATACTAAATGGGAAACACTGCAGGAAGCAACCTGTACAAAAGCAGGGAAGAGGGTAAAATTATGTACAAAGTGTGGTAAAAGTCTTAAAACAGAAACAATTAAAAAGAAAAATCATACATTAAAACGTTATATCAAAAAAGCCACTTGTACATCTAATGGATTAAATTGGGAACGTTGTTCTCGCTGTAAATATACACGTGTACTTAATAAAATTCCAGCGAAAGGACACGCTTTTGGTGTTACGCATTATGGAGCAAGTTGCACAGCTCCAGAGATGACTATTAAGACTTGTGAACGTTGTGGTAAAAAAGAAACAACAACGAAGGGTAAACCTATTGGTCACAAATGGGGAAAATGGCAGTTGGTTTCAGTAAATGCAAGTGGTGTGAGAAATTATCGAACATGTGTCAGATGTGGCTTAAAGCAATATAAAAGCAGTCGTTATAAGTTTTAAGGCAGAAAATGCCGGGGAGTAGTCAGCCAAATTAACTGGAATCGAATTCTAAAAGTTTATAAGAGGCTGTTTAGAGCAAAAGGCATTGGAAAAAAATAAATATCAAAAAATAGAACATTGAATACGGAAAAGGATATTCGAAAGAATGTCTTTTTTTTGTGTCCGCTTTTAGAGATGGAAAAGGGTAATTATATTATGATACGAGGACCACCATAACAATTAATGAAGATATATAAATAGAATAAGAAAATATGAGGAGAGAAGCTATGAAAGCAAAAATGATATTAAAAAAGGGAATGGTATTTCTGTTTGCTATGGTAATGGTATTAACAGGGATTTTTTCCTTGGGCGTAATGGCAGCTTCCGGACTGGAAGGGGCATATATTAGCCCTAAATCAAAGATGGGATTACAGTATGCCAACAATTTTAGCCGAGATGTATCAAAAAGTCAGGTAAGTGTACCAAATTTTATGGCAGATAGCGATACAAATGGTGAGGAACCCAATAAAAGTTTTAACGCACAACAGGTGGCAGCAGGTAATTCCGATGCTGGTCAGAAATGGCGTGGTTTTGCCGCCTACGCAAAAAATCATGACCCATCTGATTTTTGGGTAAAGTATAAAAATGTTACGACAGCAAATGGAAAGTCGGTTGATTTAAAAATAGAAGTGACCGATTGGAAAACACAGAATGACGAATCCAAACCATTGCCATCAAATGGTGATATGTTCGGGCATGATAACAATTCAGCACATCTTGGTTATGCCATTGGATTTTCTTATAAGAAAACGGGAGTTGTCATGTTCTCTGGTTTTAAATGGGTAAAATTTAAGTATACGTTTTTATATAATGGAACGAATACAAAAGCTCCATTTACTGGATTTGCTACATTCCAGGATATTGATCAGAATCAGTATGTTACCATCACAGATGGGACAGAATGTATCTCTAAAGCCTCCTATATTGGTGGCAGTGATGGAAATACATGGTGTGAGCCGGATGGATGGACATATAAATCCATAAAAGATCAGAATGCTTCTTCGGGTATGGGAAGAGATACTTTTGATAAGACATGTATTTCACTTTATGTAAATAATATGACGGATATGTCCATCAAGTATGGCTGGACAGGTCATACAGCTATTGCTTATTTCGATTTAGCCCCATGGGCGATGAATTCTTTTGAAGATAATGCAAATCCTGATGTCCCGAAGAAATTAATCCAGAGTGGAAGTTCATGGATCAGCAATGAAAAAACATCAGCAGTAGCTTATAAATTAGGGGATACTTATTCATACCGTTACGAGGATACTACTCCGACCTATGCAACGGATATTCTAGCAAAGTTAGTAAAGGAGCAAAATAAAACTGCGATTTCTTCCTATGTATGGGAAGATACTTTGGATGCGGGGCTGACCTATATACCAAATTCTATGCAGATAGATGTGGGAGGGAATGATTTTACAAGTAAATTTGCAGACTCTTCTAATGGACAAAACATTAAATTTAGTGCGAAGACTACAGCGTTAAGTGATACTTCATTTTATGGGAAAAAAGTAACGGTCACATTTAAAGTAAAGATTAAAGATTCATCTTATAACTGGCTTGGGCATGAGCGTACTGCAGATAATAAATACCGTCTGATTCCAAATACAGCAAAAAGAAGTATGACATATCTGAAAAAACTGGCATATGATGACAAAAAGAAAGTATATACGGTAACAGATGGAGACTATACATCTATTCCACAGAACACTTCTACCGTCTGGTCAAAAGTCCCTATCGGTGACCCGGACAATCCTGATCCAGACCCGAAGAAGACCGTTTCCGATGAGGACGAGAAAAATGTCCTGAACAATACGCTTACGAATGCGGATGAGACATTCACTTATACCGTTTCTAAAGAAATTGAAAAGAACATGCCTTCTACCGCAAAGTATTCCAAGGTTGTAATCAAGGATGCTGTTGATTCCTGTCTGACGGTTGATTCCGTTAAGTTTTATGCAGGGGATAAGGATGTCACAAGCAGTTTTGCTCCTACTTCCGCAAACAAGGGAAATTATCTGGAATATGCAGCATCTTCTGAATTACTAAATAACAAAGATTTTTACGGAAATAATGCGGGAACGACCGTAAAGATGGTTATAAAGACACACATTGATGCGAAGAAAGTATCTATTGAAACGCTTCGTGAGCATGGACATCTTGTTGAGAATGACAAGAAAACAGAGACAAATATCAAGATTAAAAATGAGACAACAGTTACAACAACAAAAGCCGATAATCAGGGTACATGGGATGTCGATAAGAAGGTAACCCCGCCACCGACTACAACAGATTCTCCGATCCCATCCATCAAAGATCCAGTGAAAAAAGTATCGGATAGTGATGACCTGAATTGGGATGCGACAGTAAAACAGGATGGAGAAAAAACGCCAGGAAGCCATAACCGTGTCACAGATGTAACAAATCAGTGGCTCTATACTTTAACACAGGAAATCCCGGCACATACGGTAGAGTTATATCATTACAAATCATTTACTATCACAGATGCCGTAGATTCCTGTCTTTCTTATGATGTAAAAGACATTACAATCAAAGCAGGGGACAAGGATTATACCGATAAATTTGACATAACAAAAGGGGACGATAACAGCCTTACGCTCACAGCAAAATCAGATGTATTGGCTTCTGATGAGTTCTATGGCGGAAAATCTGGTAATAAGATTGTCGTTTCTTTCCCTGTAAAGATTTCAGCCGATGCAAAGACGTTAAAAGATGAAAATCTTGGACACCTTGAGATTGGCGGAAAGAAAATGGCACATCTGCAGAAGGTATCCGACCTGCAGAAATTATCTGGATTTACTGACCTGGTAAAGAGCAAGGACAATGAGTATGTCTATGCGTTCTTAAATCAGGCAAAGAGCCATATTGATTCCCAGATAAAATATGAGGGACAGACTGGCATAAAAGACCGTACTACAGATAAAGTAGAGACAGCCGTAGAGACAGCCGACCCTACAATCAAAAAGGAAAGCAGTAAATATGAATGGCAGGTTGGAGATAAAGTAGATTACATAATCAATGTCGGTGATGCTAACAGTAACAGTATCGCAGATAATGTTGTTGTTACCGATGAAAGTCTTCCAAAGGCAATGCTACCGGATAAAGATTCTATCACCATCAGCAGCACCTTTGATAAAGAAAAATCCGGGGCACCGGAGGACCGAGACATCAGTAAGGATGCAAAGATAGAATACACAGAGAAAGGATTTGTTATCACAATCCCGAAACTGTACCGTGGGGAAGCTGCAACAATCAAACTGACCTGTACGGCAAAAGAAAAATCTACCTACGATTCCATCACAGACCAGTGGACAGACTGTCTGGAAAAAGCAAATGCAGATAAGAAACTTACCTGTGTAAACGGGGAAGTGATTGAAAATAGGGCATTTGTTACGGCAACTTTAATGTTAAAGGACAAAGATACCCCTCCAGATGATCTGGAACGTGTATGGGTGAATACTCCTCATCTGAACATTAAAAAGTCCGTAGAAAAGAAAGAATACAATGTAGGGGAGACAGTGAAATATACCCTCGTTGTCACAAATGTACATGAAGGTACTCTGGCAAGAGACATTGTCATCACTGACCAGTTACAGACTCCGGGTGAGACAATCGTTGAAGGTACCATCCGTTTGAAGGATGAGACAGGTGCCGTATATGACCTCGGTAAAAAAGCTGGAAAAGATGCAGAGAAACCTTATCTTGAGACACAGGATGATACTTCCTTTAAGATTACAACAGGGATGAACTTACGCTATGACGGCGAATCTCCATTTAAGAAGCTGGCAGAGATTGATGATAAGGTTCATTGGAAGAAGGAAGGCTTGACTCAGGAAGAGTGGGATGCACCAATCACACATACGAAGTTTACAGTAACTTATGAAGCAAAAATAAATAAAGAGCCTGCTGACACAAATCAGTTTGTAAATGTTGCGACTGCAAAAGGTTCTAATACAGACGAAGTAAAAGATGATGAAATCGTTTATTTAAAAACTCCAGTCATCAAAACAGAAAAAGAAAGCGATAAAGATTCTTACCAGAAAGGTGAGACTGCAAAATATCACTTAACTGTAACACAGACAAGAGAGGACAGAACTGCAGTAAATGTAGTGATCAAGGATGCCTTAAAAGATGAAGATTCCGAAAAAGAAAGAATCAAAGGCGATACGATTAAGGTCTACTACAACGGCAATGAGTTTACACCTGTTTCTGTAAAATCCGATGATACTTCCTTTACGATTGAAACGGGAAAGAACCTTACAGTAAAAGATAAGCTGGAAGTTACCTATGATGCGGAAGTTCTTTCTGATCTTAACAAAGATTCTATCACGAATATCGTAAAAGCAAAGGCAGACAATGCGTATGCAGAGATTGAACTCGATGTGCCAGTCACAAAGGTAACGCAGAATATCTCTGCAAGAAAAACCTCAAACCCGGCATCAGGAACGGTTGTGAAACAGGGTGGACAGGTCATCTACTATATTGATGTTCATAATGATTCTGATACCACACTGAAGAACGTCCTTGTAAGGGATGCTGTTCCAGAGCTTAGCAGTTATATTGAGGGTTCTGCGTCGAATAACGGTAAGATTATGGAAATCAATGGGAAACAGTATGTTACCTATGTCATTGATACCCTTCGTGCCGGAAGTACACAGACCCTTTCTTTTGCTGTCACTGTGGATGAAAAAGCGACATCAGAAGATGTTATCTTAAATACTGCAGAGATAAAAGAAACAACGGAGAAAGACCTGAACGAAGATGGAAATATCCCGGATGACCTCTGGAATGAGGACTTCAAAGAAACAAACACAACAAAGCACCCATTATCAAACTGGGCTACGGATATTAAGACCGTAAAAGTCGGTACGCCAGACAGCTATATCGAAAAGAGGGCAGATTCCGCTGTTTATGATGTAGGGGAGACAATCCATTATACGATCGTTGCAGAACAGACAACAAAGGATGGTAAATTGACAAATGCTGTTGTAGAAGATAAAGACCTTCCTGACGGTGTAGATATTGATTATGATTCTATAAAAGTGGATGGAAACACAGTACCAGAACAGGATACCGTGACTTCTGATACAAACAGTATCTATCTCATCCGCACGAAAAAGGGATTTAAAGTTGTTTATCCAGAACTTTCCGAAAAATCTACAATCACATTTGATGCCGTAATCAAGAGTGAGAAATTGGTAGGCAAGAAGATTCCAAATAAAGCAACGATCATTTCAGACCAGACCCCGGAGAAAGAAGCAGTAGTTAATGTAAAAGTACCGAAAAATCCAGTGGAAAAGGTTATCAAGAAGATAATCAACCGAAAGGGTGTATCTGGAAACAGCTCACCAAAGAGTGTTAAGACTGGTTTAAGCACACATACAGGATTATTTGCAGGTATCGCAGCCGCACTCTTAGCAGCCGCAGCTATTCTTATTAAAAAGAGACGGAATGCGAAAAAGAAACCAATGACTTTAGAAAAATTCTAAATCTATAAACAAAGAATGAGGGAGAGCCTGCCGGCACTCTCTCTTTTTTACAGGAGGGAAATTTATGAAAGAAAAGGTACTCCGTTTAAATCTGACTATATTATTTTTGCTGTTTGCAATGATGCTTGTAAGTCCGTCTGCAGCATCGTTAAAAAATCCAGTGAGTATCACTGTAGAAGCTAAAAGCAAAAAGAAAGCAGCAAAGAAAAGCACTACAAGAAAGCCGACTACAAGAACCAATTATATTACTATGAAGAAAAAAGAAAAATTATGGGTTGGTCCAAGTGTAGCAGCAATGCATCCTGAAACAAAGGATTGGAAAAGCAGTAATTCTAAAATAGCAACAGTATCCACGAAAGGAGATGAAGAAGGTTTTCATAAGGTGACTGTGAAGAAAAAAGGAACAGTCACTATTAGCTGTACTGTGAAAAAAACTCTCCGAGGATGGATAAAAGGTGATGTCCATAAATGGGTAATTACTATTAAGTAAAAAATAACGTGCCGAATTTCGGCACATTTAAAAGAAAATTTTAAACAAGAGTAAATAGGGGAGAGCCAACAGGCTTTCCCTATTTGATGGAGGAGATATGGAAGATTATGCAATCCTGATCATTTTATTCCTAATGGCAGTATGTTTACTGATATTAACAGTCATCGGCTATTGGGGAGTTTTTTGCAAAGCTGGCGAAAAAGGCTGGAAAGTGCTGATTCCATTTTATAATGAATATCTGTTATTTAAGATAGCATGGAAACCTTCCATCTGTCTTTTCAAATGGCTCTGCCTTTTTTTGTACGAAGTAGTATCTATAACATTAAAAGCAGGTGTACTTTTAGAGATGCTGCAGCTTATACTGCCAAGTATAGCATTTGTACTGACAGTAATGCTTTATCACCGTCTAAGCAAAGCATTTAGACATGGGTTTGGT
>OHAR01000489.1_pt1 | contig 11265 bp, 6 predicted proteins | sample 1577211 | NCBI WGS metagenome assembly OHAR01 (sample SAMEA3879514, study PRJEB24766) | human gut metagenome | biome: human-associated habitat; feature: feces | place: USA | collected 1985/1987
CGAGCCCAGGCGCAAGGAATCCGGACAATGAAATCGACGCACGGTAGCGTTCCGGGTGCACGCGCAGCAAGTGAATAGCCAGCAGACCGCCCTGCGAAAAACCAATCGGCACCACGGCACGGTCGTCGGGAATGTTCGCCGAAACCCAATCGTCGATTGCTTTCGCTGCGGCGAATGCGTCACGGTCCAAATCCTCGCCGGTATCCACACAATCATGCAGCCACGAGTACGCGCCGGGTGCAAAGCGGCCAGCCGGCTGCAGCGTCAACGGCGCGCGCAACGAGGCGAAATCGTTGTATGGCGCGACGTAGCGCATCATGTCGGCCAAGTCCGCCTCGTTCGATCCCCAGCCGTGCAGGCACAGGAACAACGGTCGTTTCGGCGCGGTGCTGCCGCCGCCGCGCGAATACTGCACATGCGTGATTTGCAGCGGTTCGCCGAAACGGCCCGGCACCACGTCCGATTCGCGTCCGATCAGCGCCGTCTCGTCATGCCCGTTGTTGTTTGCTTTGCTTTCGATTGCGTCGCTCATACCTTCCCAATATAGCGTGCGTTTGCGGCACGCGTTCGCAGTGCGAAGAGGGCTGCGGAAAAGTTGCGAAAAAAGAAGACCCCGGCGGGATCGGCCACCGGGGAGAGAAAGGAGAGAGAAGAAGAAAGGGTTCAATTGTCGGGAACTCTTGTGTTCCTGGTCGGCTCGTTGTGCTGACAGTTCATATATAACCATTCGATGCTGAGCACATGTCTGGTGTTTTCTGAAAACTTCCTGAAAATCCGATGGCGATTTCGTTCAGGCGCAATTTGGCACAGTTCCCGACGAACACGATTTCGGCTGGATGCGATTCCAGCCGATCGTCCGCCATTGCGCAATCGTCCGTCGCCACGCGATCCGAACGCCGGAAATCGAAAAAAACGTCAGATCTGCGCGTCCGCATCCACGCTCATCACATACACGTTGCGTCGCAGCTGCTTGCTTTGCGCACGCGTGATGTCGCCGGCCTCATACATGTCCTGGATCACGCCCAGCTCGATGCCGTAGCTTTCACGCTTGACCTCCTCGGCCTGTTCCTGCGCTTCGGCGCTGATGCCCATATTCGGACGCGCCCTCAACGCGGATTCGCTGCGTCGGTAGTCCAACAGCAGGCCGGAGCAGTGCTCGGTGTTGTACGTGTCTCCGCCCATCTCCTCATACAGTCGGTCGATCACATGTTCGATCGCATCCACCTGCACCACACGCGTATGCGCGAACAGCTCATCGTCGCTGAACAGCGGGGTCGTGCGCCGGATGCGGCTGTTCACGCGTCTCACCAGCGTACCTGTACGACGCTGCAATGCGCGCAGACGGCCCTTCAATCGCCAGATCGTACGACCGGAATTATGCTCCGTTTCGATGTGACGCAACGAGCTCATGATCTGGTCGAGCAGGCGCTCGCAGGCCTCGGCCTCCAGATTGTTCGCGGCGCGGTTCTCGGTCGGATTCGTCTTGATCGCCGCGCGCACGCCCGCCAGACGGTTCTTGACGTACTCCTTCTCCCAGTTGAGCGCGTCGATCTGCAGCTGCATGTAGCCCTGCGGATTGATTTCGCCGGTGCGCTGCTTCAGCCGCGTGATGCGTTTCGTATACGAATCGATGATCATGAGCACCGCACGTCGATTTTCCTGCGTGACGCGTCCCGACAGTTCCTCGACGGTCCGGCGCAGCACTTCGATGGTGATTTCCGTCATTTCCGTCGAATTGTCTTTATTGCGATTCGGCGCGAGCAACGGCAGCAGGAAATTCGCCAGCAGCAATGTCACTACTATCACACCGCCGGCGATGAAGATCAGCTCGTTACGCATCGGGAAATTCGCTCCCGCCGCAAGCGTGTACGGAATGGTGAACATCAGTGACAGTGTGATGGTGCCTTTCGGTCCGCCGAACGTCATGACGGCAGCTGATCGCCAGCGTTTCGCCGTCATCTTGCGTCGCTTGCCGGTTTCGGTGTCGCGCGCCAATCGCAGCATCAGCGAAATCCACAGGAAGCGCATGACGATCACCACTGCGGAAACCACAAGAATCGCAGTAAGCAGCAGCCAATTGCTGACGTGCGGATCGTCCCAGCTGGTGGTCATCGCGCTTGGCAGCAGCATGCCGAGCAGAATGAACACGGTGCCGTTCAGCGAGAATGACAGCACCCCCCATACGCTGGATGAGACGATGTTCGTACGTGCCACATTCGGGCCGATGCCGGTGCGGTCGAAGCGGATAAGCAGGCCGGCGGCCACCACCGAAAGAATGCCGGAAACGTGCACCGCCTCCGCGCCCAAATACAGGATGAACGGCAGGAACAGCTCCATCAGAATACGTGTGGTCATCGTTTCCCAGCCGAGGGAACGCATCGTTTCGAACACCACGTCGGCCACCATGCCCACGACGATGCCGAAGAAAGCGCCACCGAAGAAGGACACCACGAATTGCATGGTCGATTCGCCCACTTCGAATACGCCGCTGACGGCCGCCGCGATGGCGAACTGGAAGCCGACGATGCCGGACGCGTCGTTGAACAGCGATTCGCCTTTCAGCACGCTCGTCTGCCGTTGCGTCAGCGCCGCTTCCTTGCCGAGCGACGACACTGCGACCGCATCCGTCGGCCCAAGCGCGGCGCCGAGCGCCAAAGCCGCGGCGAGCGGAATCGCCGGCCATACGGCATGCAACGCGAAACCGACCGCCGCCATCGTCGCGATCGCCAAACCGATTGCCAATGACAATGACAGTTTCACCGATTTGAGCAGTTCCGATTTATCGATTTCGTGCGCTTCCAAATACAGCAGCGGCGCGATGAACAGCACCATGAACAGTTCAGGGCTGAGCGTCACGTCCGGAAAGAACGGCAGCTGTGATGCCAGCGCGCCCAACGCGATCTGCACGAGCGGCGTGGAGACCTTGGGTATGAAACGACTTAAGAAGGAGGATAATACGACGGCAGCGATGATGCATAGAATCAACTCGAATACCGCCAACGTGCCTCCTTCGCGCGTATTTCCCAACCTTTTCCAGCCTACCAAGAGGCGGTTATGAGCGTGTTTCGCCATGGGCTGACGTTCGTGCCGCTTCGGTTGGGCGCGCAGGTCGGGCATGCAGGTCGGACGTGCGGACCAGTCGTGCGGAGCGGTCGTATGGCCGCCGCTACACTGTGGCGTATGCGATGGGACGATGATATGGAACCGGCGATCGCGCTGGCCCGCGAAGCCGCCGCGGATGGCGAGGTGCCGGTCGGTGCCGTCGTGCTTGCCGCTGACGGACAGGTGATTGGCCGCGGGCGGAACCTGCGTGAGACGCATGCCGATCCGCTTGCCCACGCCGAAGTCAAGGCGATGGCTGAAGCGGCCGCCTCGCTTGACACTTGGAATCTCGCTGATTGCACGCTTGTCGTTACGTTGGAGCCGTGCCCTATGTGCGCCGGTGCCTGCCTGCAGACGCATATCGGACGTATTGTGTTCGGTGCGTGGGATGCCAAGTTGGGTGCATGCGGTTCGGTATGGGATATTCCCCGCGATCCGCACGTCGGACTTGTACCGGAAGTGATTGGCGGTGTGCGCGAAGCAGAATGCGGGCGATTGATGACCGATTTCTTCGCGCGCCGACGCTAATTACTTTCCGAAAGAAACAAACACGCAGGGCGATGGGAAGAAAAGCGGTATGCAGTATCATCAAAGCGTCATACCAACCAAGAATCGCAAGAAAAGGATGCTGCAATGACGCTCATTCAGACTTTCCACGGCACCGCTTCCAACGGCACACCCCTTACCGCCGTGTATGCCGAGCAGCCGGCTGCCGCCGCAGCTTTTGCTCTGGTGTTCCCCGGCAGCGATTTGCCGAGATTCGTGCATTGGGGTCGCCCGCTCACCGCACCGGAAACCGTGATCAACACGTTCGACGCGCTCGCTCCGCAGCGTGTTTCCGGAGCCCTCGACTACACCGCATGGCCGAGCGTGCTGCCGACACAGTCCGAAGCGTGGTCCGGCTCTGACCGTTTCGACGTGCGCCGTGACGGCGTGGAACTGTTCTGCAAGTTCCAGGTCACCGACATCAAAGCCGAAACCGTGGCCGCCGGCAAAACCTACACCATGGCCGAAAAAGACGGCTACCCCAGCTGGAGCGTGGCCTCCGAGCCCAAGCAGACGCCTACCGTCACCGTCACTGCCGAGGACGTGGAACAATGCGTGAAACTTACGTGGACCTGTGAGCTCGATGAAACCGGCCTCATCCGCCAGCATGCGGAGGTGACGAACACCGGCGAGGGACGACTCGAGATCGGCAAGATCGAACTTGCATTCAGCGTGCCCGCCGACGCCAACGAGATCCTCACCACCACCGGTCACCATCTGCGTGAGCGTTCCCCACAGCGCCAGGACTTCACCATCGGGCGCTTCGCCAAATCCTCCATGATCGGCCGCCCCGACTTCGACGCCACCCTGCTGCTCAGCGTTGGCGAACACGGCTTCGGTTTCACCCACGGCAACGTCTACTCCGCGCACGTGGCATGGAGCGGCAACAGCGTGCTGTCCGCGGAACGACTGTCCTACACCACTGGCGTGATCGGTGGCGGCGAAGTGCTCTTCGGCGGCGAAGTCGGTCTGGAACACGGTGAAAGCTACACCACGCCATGGCTCGTCGGCTCTTACGGCGAGGGGCTCAACGAAGTCGCCTCACGCTTCCACGGTTACATCCGCCGCGTGCACCGCGACTGGCTCGTGGACCATGGCATCGCGCCCAAGCCGCGTCCGGTCATCCTCAACACGTGGGAAGCCGTCTACTTCAACCACGATTACGACACCCTGACCGCCCTCGCCGACAAAGCCGTGGAAAGCGGCGTCGAACGATTCGTCGTGGACGATGGCTGGTTCGGCGCCCGCCGTGACGACACCGCCGGCCTCGGCGACTGGCAGATTTCGCAGGACGTCTGGCCCGACGGAGACAAGTCCCTGAAGGCGCTCGCCGACTACGTGCACGGCAAGGGCCTCGAATTCGGCCTGTGGTTCGAGCCGGAAATGGTCAACCCCGATTCCGACATGTTCCGCAACCATCCGGACTGGGTGCTGAAGCCCACCGCCGGTCGTCTGCCGATGCAGGGCCGCACCCAGCAGGTCGTCGACCTGACCAACCCGGACGCGTACGACTATATTTACGGTGCGATGGACAAGCTCGTCAGCGAGCTGGGCATCGACTACATCAAGTGGGACCACAACAAGCTCGTTACCGAAGAAGTCTCGCCGCTGACCGGCCGTCCGGCAGCGCACGCGCAGACGCTCGCCGTATACCGCATCTTCACCGATCTGAAGGCAGCGCACCCCGGCCTGGAAATCGAAAGCTGCTCCTCCGGCGGCGGCCGTATCGATTTGGGCATTCTTGAAGTAGCCGATCGCGTTTGGGCGTCTGACTGCGTCGACCCGGTGGAACGTGCCGACATCCAGCGCTACACGTCGCTGCTGGTACCGCCGGAAATGATCGGCGAGCACGTGGGCGCTTCCCCGGCGCATTCCACGCATCGCGCCACTTCGCAGGAAATGCGCATGGCCACGGCCTTCTTCGGACACATGGGCATCGAATGGAATCTGCTCAAGGAACCGCAGGAGGATATCGACAAGCTCTCCGAATGGACTGCCGAATTCAAGAAGCATCGTGAATGGTTCGCTGTCGACACCGTCGTGCATTCCGACGCGGCTGATCCGGCCGTGCGCGTGGACGGTTGCGTCATGCCGAACAAGGCCGCCGCGATCTACCGCTTCACACAGCTGACCACATCGCAGACCTATCCGTCCGCCCCCGTGAAGCTGCCCGGCCTCGATCCGGACGCCGTATACGTGGTGTCCCCGCTCGACGTGAGCCTCGACCTGGCCAAGCAGGACATCGGCAACGGCCAGAGCCCGCTCGGCTGGTGGACCGCCGACGGTGTGAAGATGACCGGCCGCGCGCTCGCCACCTACGGCATCCGTCCGCCGGCAATTCATCCGGCGCAAGCCGTCCTGTTCAAGGTGGTGCGCGTCTGAAGTAACTGGTTTACTTTCTGATTCGCTTCCGATTTATTTTTGATTTGCCGGCACTGACCCCCTTCAGCGCCGGCAAATCGTGTAATCAGCCTATGTATCGGCTGTATCGGTCTGCGTAGTCAGCCCACATACTGCCGAATCGCCTGCGCGGCGGCGGCTTTGCCCCACATCGCCCAGTCGTGGTCGGCGATTTCGAAATCGACCGGCGCCGCCTGGCTGTGCCGGTACATATTGATGCCGTTGCGCAGGTCGCCCACGCCGAGTTTCGCGATGAACGACGATTCGCCGGCGATCATGATTTTGTCGGGCATGGCAAGATTGGCGATGGTCGCGATCAATGTACCCAAACGGAAACAGGTGCGGTTCACCAGATTCGTGGCCTGCGTTTTGCTGGCGCGCGCTGCGGCCGCAAATTCGTCGAACGTCGCCGGATGTCCGATTATTTCCGAATATTCTGTTGCGATTGAATTGTCAGTTAGGCACGTCGCGCAACCTTTATGTCCGGAAATGCAGCGCGGCCCGTCGGGGTCGACCAGAATATGCCCGACCAGGCCATAGCTTTTGTCGGGATTGTCGATCGGCTCGCCGTTGACGGTGAGCGAATATCCTACGCCGATGCCGATCGTCACCACGGCGAAACTGTTCAATCCGACGCCCGAGCCGAACATGCACGCGTCCACCACCAATGAGTCGATGTCGTTGTAGATGCCGGTCGGCAGGCCGGTCGCCTCCTGGATCAACGCCGAAAACTCCACGGGCTTCGACCAATGCAGGAACGGCGCGAACGTCACCATCGAATCATCCACGATGTGTCCGCCCAACGAGACGCCGACCGCGCATGGCGAAGGCAATCCCGCCATTATCGCCTCGTCGGCGCAGTCCATGGTCAGCTGCCGAATAACGTCGACCACCGTTTCCACCGAATCGTCCTCAATCGGCAGGTCATGGCAGCCGGTCACAATCTGCCCAAGCGCGTTTACTGTTACGGCAGTGATATGGGTGGTGTTGATTTTCATGCCGACGAACGTGCGCGCATTGGCGATGATGCGCAGTCCGGTCTGCGGACGGCCGCGACGTTCCGTATTTTCTTTCTGGATTGACTTTTGTGCCGATTTCCGCAAGAAATCTTTCGGTAACTTGCCGCCATGCCCCGCTGCCATTGGCGTCTCTTCGATCACGCCAGCGTAAATCAAATCACTGGTGATGCGCGATACCGCGCCTTGCGAAAGGCCAAGGATCTGTGCCAGCGTGATGCGCGAAATCGGACCGTACTTCATAATGCAGGCCGCAACCTTATGCGTGTACTCCGAGCCTTCAAACCAGTGTGGAATCGGGGAAATCGCCATATCGGACCGTCCTTACCGTCTATTTTCTTTCCAAGCATAACAAAATAACCGTTTTTTATTTCCGTTCGATGCGGGCGCGCGGAAACTGGGAATGAAAACAAGCCGATTCTACAATTAAAAAGCAACGGAGGCTGGTAATGAAGCCGGCCTGCCGTGAAAAAGGAAAATACAAAGGAGTCGAGAGAATGAAACCTGATTCCAATGCCAACACAGGCACCTTCAGGCGGATCGCGGGCCGTGCTATTACGGCTGCATGCGCGATTGTGCTGACGGTTGGGCTCGCGGGCTGCGGCAACAGCACCGCCGGCACGGTCACCTTGGATTTCTTCCAATTCAAGTCCGAGGCGGCGGATTGGTTCACCGCCAAGGCGCGTGAATTCGAGAAAACCCATTCCAACATCAAAGTCAATGTCAACAATTCGTCGGACGCCACCACCGATCTGCGCACGCGACTGGTGAAGAACCGCGAACCCGACGTCATCACCATCAACGGCGACATCAATTACGGCATGCTCGCCGAAGCGGGCGTCTTCCACGATTTCACCGACGACGAGATCGTCGACGAGCTCAATCCGGGCATGGTGAACATCGCGAAGAGCCTCGTGCAGACCACCGACAAGTCCAAGAAGCGTCTGTACGGTATTCCGTACGCGGGCAACGCAAGCGGCTACATCATCAACGCCGATGTGTGGAAGCAGGCCGGCGAGGATCCGGACAATCCGCCGCAGACGTGGAGCGAATTCATCGCGCTGCTCAAGCGGCTCAAGGCCAAGGGCGTCACGCCGGTTGAGGCGAGCACCGCCGATCCGTGGACGTTGCAGGCGCCGCTTGCATCGCTGAATTCGACGCTGGTGCCGGAATCGGAATACGCGTATCTCAAGGACGGCAGCAAGACCTTCTCCGACTTGTGGACGCCCGTCAGCGGCAAGCTGATTGAAATTTACCAGAACTACACGCAGAAGAATCCGGCCGTCACCTACCAGCAGGCTACGCAGGACATCGCTTCCGGCAAGGCCGCGATTCTGCCGCTCGGCACGTACGCGATTCCGCAGATCCGTCTGATCAACAAGGACGCCAATCTGCGGTTCGCGCAGATGCCGGCCACCGACAACGTCAAGGAACAGCAGCTGACCGCCGGCGACGACGTGATGCTGACGATCGGCGCGCATACGAAGCATTACACCGAGGCTCGCGAATTCGTCGACTTCCTGATGAGCGAGGAGAACGTGCAGGATTACTCCAAGCAGCAGTCTGCGTTCACCCCGTACAAGGATACGTACGTCGGCGATGAAGCGTTGAATGGCGTGCTCGACTTCTACAAGGCCGGCAAGCTGGCTGATTTCTGTGACCACTACGTGCCGGCAAGCATCAACCTCGCCGGTTTCCTGCAGACGTTGGTGCAGTCGGGCAATACTAAACGATTCCTGAACAGCATGCAGTCGGAATACGACAAGATCGAAGCCAGGAACTTCAGGTGAGGGGAGGAGCGACAATGACTGGCAATATCTCGGCCAAGGCCGACAAGGCCGCCGCAAAGAAGCCGAAGAAGGTTTCGAAATACTCCAAGCGCAAGGTCGATCCGGCGTTCTACTGGATGACCATTCCCGCGATGATTCTCGTGTGCATCTTCCTGTACCTGCCGTTCCTGCAGGGCGCGATGTACTCGTTCACCAATTCGCAGGGTTACGGCGATTACAAGTTCATCGGCTTCAAGAACTACATCGCGATGTTCCAGGACGCACGCGTCGGCCACGCGTATCTGTTCACGATTTTCATCGCGATTCTGATCACGCTCGGCACGAACATCCTCGGCATGTTCCTGGCGGTGCTGCTGAACTCCAAAATCGCCTTCAAGAACGGCTTCCGAGCCATCTTCTTCATTCCGTACACCCTGTCGGTGCTGGTCATCGGCTACGTGTTCAAGTACATCTTCATGACCCCGCTGCCGGCCCTCGGCCAGGCGCTGCACATCGATTGGCTGTCCACGTCCATGATCTCCAATCCGGATCTGGCATGGTTCCCGATCGTGTTCCTGTCCATCTGGCAGGGTGTGGCCTACTCCACGCTGCTGTACTTGGCGGGTCTGCAGACCATCGACAACGAAATCTATGAGGCCGCGTCCATCGACGGCGTGAACGCCTGGCAGAACTTCTGGCAGATCACGTTCCCGCTGATTGGCCCGTTCTTCACCATCAACATGGTGCTGAGCCTCAAGAACTCGCTCGGCGCGTTCGACCAGGTCATGGCATTGACCAAGGGCGGTCCGGATTCCAAGACCGAAACCGTCTCCTACCTGATCTTCCAGAACGGCCTGGGCAACGGCGAATACTCCTACCAGATGGCGAACGCGGTCACGTTCTTCATCGTGCTGGCAATCCTCGCATTCGTGCAGCTGAAGTTCTTCAGCGGCAAGGAAAAGGTCTGAGAGTAAGGGGAAGAAATCATGACTAGCGCAACTGTTGCAACCAAGCCGGCCGCCGCGCAAAGCGGACAATCGCAAGCGAAGCCGGAGAAGATCCGCAAGGACCACAGCATCAACTGGTGGCTGACGGCGGCCGTCGCCGTGCTGAGCCTGACGGTGCTCGTGCCGTTGTACTTCGCCGTCGTCACCGCGCTGAAGACGCCGGGCGAAGCGGGCACGTTCAGCCTGCCGACCACGTGGGAATGGCATAATTTCGCGGACGCGTGGAACAAGGTGAACTATCCGAAGGCCGCGCTCAATTCCGCGATCATCACCGTGTGCGCTGTGGTGCTGACGCTGCTGACGAACACGTTCGTCGCGTACGCCGTGGCAAGGAACATGGATAAGCGGTTCTTCCGCTTCCTGTACTACTTCTTCCTGGCCATGATGTTCGTGCCGTTCACCGTCGTCATGCTGCCGATCGCCAAGGAAATGGGCACCCTGCATTTGGATAATCAGCTTGGTTTGATTATTCTGTACACGATTCTTGGCATTGGTACGAACCTGTTTATTGCGATCGGCTTCATCCGTTCGATTCCGATTTCGCTGGAAGAGGCGGCGCGTATCGACGGCGCTTCGACCTGGCGCATCTTCTGGAAGATCATCTTCCCGCTGATGGGACCGATCAACGCCACGATCGCCATCCTGACCGCACTGTGGGCATGGAACGACTTCCTGCTGCCGTTGATCACGCTGACCGACCAGAGCAATCAGACGATTCCGCTGGCGCAGTACGTGTTCCAGAGCCAGTTCACGTCGAACTATCCGATGGCCTTCGCCTCCTACCTGATGGCCATGGCCCCGGTCCTCATCGTCTACATCTTCGCCCAAAAGTGGGTCGTCGGTGGTGTGATGAGAGGAGCCGTTAAGTGAACAGTCCTGTGGACTGTTCATAGGCTCCTCCTGAGCGAGCCGATAGGCGAGCGAAGGCAGGAACAACGCGGCCGTAGGACGTCTGCTTGTGAAGTAAAACTTCACAGCGCCGAGCGGGAATCCTCGTTTCCCCTTTTTCGAGGATTCCCGCTTTTCGTATGCATTGATGTGATTCCGAAGGGCGCATCCCGCTTGCAATATATCTTTCATTTCCTGCTTTGCAAAACGCGCCGCAGGCAAGAAAGAAAAAACGCTTTACGTACCATGGGATATAGCAAAGTTCATCCATTCCACTTAGGCAAAGGAGCTCAATCGCGATGACGAATTTCAATCGTTCCACTCTTCCTGACACCGTCCGTTCGAATGGCGCCACCCCGAATCCGTGGTGGGCGAACGCGGTGGTCTACCAGATCTACCCGCGTTCCTTCCAGGATTCCAACGGCGACGGCATCGGCGATCTGAAGGGCATCACCAGCCGCCTCGACTACCTCGCCGACCTCGGCGTGGACGTGCTGTGGCTGTCCCCGGTCTTCAAGTCCCCGCAGGACGACAACG
>OHAR01000491.1_pt1 | contig 11251 bp, 7 predicted proteins | sample 1577211 | NCBI WGS metagenome assembly OHAR01 (sample SAMEA3879514, study PRJEB24766) | human gut metagenome | biome: human-associated habitat; feature: feces | place: USA | collected 1985/1987
CCTGTGAGCCACATATCCACGACAATAGCGATTTTCAGCGGTGAATTGTTATCCTTGAACTGACGAGCCAGTTCCTCTTTTCGTGCGCCAGACCCAATAATATCATTCCATTCTACTGGATCTTGGTTTCCTTGTGTCATGACTACACAAATAATGTCTTTCCACTGAGGACGAAGTTCTATCAGCTTTTTGTAAATATCAATTCCTGTAGCACGGTCAATCGCCACAATCATAGCCTTGCCCGTAAGCAAGTCGGCACGGTTGTTCTCGTAATGGTCTATGATGTCCTTACATAGAGAGTCTATGGTTTGCGGAGCTGAGAGCAAGGCGTGAAGACGTGCATTTTCATCCTTTGAGCGTTTGATGTCCTGTTCTTCCGCTCCTTCTTCCGCAAGTTTCTCATACTCGTTATCCAGCAATTTAAGCGTGTCGGCATCCAAATCCAATTTCAACAAGCGGCTTTCGTAATATACAGGGACTGTAGCACCGTCTTCCACGGCTTGGGTCATGTCGTAGATGTCGATATAGTTGCCGAAGACCTCTCTTGTATCGTTGTCGTCTTGCTCAATAGGTGTACCAGTGAAGCCGATGAATGCAGCATGAGGCAAAAGTTTACGCACGATAGCCGCAAAACCGAGTTTCAGTTCACCTGTTTCTGTATCTACTTTCGTTTTGGTATTTGACTGTGTGCGGTGGGCTTCATCGCTAATCACAATCACATCGGAACGATTGGTGATTAGTTTGTCACGGTCTTTGAATTTTTGGATATTGGCAAAGATAACACCATGACTTTTACGCTTTTCCAGCAGTTCATACAAGTGTTCGCCGTCAGTAGCCTTTATTGGCGTTTGGCGCAAGTAATCGCTACAAGCCGCAAAAGTGTTATGAAGTTGGTCGTTCAAATCGAGGCGATCTGTCAGCACAAGCAAGGTCGCACTCAACAGATTCTTCAAAAGCTGATGGGCATAGAATACCATTGAAAGACTTTTACCAGAACCTTGCGTGTGCCAGAATACACCAATTTTACCGTCATTGCGTTGTAAGGCTTGCTTTGTGCAGTCAAGAGCTTTCTTTACGGCAAAATACTGATGATAACCAGCAAGGATGCGGAGTTTTTTATCCACACCCATAGTGAGGGTGAAGTCTGCAATAATATCAATGAAGCGATGTTTGGTGAAGATACCATTAAAGAAAGTCTCAAAGTCGGCAAATACTGTACTTTCATAACTCCCGTCTGTGGTTTTCCACTCCATATACCGGTCAAGCGGTGCCGTAATCGTACCTACACGAGTGTCTGCCATGTCGCTTATCACAAGCATTTGGCAAGCGGTAAAGAGTTGCGGAACAATACGCATATAGTTCTGCAACTGCTGATGGGCTTCCTCCGAATTGGTAACTTCACGGGAAGGAGACTTCAACTCAATGACAGAGACAGGCAGGCCATTAACAAACACCACAATATCGGCACGTTTGGTGGAATTACCGTTTACGATCGTCCATTGATTGGCAACAACAAATGAGTTGTTGTCTATATTAACGGGGTCTATTATTTTAATATGGTCACTGCGCAGTGTTCCTTGGTCAGTTTTGAACGTAACGTCCAAGCCATTTTGTAGCCAATCGGTAAGGGTCACGTTTGCACTAACCAAAGGCTGGCTGAATAATTCACGTATTTGTCGGATAGCTTCGTCAACGGCTCCAACTTTGTCTGTTCCATTGATAAGCAACATCGCCTTACGCAATGCTCCCGGTATGGTGGCATCAGTGAGTTCTCGGCAGGTGTCGGTTTCAAGTTCCGGGCCATAATGATATTCATAGCCCATTTCCTTGAACAAAGAGATTATCGACTGCTCGTATGAATCTTCTGTAAAATGGAACGTATTAGGCATAATAGGTTGGAATTAAATTATCATTTATCCGGCGGTTTAGTTCGATTTTGGAGTCGAGGGATGAAAGAACAGATACAATATCACTCATTGTATTTTCATTAGGAACAGGTATGTCTAAATTCCTTAATGCTCCCAATGAAATATATGGTTGTGATGAGCCACTTCGTAATTTAGAAAGCTGCTGCTTTCCATGCGGTGAGGTTAAATAATAATATAACCATTTACATTTAAGTTCATTGCCTACTTTAAGAAGTCCTACATTTTTAATAGCATAATCTGTTTGTTTGGAAGACTCAATACAACAAAAACCACAATAAGCACCAATCATACTTATAATAATATCCCATTGATCAACTTTACTCCGAGTAATAATCTTATTATAATCATCTTCTGATATTTTATAAGCACTTTCAAAATCAATGCGATTATCCTTAATATGTTTTGATGTAATAAGATATTTTCCAAACTCTGTTTGCTTGGGGCTATCATGCGTACCATCTGTCACATTATAGCAATAATCATATGCTTTTATAATATTCCACTGTTCCATAAATGAGAATTTAGCAATTAAATTCGTTAATTTTTAGCTCGCCAGACATCAGCTTCGGGAGAAGCGAATCTCGCAAAGAAATGAATTTTTCATTTTGATCCGTATTCTTTATCATAACCTCTTTCATTTTCAAATAGAGGTTATTAAACTCAACTACAACATCAGATGTTGGGTATATTGTTTTTATAAGCGACAAATCATTATAGCCGAGCGATTGTCTGACTCCACCAATAGCTCTTAAAGCAACTTCGTCTTTGAACATAGCTGTTCTTTTGAAAAAGTCGAAGAAATACTGGTAATTAGGTTCACACTCAAAAACGACATAGACTGGGCTAACACAACCCACAAAGTCGAAAGTATTTAACCCGATTGAGCCAATGTTAATACGAGCTGGATTATAAGCAAATGATAAAGGGTTGACAATTAGATATTTTGATAAGTCTTTGCTAAATACTTGTTTGGTGAAGTATTCTTCTGACAATACCAATTCTCCTGAATTTATAGGAGACAGCACTGTCACATCTTCACGATTGCCAACCTTTTCTGTTATTTGCTTTGTGACTTCACCTAAGCTAACAACTCTCCAACCTTTGGGTATCAATCCAAGCTCTGAATCTACAAATTCACCGCCTCTGAATGGCTCGAAGTCTACGAACCACGACTTGAACAACGCCTGCGCCTGCTGCTCTAAATTATCATTTATACGGCGGTTCAGCTCGATTTTCGAGTCTATGGAGGAAAGAATAGAGGCTATCCTATTTTGAGTTTCCAAATCAGGAACTTCAATTTCATAATTTGAGAACGAACTCTTGTTAATGATAGGCACAGCAGTAGAAGTTTTGCTAAGATAATTCAACTCTCTACCAACCAATGTCATAAAATAATAAACAAAATCCGCATTGAAGTTTTTATTGGGAATAATTGAGTTAAATTGCTGATTCGTAACAGTCGGTTCTTTGGTCATTACCACCTTTCCCAAATCAGAGCCTATACAACTCACACATATAGAACGTGACGGAAGTAAACAATTTCTTACTTCATTTAGTCCTTGTTCTGTAAGTGTCTTAGTCGTTTTAGGGGCAGACTTATGAGAGAGGTCGTCTGAGGGGGTCAAGAAAGGTATATATCCATCATAGTTCTCCGCAACTGATGTCCTTGGTGTTTTTCCCGTAACAATTTTACCAATATCTGATATATGTATTTTCTTTAATTCCATAATACAAACATTTACGATACATTCGTTCTACATATAGCACTTGAGCATCAAATTAACCTAATCCGTTGAGCATTATCTAATCGCCTATGACAATAGGATATTATTCCCAATATTTCCAAAGCATCTTGTTCTTCTATATTCCATAAGACTTTAGGCTCGTGTGCTTCAGGATTTCTGAACATACCACACAATCCCTTTAACAAATTTGCGAAGCCAGAATGTTCATCCTTCTCGGATTTAGAAATAAAACTATTGATAATCAATACGGGGTTACTACTAAATACCTGTTCGATAAGTTTATTTCCATCTTCCTTCGAGCCCGACAAATCTCTTATTCTTTGGAATAATCCCTTATTTGCTTCAAAAACAGCATGAAAATAGTTGTTTTGCAGAAGTTCCGCCTTACAATAATTTAATATTTCAGAGTGAGCTTTACGCTTTTCTACTTCAACTTTTAGATTATTAGCTTTTATTTCTACATCTGTAATTCTACTTGCCTTTTGGGTCTTAGAAAATTTGCCATCTTCATTATATTTGTAGCCGCAAAAAGCAAGCTGCTGATTTATTTTATCTCTCAATGATTCAAAACGTTCCTTTTCAGACACAAAACGTTCTGGGGCAAGCGCCACGGAAATAAACGTAAAAACGCAATTTGAACATTTTGATTCATTACATGCTTTAGCAAAAGCATTGTAAAGTCGATATCGTTTTGTGTTTGTAGGGTCAACATCTTCAATACCTGATTGAATAAGGCATTTATGTATCTCCGATCCAGTCAGACCTTCTGATGTATCGCCCAAGACATTGGCAATACATTCGATTACTACTGGTGTCAAAATATGCTGTTCCATAAATGAGAATTTAGCTGTTTGTTTGACCATCTAATGTGGCTTCTATCTCTTTGATTGATGGCATTGTTCCTTCAACCTTTTCAGGATAGAGTTTTTCAAGCTCATATTCGGATATTCCGAGAGGCTGACTACTTGATTCTAACGCATATTGAGCCAACGTATTGCTTTTCTGCTTGCAAATGAGTAATCCTATTGTCGGATTATCGCGCCCCTCCTTGCGAAGAAGATGATTGCAAGCAACAACATAACCGCCTAATTGACCGGCATCAGCAAAGTCAAACTCTCCGATTTTTACCTCTACTACCACATAGCAAGACAATTTAAGATTGTAGAAAAGCAAGTCTATAAACTTCTCTTTCTCTGCTATTTGCAAGCGATATTCTTTGCCTACATAGGCGAAACCTGTGCCAAGTTCCAACAGAAAGTTTGTGATATTGGTGAGCAATGTATCTTTTAGTAGTCGTTCATTATATTTTCCTCGTAATCCCGTGAATGAGAAATCGTAGGGGTCGCGTGTTAGTTCCTGCGCCAAATCGCTATCCACATCAGGGAGCGTACTCTTGAAATTTGTGAGAGCCTTTCCGCTGCGCTCATACAGATTTGTGCCTAATACATTGAGTAATATATCCCTGCTCCATCCATTCTCTAATGTTTGGCGGACATAGAACAAAGCCTTGTCTGAATCAGTCGAACATTTGTCTATGATATAACGATGATGTCCCCAAGGAATAGAGAATAAATCAGAATATAATCTTTCCACAAGCTGTGGAAGATTTTCTTTCTCAGATTCTTCCACAATTTGTGGAAGAATTGCAATCTGTTGTTTATAAAGAGTATAGAAACGTTTTGCGTAACGGATTGATGTTTCAGATAATCCTTCCACATCAGGCATTTCATGGCGCAAGTCACGGCTTAATGTAGCGTAAAACTTACTGCCATACTTGTTATCTACTTGCTTTTCTTCAATATCTTTACCGAGTTCCCAATAATAGCGAAGCAATTCTCTATTCACTTTTATAGCCGCCTTGATTTGGCTGCCACGATAACGCTTTACAAGCTCTTTAACCCATAAAGTGTAATCCTTATCTAATATGCCGATAGATTTAACCATTTTATTTCTCCGTTTTTATTCACTAATTTTTAGTTCACCAGACATTAGCTGTGGGAGAAGCGTGTCACGCATCTTTGCCAACCTTGCATTTTCAAGACTGTTAGAAAGTATCGTTTTGATAAAAGGAAGAACTATGTCTCCATACCTTTTTACATACGGACTTTCATTTGAGTATATTGGAAGACACTCAATATCTTTTGTATTTATACCGGGGATTGCAGCCTTTCCTCCAATTGAATTTAATTGGTTCATAATGTATGGTGTACGCATATAAAAATATGCAAACGCATTATAAGCGTTATCCATTAAGTCCAAGATGAAGACATGCTCATTGATATACATTTCGTTGAAAGGAAATCCTTCTCCAAAGATAGAGAAATTTGGAATAAAATATCCCGGTTTGCCTCCGTCTTTGTAAATCAATAGCTCATATCCATTTATCTTTCCCTTTTTTATAGTTTGAGCATATTCTTTTGGAATGTACTTTGTCTTAGAATAGTCATAATACCCCAATCCTTTGATATTTTCCGCCCCAATGCTTGGAACGCCTTCAAAGGTTGCACCACCTTTGGGTCTTTTTCCACTTTCTATATTGTGAGGTATATCTTCGATGTAAACTATTGGTAACTCTTTGGGGGTACTACCGAGAGCTGAATCTACAAATTCACCGCCTCTGAATGGCTCGAAGTCTACGAACCACGACTTGAACAACGCCTGCGCCTGCTGCTCTAAATTATCATTTCCTTGTCTGTTTTTCAGGAAAGATGAGCCACTGTTATGTGTCAAACAATACCACATGCTAATTTATGAATTTACGGTGTGAGAGTTTGACATTGTTTTGATTCACCATTGCATAGTGCATGGTAGTATCAATCTTGACATGACCAAGTAAGCGTTGCACTTGTTCCACAGGCATACCTTTGTCGATAGCCATTGTTGCCAATGTACGGCGAAACTTGTGAGGATGAACACGCACGATCTTTGCAGAGCGGCCAATTTTGCGCAGACGAGTTTCTACCCCCGAAATCTCCAAGCGTTTATGCGGTTTAGCTAAAGAGACAAAAAGAGCCTTATTTCTGTCTTTGCGAGAAGCTAAGTATTGTTGTAGATGAATCTTTGCACGGGCATTGAAGTAAACGATGCGTTCCTTGTTGCCTTTGCCAAATACGATACATTCACGCTCTGTGAAGTTGATGTCTTCTCGATTGAGTTTTACCAATTCGCCTACACGCATACCTGTTGAAGCCAGTAAGTCAATAATGGCAAGGTCACGGATTTTAGTGCAACTATCACGGAGTTGCTCGATATTCTCATCACTCAATACTTCCTTGACCTGTGTTCCTGTTTTCACCTTATGTATTCTGCGGACAGGACTTTTGACAATGTAGTCCTCTTCTTCGAGCCAAGCAAAGAACGAAGAAAAAATCCGGCGGATATTATCAATGGTCACTTTGCTTGATTTGTTTTTTCGCTGGAATACGGCAAGGTAGGCTCTAATGTCCTCGGTAGTATAGTCGGTGACCTTTTTAGGCATCTTCTTAAATAACTGCCGAATGGTAGAGCCGTAGTATTTGATTGTAGGTGTTGTGCAACCCTCCACTTGCTTCGCGGACAGGAATATGTCAAGCAGACGGTCGTTAGACGCTGCATTTTCGTGCAGTGTCTCGCCATCTTCAGTAATAGTGTATTGGCTTACTACTTGAAGCAATACACTATTAAGGTGAGCTACTTGTTCAAAACTTAACACTTCTGTCATTGCGGTGCTGATTTCCTGAATTAATTTTTCTTTCATATTCTTCGTTATTATATGGTGAACCTAACGAAGAGTAGAAGCTATATCACTTGACGGTGAAGCCGATTTTTGCCAATTGCTTGCGGATTTCGTCTTCGAGCGTGTGCGACTGGGCGAATAAATCAGACAGTTCGGAAGTGAGGCGTTCCATTTTTTCTTGAAATGGTTCGCCGTCTTCCTCCACTTCGGCTATGCCGACATAACGTCCGGGGGTGAGGATAAAATCTTGCTTCTCTATATCCTTGATTGTTGCAATGGCTGAAAATCCCTTTTCGGTTTCAAGCGTTCCAGCACGAAACTGCTCAAAAGTATCTGCGATACGTGCGATGTCGTTGCCATGCTCCTCCGTTTCTTCTCCGCAAGAGAGTTCACGGTGTGTGCGGTCTTTCATATAGCCCATGTTACGAGCATCTATGAAAAGCGTCTTGCCCGGTTGTGCTTTGCTCTTTGTCAAGAACCATAAACAGCAAGGAATCTGCACATTGTAGAATAATTGGGATGGCATGGCGATAATACCTTCCACCAAATCGGCCTTGACAATGTTTTCACGAATATCTCCCTCTGTACCTTGTTGAGAGGATAGCGAGCCATTGGCAAGAACCAAGCCGATGCGTCCATTGTCTGCCAAGTGATACAACATGTGTTGCATCCATGCAAAGTTGGCGTTCCCCTCCGGCGGTATGCCGTATTGCCAACGTGGGTCGTCACGTAATTGGTCACCGCCCCATTTGGAGATATTGAACGGTGGATTTGCCATTACGAAATCCGCTTTTAAGAATGGATGTTTGTCATCGTGAAAGGAATCTCCGAAACTGTCGCCAAAATTGGCTTCAATTCCACAAATGGCAAGGTTCATTTGTGCTAATTTCCACGTATTGCTGTTAAGTTCCTGCCCATAGACGGATATTTTATTGATATTACCTTGATGGCGTTCAATAAACTTACTACTCTGCACAAACATACCGCCCGAACCACAAGCAGGGTCAAAGATTTTTCCCTTATAAGGCTGAATAACTTCAACTATGGTACGGACTACACATGAAGGGGTGTAGAACTCACCACCTTTCTTGCCTTCTTCACGGGCAAATTCTCCAAGAAAATATTCATATACACGTCCAAGCACATCACGAGCTTCCGAACCTGTAAAGTGGAGGTTGTTTTCAAAAATATCAATTACGTTACCCAAGCGGCGTTTATCTAGTTCTGGACGAGCATAGTTCTTGGGAAGAATGCCTTTGAGCTGCTTGTTTTCTTTCTCCAATGCTTCCATTGCCGCATCAACGACAGCTCCGATTTCGGCAGTAAGTGAGGCATTGACAACTTTCTCCCAACGAGCATCGACAGGAACAAAGAATATGTTATCGCCAATATATTCGTCTGGGTCTTCCTCAAAGCCTTCACCTTCAGCAACAAGTTCGTCATGCTTAACTTTGAAGCAGTCGTTGATATATTTTAGGAACACAAGTCCAAGTACCACACTTTTATACTCGGCTGCATCAAGATTGCCACGTAATTCGTTTGCCGAATCCCACAATGTTTGCTCGATGGTTTTCTTTACTACGTCCTTTGTTTTTGCTTTCTTTGCCATTATCGTATATAAAAGCGAAAAACTCCACCGCTATCCCTGCGAGGCTGACCAAAGCCCATAAGACAGCGAAGGAGTTTCGTATGTTGCTTTATCGTTTTGATTCTTCAGGTCATTAGCGCAGTTGTATTTTGATTGCAAAGGTAATACATTTTCCCCGGTTTTCCTTGCATAATCCAAGAAAAAGTGTACATGCAAAGTACAGGTACCATCTTTGGTTTAAGTACATTCAGTCGTTTATCTCCTCATGTCGGATGCAAAGGTAGCCAGCCTCATTGAATATGGAAAGGTCAAGCGGTAAACCGTTTGGAGCAGTTTCTTCCTCCTGCGGAGAGTAAACAGCCCCCAAACCTTTCCCCATTCATCGGCTTGGCTTAATGAAGCATCCGGCAACGGAGACAAACGACTGACGAAATAATAGAAATATCAACTCAAACAATAGTTCTTGGTCTGAAAACCGATTACACACCATTATTTTTTCGGAGCGGGCTAATTTTAGCAAGAACAAATAAGGCAAGCGGAAGACTGCACTCCCTCCAAAATAATAGATTCCTTTTTCCTCCTTCCCTTTGCTGCGTTGGTATTGTGGCATTAGTACATTTGCTGTGCGGCAAAATAATCCACAAATGAGATGGTCAAGGAAGATTATCCGGCAAAATATCGTACCTTTGCAGTGGCTTAGGAGATAAAGTCCAAATAGAAGTGGAATAGCGGAACCCAAATTGCATCGAAAAGAGAAGATAACGCCCAAATTGGCACTCCCAACGAGTTAAGAAACAATAAAAGCGTTAAATCTTCACCCTTTAGAATGTACCATTAAAGTTTACGACCATATTTCTGACTTATTACTCACAAACTATTGAGAAATAACTGGTTGCAAATACTTCTTATATATTTATAGATGTCTATGACAAATACAGAAACCATACAATCACTTATCGATAGCGGAGAAGGCTATAATGTAGAGTTTAAAGTTCGTGTACCTTCAAAAGTTCGTGAACTAACAGAGGAAATTTGCGCTTTCGCTAATGCTGACGGAGGATATTTGCTTATCGGCGTAGATGATAACGGACAGATTATTGGTACAGGTTTGGAAAATGACAAACGTTCAGCCATTCAAGGCTCTATCAGTGAAATATCTCCAGCTCTCCATTGTGATATGTATGCGGTAAATATCGAGGATAAGACAGTTTGGGTAATTGATGTTCCATCAGGGAAAGATAAACCTTATATATTTTCCGGTTCTATCTTTGTGCGTGAGGGAGCAAACTCACAGAAACTTCGTACTGTCGAAGAAATGCGCAGTTTCTTTCAGGAATGCAACAAAATATTTTTTGATGCTATCCCTTGTTCGTGGTTCAACATTTACACAGATGCAGATGAACAAGCGATAAAAGACTTTCGCACGGAAGCAAAGCTAAGTCCATCGACTGCCAACAAACAGATATTTGAGAATTTGGAACTGTTTACGGATAACGGAGTAGCCAAGAATGGAACAGCCATGTTCTTTGGGAAACAACCTGAACGAAAGTTTCCACACGCAGTAACAAGATGTGTCCTTTTCAAAGGAACAACCAAAGTATATATCATTGATGATAAAACCTTTGGCGGTCCACTATACCAACAATATTTGCAGGCTATGGCATGGCTAGAAAGTAAACTGCAAGTAGCTTATAAAATTGAGGGAGCAGGACCAAGAGAAGAAATTTGGGAAATTCCTCTTACTGTGTTTAAAGAAGCCATTATTAACGCTCTCTCACATCGTGATTATTACGAACAGGGAGCAACCATTACAATAGAAATGTTTGATGACCGGGTAGAGGTTTCTAATCCCGGAGGGCTTTTGCCTATCGTAGCTAAAGATTTCGGACACAAGAGCATGACACGCAACCCATTAATCTTTGGATTGTTTACCCGTATGCATTTGGTTGAAAGGGTGGCATCCGGCATTCCCCGTATGCAAGAAGCTATGAAAGAAGCCAATCTTCCTGAGCCTGATTTTCATACGGACGGGATGTTTACGGTTATATTCAAAAGAGGTATCAGTATCAAGAATGATACTGTAAATGATACTGTAAATGATACTGTAAATAGCAAGGAGAAAGAAGTTTTAAAGATAATCCAGAAATATCCTGGACTCAATTCGTCCAAGATTGCAGAATTAATAAAGAAAAGTATTCCAACAGCAAAACGCCACTTAAATTCTTTAGTTAAATCAGGTTTAATTGAGTTTAGGGGGGCACAAAAAACGGGGGGG
>OHAR01000516.1_pt1 | contig 10855 bp, 10 predicted proteins | sample 1577211 | NCBI WGS metagenome assembly OHAR01 (sample SAMEA3879514, study PRJEB24766) | human gut metagenome | biome: human-associated habitat; feature: feces | place: USA | collected 1985/1987
GTGTACGGCATGCCCGACCGGACGGCGCTGAAGGATATGACGCAGTTGAAGTGGTTCTGCGCCAGCTTTGCCGGTGTAGACCGGTATGTGGACGAGGCGCTGTATCCCCACGAGGGCGTGCTGCTGAGCAACTCCGCTGGCGCCTACGGCGTCACCATCGCCGAGCACATTATGATGGTAACGCTGATGCTGCTCCGGCAGATGATTCCTGCGTCGGCATAGGTCATACCCGTTGGGCAACGCACGGCGAACCGTCCGATTTGAATGCTCATCCGCACAGATCGAAGAGCGGCAGAGTTGCGGTTGTTCACAACGGTATTGTTGAAAACTATCTTGAACTTCGGCAGTTTTTGATCGAACACGGGCACAGCTTCTCAACCGAGACAGATTCGGAAGTTGTTTCCGAACTTATTGACTACTGCTATAACGGCGACCCTGTTGCAGCTGTCCGCATTGCCGAAAGCAAGATAAAGGGCTCGTATTCGTTCGGGATACTGTTCAAGGATTATCCTTGGCAGATTATCGCCATGCGCAAGGATAGCCCGCTTATTATAGGCGCAGGCAGAGGCGAGAACTTTATTGCGTCCGATGTCCCCGCAATTCTTAAGCATACACGCGATGTATACAGGCTTGGAGAGCGTGAGCTTGCAATACTCACAAAGGACGGCGTTACCGTCATTAATTCTTACGGCGAACGTGTAAATTGCGTTTACGAACACATTGACTGGGATGCAAGTGCAGCCGAAAAGTGCGGATATCCGCACTTTATGATTAAAGAAATCATGGAACAGCCGGAAGCCATTGCAAAAACAATTGCTCCGCGCATTTCGAACGGCAGAATCGAGCTCGGCTTTAAACATATTACTGCCGAAATGCTGAAAAAGGTGAATTCGATTAAGATCATCGGCTGCGGTTCGGCTTACCATGTCGGCTTTGTTGCCGGTTATTTCATGCGTGCTGCTCTGCGCATTCCCGTTGAATCTGTTCTCGCTTCCGAGTTCCGTTATGACGATCCGATAGTTGACGAGAACACGCTTGCCATTGTTATCAGCCAATCGGGCGAAACTTTGGATACGCTTTACGGACTGCGCGAAGCAAAAAAACACGGAGCAAAGACCATTGCAATCGTGAACGTTGTCGGCAGCACAATTGCAAACGAAAGCGAAGATGTCCTTTACACTTGGGCCGGTCCCGAAATTGCCGTTGCCACAACAAAGGCGTACAGCACGCAGCTTGTGCTTATCCATCTTTTGATGCTGTGCATTGCGCAAGCTCAAGGCAAGATGTCCGAACAACAGATCGCGCATGAAATCGAATGCCTTGAAAGAATACCCGAGCAGCTTAAATTCATGCTCTCGAACGTTAAGCAGGTTCAGTTCCTTGCATCGCAGTTTTTCAACGGGCGTGATATGTTCTTCATCGGGAGAAATGTCGATTACGCACTTTCCCTTGAAGCATCGCTGAAGCTTAAAGAAATTTCTTATATTCATTCCGAAGCGTATGCTGCGGGAGAGCTGAAGCACGGGACCATTTCACTCATTGAGAACGGTACGCTCGTTATCGCACTGTGTACATACAGGCCGCTGCTCGAAAAAATGATCTCAAACATCAAGGAAGTCAAAGCACGCGGGGCAAGTGTCATTGCCGTCATCAACGAAGACGATGCGCAGACTGAAACCGTTGCGGACTATGTGATAAGAATTCCCGAATGCGAAAGCATTGCAACACCGTCGCTGACAATTGTGCCGCTGCAGTTGTTTGCATATTACATTGCTTCACTCAAAGGGTGCGATATCGATAAGCCCAGGAACCTTGCGAAATCCGTAACCGTTGAATAAAAAGCACTTTTTCAGCAATACGGCGCGGCCGCATACGTTTTGAGGCTGCGCCGATGCAACAGAATTCCGATAGGGAGCTGCCAATATGATTATTACAGAAATAATTGAAAAGAAGCGCGACGGACAGGTGCTCAAACCGGAAGAAATCGACTTCATGATAAACGGACTCGTAAACGGTGAAGTTGCGGACTATCAAATGACTTCATTCATGATGGCGGTCTGCTGCCGTGGCATGAACGAAACCGAGACTGCCGCTTTGACAAAGGCAATGATTGATTCCGGCAACACGATTGATTTGTCCGATGTTCCGGGAATCAAAGTTGACAAGCATTCCACCGGCGGAGTCGGAGACACTACAACTCTTGTTGTTGCGCCGCTTGTTGCAGCCTGCGGAGGCACGGTTGCAAAAATGTCCGGCAGAGGGCTTGCCCACTCCGGAGGCACTCTCGACAAACTTGAATCAGTTCCCGGAGTTTGCGTTGAGCAGCCGCTTGAACGATTCAAACAGATTGTTCGTGATATCGGTCTTTGTGTTATCGGTCAATCTGCCGATCTTGATCCTGCGGATAAAAGGATGTATGCGCTGCGTGATGTCAGCGGAACGGTAAAAAGCATTCCGCTCATTGCCTCAAGCATTATGAGCAAGAAGCTTGCTTCGGGAACGGATGCGATCGTTCTTGACGTCAAAACCGGCAACGGCGCATTCATGGAAAAAATTGAAGAGGCGGTTGAACTTGCCTCCGAAATGGTTGCAATCGGAAAAAACATGAACAAAAGAACCGTCGCGCTCATCACAGACATGAGTCGCCCGCTCGGAATGGCTGTCGGAAACGGTCTCGAGATGCGGGAAGCAATTCAGGTTCTTCGCGGCGAGGTTCCGGTGGATGACCAGCTTGTTCGCGTTTGTTTTTCGCTTGCGGGAAACATGCTGAAGCTTTCGGGTCTTACAGACAGTGTCGAAACCGCCGTTCCGAAATTGCAGGCCGCGATAAAATCGGGAGCCGCACTGAACAAGCTTCGTGAGATGATCGAACGGCTCGGCGGCGATACTTCTTACATTGACGAACCTGATAAATTGGTCAATACACGCCGCATTGTTCCTGTACTCGCTCCACGCTCGGGCTACATCGGTGCGATGAATGCAAAGCAAATCGGACTTGCTTCGCTGCTCATTGGCGCGGGAAGGGAACATGTTTCCGACAGTATCGACCCTGCTGTCGGAATTCTGATGCACAAGCGGTACGGCGACAAGGTTTCCTGCGGAGAAGCGTTTGCAAGCATGTATGTCAATGATGAGAGAAATCTCGCCCAAGCACTGGATATGCTGGTTTCGGCAGTTGAAATATCGCTGTTACAACCGCCTGAAATGAAGTTGATTTACAAAACAATTGAATGAGCTGAATACGAATTCGTGATCGGAATATTCAGGTTCTTTTCGCGGGTTCAAGTGAGGAATTAACGATTGAAAACGAGTGATTTTTACTATGATTTACCGAAGGAACTGATTGCTCAGTCTCCCGCAGAGTGCCGCAGCGCATCACGTCTTTTGGTTTACAACCGTGCGACAAAAAGCATTGAAGACAAGGTCTTTTCAGACATTATAGACTATCTCAATCCCGGGGATGTTCTTGTTCGCAACACAACGCGGGTTATTCCTGCAAGGCTTTACGGCACACGTCCCGAAACAGGCGGAAAAATGGAGTTTTTGCTGCTTCGCAGAATCGATGAAAAACATTGGGAATGCCTTGTGAAACCCGGAAGACGTGCAAAAGTTGGGTTGACGTTCAAAATCAGCGATGAACTTTCGGCAACCGTTACAGAAATGCGTGAAGACGGGAACAGAATTATCAGGCTGAATTACGACGGAATTTTCGAAGAAATTCTCGATCGAGCGGGCGAGATGCCGCTTCCGCCGTACATTACGGAAAGACTGAATGATAAAACCCGTTATCAGACGGTTTACGCAAAAGAAAACGGATCTGCTGCTGCTCCGACTGCCGGGCTGCACTTTACCGATGAGCTGCTTTCGCGCATATCTGAAAAAGGGATTGATATTGTTGATGTTCTTCTGCATGTGGGACTTGGCACATTTCGCCCGGTTTCCGTCGAAAACGTTGAGGAACATCATATGCACTCGGAACACTACGAGTGCACACAGGATGCGGCGGACAGAATCAATCGCGCACGTGCAAACGGCGGAAGGATAATTGCGGTCGGAACAACAAGCTGCCGCACGCTCGAGAGCATTACCGACGAAAACGGAATTGTTCATCCCGGAAGCGGATCAACCGACATATTCATAACCCCGGGATACAGATTCAAGGCCGTGGATGCACTTATAACAAATTTTCACCTTCCGGAGTCAACGCTTCTGATGCTCATCAGTGCGTTTTCATCCCGTGAAGAGGTGATGCGGATTTATAAACATGCCGTTGAAGAACGTTATCGCTTTTTCTCGTTCGGAGACGCATCATTCTTCATTTAAAAAAGCTTACGCTGAAGCAATTGCAGACTTGATTTTTTATAAATAAACGACAGATAATAATGCCTGGTATACTTCCGGCATTCTTCAACAGGAGTGAAATTAATGGACCAACCCGTAAGATATGAACTTGTAAAAACAGACAGCCGCACCGGCGCACGTCTCGGCAAGCTGCACACGCCTCACGGCGTTATTGATACTCCGTGTTTCATGTGTGTCGGAACGCAGGCGACCGTCAAGGCAATGACGCCCAGAGACTTGAAGGAAATAGGTGCCGGAATCATGCTTTCCAATACCTATCACCTGCACCTTCGTCCGGGTCATGAACTGGTGCGCGAAGCAGGCGGACTGCACGAGTTTTCCCAGTGGCACGGACCAATGTTGACCGACAGCGGTGGATTTCAGGTTTTCAGTCTTGCTTCAATGAACAAAATTCATGAGGAGGGAGTCGAATTCAGCTCTCATATTGACGGCCATAAAATGTTTTTCACACCTGAGTATGTAATGGAAATTGAGCAGGCTCTCGGTGCGGATATTGCAATGGCGTTTGATGAATGCGCACCTGCTGACTGTGACCGCAGATATACAATAGCTGCCATGAACAGAACACATCGCTGGGCAAAGCGCTGCAAGGAAATTCACACGCGCGAGGATCAGGCTCTGTTCGGAATCGTGCAGGGAGGCATGTTCGCCGACCTTCGTATTGAAAGCGCAAAGGTATTGAGCGATATGGATTTTCCGGGGTACGGAATCGGAGGACTTTCTGTCGGAGAGCCTAAACCTGTTATGTACGAAATGCTTGAACAGCTTATGCCGCATATGCCGGCAAATAAACCTCATTACCTGATGGGAGTCGGAAGCCCGGATTGCCTGGTTGAAGGTGCAATGCGCGGAATCGACATGTTTGACTGCGTTTTGCAGACTCGCTCCGCCCGTAACGGACTTGCATTCACTTTTAACGGCAAAAAAATGCTTCGCAATGCAGAGTTTACCCATGATTTCCGCCCTATCGAAGATGAGTGTGATTGTTATGCCTGCCGTAATTTCAGCCGTGCATATATACGGCATCTCGTTAAGGCCGGGGAGATCCTTGCTGCGCAGCTTATCACAACGCATAATTTGCGGTTTACATATCGTTTGATGGAAAAAATACGCGAGGCAATTCGTGAAGACAGGCTCACTGAGCTTCGAAACGAATTGCTGTTAAGAGGTACATTCAATTGAGCAGCGAAAAAAACTCTGCTTCGTTAAAAACGGAGCAATCCGACGAAGTACGGAAACTTCAGTTTAAGATTTGTTCGGAAAATGAGATGCTGAAATTCGGGCAAACAGTCGCCAAGGAACTCTTCCCGGGGGCGTTTATTGCGATGTTCGGTGATCTCGGAGCCGGAAAAACCACATTTGTGCGCGGCATCGCTGCTGAGCTTCAAATTGACGATATTGCGAGTCCGACGTTTACCATCGTTCGAAGTCACAGAGGCTCCGCGCTTTCACTCGACCATTTTGATGCTTATCGATTGGAAAACTTTGATGAACTGTTTGCCATAGGCTACCAGGACTACCTTGATTCCGAAAGCGTTATTGTTATGGAATGGTGTGAGAACGTTCCGGAAGCTTTGCCTCGTGAACGGCTCGAACTCCATTTGTCCGGCAGCGGTTCGGAGCCGCGCAGCGTTGAGGCGCTTGCTCTCGGTGGAAGATATGAAGATTTACTGGGCAAGGTTGCCAATACATACGGGAAAGGTTGATATGATTATTCTTGCTGTTTCAACATCCGCAAAATATCCGTCTGCGGCTCTATGCTCGGACTCCGATTCGAGTCGCAGAACCATAATTGTGCAGACAGATGAAAGCGGAAAGCCGCACTCGGTGTCGCTTATGCCGCTGATTGACAATATGCTCGAAAAAGCCGGTTTACAGATGTCGGACATTGATCTTTTTGCTGTTGATGTGGGTCCCGGCTCATTTACCGGTGTTCGTATCGGCGTTACAACCGTGAATGCATTTGCATATGCCGAAAAAAAACCTATTGCAGCTGTCAGCTCGCTTGCCGCACTCCGACATGCGGCGCAGGGGCGGTTCGGCAACAGAATTCTTTGTATGCTGGATGCGCGGAACGGCAACGGTTATGCTGCTGTTTATGAGGGGGAGGAATGCATCGTTCCTCCTTGCGCGTGTGTTCAAAAAGAAATTCTCGATTCACTGTCCGGCACCGAATATATCGTAGTCGGTGATTGCTGTGGTAATCACGACAGCGTCAATGCGGGGCTCGTGATTGCTGAGGTCCTTGCCCGACGTGCTGACGACAGTCTCAAAACCTGCAGTTACGCCGCCCCCATGTATCTGCGCCCGTCCCAAGCCGAGCGCATGGCAAACAGAGCAAATATGTGATACATTGTTAGTAATTTAAACCGTAAGAGAAGCTGCACGCATATGCATGCGGCTTCTCTTGCTTTTTGCAAAGTTTATATGCCGCTCATGCACCGGCAGCTTCATCATCATGGTGGTATTTCAGATAGGTTGCACGCCCGCCGCGTATGTGACGCTCTTCGCGGTTTACTTCAAGCACGGCGGCAACCTTTTCAGCCAGTGCTTTATTGATTGTGCGAAGTCGTTCGGTTATATCTTTATGAACGGTTGATTTAGATACGCCGAAAACACCTGCCGCAGCGCGGACAGTCGCACCGGTTTCAATGATATAGTCTGCAATGTTCAGCACCCTTGTTTCTATATAAAGATTCAAATCTCTGCCCTCCGGTTGCTTTTTGATTCCATATTAAGGTATGCAGTTTTACAGTGAAACATACGTTTTTGATTCATTCAGCAGCAACGGCTGACTTCGATGTGGCAAGAGGCGGGTGCAAAATGCGTAAAAGCATTCAAAAGAACAAAAAACGGTATCCACCATTTAAGGCGAATACCGTTTTTGAATTGAGCAAGCCGTAAGCCGAGTTCTGTTTATGTGACCATCTATCTGGATGTGCAGTTACCTGCACACTCAAGCGATTACGGGGAGCGTGACGGACAGCCATTAAATGCTCCCATTTCAATCTTGCTCCGAGTGGGGTTTACATGGCATACCGCGTTACCGAGGTATCGGTGGGCTCTTACCCCGCCTTTCCATCCTTACCGCATTACCGTGCGGCAATACGGCGGTTTATTTCTGTTGCACTTTCCTTGAAGTCGCCTTCACCGGGTGTTACCCGGCACCCTGTCCTGCGGAGCTCGGACTTTCCTCGCGGGCAAATGCCTGCGCGGTCACTTGTCTTACTCAATAATAGTATTATAATGCAAACTCAATGCTGTGTAAAGAACAAAATGAGTTTTTATTCTTCGAAAGCATTCTTGTGGTATCAGTATCTATAACACAAAAACTTACATGGTAAGGATTCGTCCGCAGTTCTCGCATTCAACAATGCTTGTTTTTCCGGCAACTCTTTTAACAACGGCTGACGGAAGCATCATATAGCATCCGCTGCATTGATTATTGGCAACCTTTGCAACAGGATTGACATAATTCTTTTTGAGTGCAAGATATTTGGACATAAGTTCATCCGGAACATCTCCGCGTTTTTCGGCAATCAAGGCTTCTGCGGCGTCAAGCCTGGGTTTGAATGCATCCTTTTCCGCATCGCAAACGGCACGAACGGCATCATAGTCCTTTTTTGCGCGTCCCGCCTTGGAGTATGCGGAAGAAATGGCCTCGGAAGCTTGATTCAACCATGTTATCATCTCGGCAAGCTCTTTGTGCAGAGCATTTATTTCTTCAAGCAGCTTTTCGATGGATTTTTTTGCTTCAGTTAACTCCGCAGCAGTGCTTTCTTCATCATTTTCCATGATGTCAAGTTCGGATTTTTCAAGATCATAACGTTTTAAAAGCGCGTCAAGCTTTGATGAACATGTTGCAAGTGAACCGTCCTTTGCCCGCATATCCGCATTTATTTTTTCGATGCTCGCTTGCTGTTCTGCAAGAAAGTTATGCAGTTTTGTGCGTTTTTGATATGACGGCGAGGATTTCATTTCCCTCTTCAGTCGTGCGAGAGCAAGCTCTGCCTGCTGATACTCCCAAAGTGCATCCAGTTTATTCATAACAGTTTCATCCTTTCAATAAACTTACCATCCAAAGCCAGTTTTCAGCAATTAATAATCGCTTATTCGGTACACCGCCCGCAAGTGCGGAAAGTCGGCGTGTTTACTTTGGATATCATGTATTCAACGCCTTCCGTATTGCTGCGAAGGTATGCAGCAAGAGGAATAAGCACAGGGTTTTCTGTTTGGTAATGCCCCGCGGCAATAATGTTTAAATTGAGTACGGAGGCGGCAATTGCATCCGAATGTTTGCATTCTCCGGTTACAAGCACCTGCGCCCCTGCTTCATGTGCCTGCTCATATTCCGCTCCTCCGGAACCTCCGATAACGGCGATGCGGCTGACAGGGGTGTTGCTGCCGGATATGCGCGCAACCGTGTTGAGCTTATTTTGAACCATTGCCGCAAAATCATCCAGCATCATGGTTTCAGGGAGATTGCCGACGCGCATAATGCTGTCTTCTCCGACGGAAATCGTATCTTGCAGCCCCAACAGACGGCAAAGCTCGGTATTTACCCCGCCTTCCGCTGCATCAAGGTTTGTATGTGCGGAAAAGAGTGCAATACCGTTGCGGATAAGGGTATAAACAGCCGCCGTTTGGGGGCATTCGGGCGATATACGCTTAACTGCCGAAAAAAGCAGAGGGTGATGCGTTAAAACAAGATCCGCGCCGATTTCGACCGCTTCGTGTGCAACGGCAAGGGTGCAGTCAAGCGCAACAAGCACACGTTTTATCTGCTTTCTGTCCGTGCCGATTATTAATCCGACATTGTCGAACCCAAGCGCCGTCTCTTGCGGCGCGAGCTTATTCATTGTATCTATAAAATCATTAAGCAGCATGTTTTGCTCCTTTAATCAATCAGTGTGTTTCGCCGAACAGTCATCATTCCGCCCGTTCAAAAACGCAGAAATCAATTTTGCTGTACTTTCTGCTTCAAAAATGAGTCTCTCCGGCCTGCCGCCCGATAAGACTGCCTGCCGCAGCTTTTGTTCAATGATGAAAAGATACCTCTGCATCATCGGCAAAAGCATTGGGTCACGCTTATTAAATGCTTCGGCACCGAATTGAAAAAAGCCTTTAGCAAAGCAGTCGGGAATTTGGCGCGGTGCTCCGCTTTTTGCCGAAATCAGCTGGTATCTCCCGCTGTCAAAAACAACCGTTTCATCAATTATGCGATAATTGTTTGAGTAAAGATAGCTCCGAAGTTCGGCTTCTCCGCGCATAGGCTGCATAACAATGCACTCAAGTGAGCGCGCGAATGAATCAGAGCGTGAAAGTATGGAACGGATAACCTCGCCGCCCATTCCGAGTATAACAGCCTTGTCAGTCTCACCAACAGAGTATGCCGAAAAGCCGTCTGAGATACGGCATTCCATCTTGCTCGAAAGTCCGCACAAATTCGAAAGCTGTTCGGCCTTTTTGAGGGACGGAGCACTGATGTCGGATGCAATAACTTTTCCGGCAATACCGCGTTGAAGCATTGCAGCCGAAAATCTGCCGTGATCACACCCGATATCAGCAAGTACAGATGTTTTGCCGAGAAGAGCAGCTGCAGCTTCCAGCCTCGGATGCAGCGAAACACTTCGTTTAGTGCTTGGCGATTCCACACATCCACAAAGAGCAGCTGAGTCAAATTCCATAAAACTCCTTTCGCAAACAGCAGGATCCGCATATTAAATGTGAACCCTGCTGAGAAAAAATGATTCAATAATGACTTTGTTCGGTGCGCTGCAAAATCAGGAATCGGATTCCTCCTCGAAACCGGTTGATGAACATAACGGCATATGACAGATTCCGCAAACGGGATTATCACTTTCCAACAGTGTGGAAAGCGGAACCCGCGCATCGCAATAGGGGCAGGTAATGCAGCAATCATCATCTCTGCCGTCGCAATTACAATCCTCGCAGTCTTCGTCGCAACAGCAATCATCGCACTCGCCGGGGTAAGAGCAGCCAAAGCATTTGCTGTCATCATCATCGTCATCGCAAGCGAAAAGATCATCATCGTCGTTGATGTCGATTTCGTCATCGTCGTCATCAATGCCGAAAACCAATTCTGCAAAAGCATCCAATGAATCGGAACAGGAATCAACTTCGTCATCAAGCTCACAAATGAGATCGGTGTTGTCGTTGACCTGTACCGCAATACTGTCTATGCAGTCGATCATCGCAAGCAAAAGTTTTGAGGTATCGTCGGAATTCGCCGAAAGCTTCATTCCATCAGCAAGTCCGCGCAGGTAAGCGGACTTTTGAATGATATTTGTTTCGTTTGCCATAGAATTTGAACCTATAACCACCCTGTTAAGCAGAGGCGCGGAGTCTGTTAAGAGCAGTTAACTCAGCAACGCTCCATGTATTCACCGGTGCGGGTATCAACGCGAATGCGATCGCCTTCGTTAACGAACAGGGGAACAGCAATTTTGTAACCCGTTTCGAGTACGGCGGG
>OHAR01000523.1_pt1 | contig 10790 bp, 8 predicted proteins | sample 1577211 | NCBI WGS metagenome assembly OHAR01 (sample SAMEA3879514, study PRJEB24766) | human gut metagenome | biome: human-associated habitat; feature: feces | place: USA | collected 1985/1987
CCCCCGCCATGCTATAATGATAAAAAAGAGGTGACCCCACATGACCAATAAAGCATACTACCACCTGCCGGGGCTTTTCGAGTTTTATGACCTTTACGCCGCTTTCCTGCCCATATTCCGTAAACATAGAGATTATTTCTATGACTGGTGCGAAATAGGCTCTGTCTATGGCGCACCTGCCGACTGTATATGGGGCGGCGGACGAGCAGGCTTCGGCGAACATTCTCCACGAGAAGTCCTCGACCTTATGAAAGAATACAACATCTCCTCACGGCTGACCTTCAGCAATTCCCTGCTAAGAGAAGAACACCTTTCAGACAAAAAGTGCAACGACCTTTGTAGGCTGTTTTCCCAAAGCCCGCCTCCACAAAATGGCGTGATAATATGCTCCGACTTGCTTCTTTCATATCTGAAAGAGAATTATCCCAACCTCTATTTTGTGTCCTCTACCACAAAAGTCCTCACCGAGTTTTCTCAGCTTGTAAACGAGCTTGACCGTAACGATTTTTCCTATGTAGTCCCCGACTTTCGCCTAAACAAAGCCCTGGATAAACTCTCCGATCTCACCACTGAGCAGAAAAACAAAGTTGAGTTTCTTTGCAACGAGTGCTGTTATGTAGGCTGTGCAGACCGAAAAAACTGCTATGAAAACGTCAGCCGCAAAAATCTCGGTGAAAACTGCCCCGACCATATTTGCAAAGCACCCAATGCCTCAGAGGGCTACCGTTTTTCAAAAGCCATGGAAAGTCCTGCCTTTATCGGCATAGAGGATATCCAAAACACCTATCTCCCCATGGGCTTTTCAAACTTCAAGATAGAGGGCAGAAGCCTTGGAAGCGCCCTGATACTTGAATTTCTGCTCTACTATATGACAAGACCCGAACATCAGCTAAAGGTCAGAGAGCAAATTTATCTCGACAGTATGCTGGATCTGTTCTGACTATTCTTCACATTGCATATCTCCCATGCCACAAGAAATATGTCACAAAGTTCATGTTACCCATGGCTTACTTGGAAACAAAAATCAAAATAAGTGTAAACAATGCCACTTTTTTGTTGAAACAGCCATTATAATATAGTATAATAACACAGTGCTTTGTCACAAAAAAGTTATAGGAGAATTTACATGAAGAAAATTATCGACATATTTCTGCGTTCTTTACTCACAGGCGTGGCGATAGCCATAGGCGGAACAGTCTATCTTTCCTGCCCTAACAAATATCTAGGAGCGTTTCTTTTCGGCATAGGACTTTTCGTGATACTGTCCTTTGGCTTTAATCTCTTCACAGGAAAAGTCGGATATGCAGTTGAAAACAAACCCTCTTATCTCGGTGAGCTTGGCATAATATGGCTGGGCAATTTTGCAGGAGCAGTCATCTCCGCCCTGCTTATTACCCAAACACGCATATCCACCATAAGCGACAAAGCCACAGAGCTTTGCAATATAAAGCTTGGGGATAATATCACAAGCGTTTTTATCCTATCATTTTTCTGCGGAATACTTATGTTCGTTGCCGCAGACGGCTATAAAACTATCCAAAACCCTGTGGGACAGATACTTGCAGTATTTCTCCCCGTTGTGGTCTTTATCCTCAGCGGCTTTGAACACTGCGTCGCTAATATGTATTTCTTTGCCATGGCAGACTTATGGAGCATTAAAGCCTTTGGCTACCTTATCATAATGTCCCTTGGCAACTCCATTGGCGGAATACTTATCCCCTTTATGCGAAAAGGCTTTGTATCAAAAGCATGACGCCTGTTTTTATAGGCTTATATAACATAAAAAAAAAGATACCGCAGTTCAAAAAGAACTGCGGTAAAAAAATGACTTCTGCTCTCAGGAACACAGTAAAGGGGGTATTATGAAAAAAACAAATAAAACAAAGGAGTCAATAGTAAACATAAGATAACAAATAAAACACAATTTAAACAACTTAGAAGGAGTGTGTAGAAGTCATAAGGCAATACCGCACAAGGCACGCCTGTCGGCTTTGTACGCAATCTGCTTGCAGATTTTCCGCCATATCGCACCAAAGCTCTCAAGCTGGTTTACCAGCTTTGAATACGCTAGTATTCCTGCGTCGCTTTAGCACAATCTGACGAAAAATCTGACGGCACATCTTGCGCACAATCCTTGTGCGGTATTGCCTTGATTCGTTCCTGATGTATGTATTATATCACACTAAAAACCATTTGTGGTAACTTTTTTTGGACAGTTGCGACTTTTTTCAAAAAAATCTGCACTCCGAAAATCCTAAAGTTTTCAGAGTGCAGATTTATCTTTTTCTGTAGAAGCGAACAGCGTTTGCCCCTTCCCACGTCTATCTGAATTGTCGCCTGTCTATCAAATAATATCCGCCCTGCGTTTACCTATCTGTGCAAACTCTTTGCGCCGTATGATAAAGTAAGCCACTGTTACCGCAGTGCCTGTTATCACCCAGGAAACAGGGTAAACTATCATGAGCATAAGATAGCTTCTGTGAGCCGCATAAATCGTGTTCACCCATACAAGCCTGAAAACACAGGTGCCAAGCACAGTTATGACCGCAGGTGTCATAGAGTGACCCATTCCCCTAAGACAGCCGCCCGATATCTCGTAAACACCCGTAAGAAGCTCCAGCAGACAAACTGACCACATTCTTATCATTGCGTAGTGTATAACGTTCTCGTCCGTTGAGAATATCTGTATAAAAAGGTGTCTGCCAATAAGGAATATCAGACTCAGCCCAAGACAGCTTGCAAGCCCGATAAAGGTGCAAAGCCTGTATATCTTTTTACAGCGTTCCTTATCCTGAGCCGCAAAATTCTGACTTGTAAAGGTGGTCGCAGTCTGAGCGAAAGCGTTTATCACAAAATATGCCATAAACTCAAAATTCTGTTCCGCTGTGCTTCCGGCGATACCGTCTGAACCGAAGCTGTTTATCGCCGCCTGTATCACAACGTTTGACAGTGAGAAAACCATGCTCTGCAAACCAGCCGGCAAGCCTATCTTTATGATACCGAGGAGATATTTCCAGCGTATCCTGAGCTTTCTGAAATCAAGTCTTAGCATCTCCTCCTCGTGGGTAAGAAAGTAAAGTATCATGCAGGCACTGAAAAAGTTTGATATAACAGTTGCCGTTGCAACGCCTGCCACACCCATTTTGAACACGATCACGAATACAAGGTTCAGAATAACATTTATAACGCCTGCGGTGATAAGAGCGTAAAGAGGTCTGGTGCTGTCGCCCTTGCTCCTAAGCACTGCCGAACCAAAGTCATATATCTCGATAAAAGGCATTGCAAAGAAGAATATCCTGAGATACAGCGTTGCAAGCTTTAAAACATCGTCAGGCACATTCATCATGCCAAGGAGTATCGGTGCAAGTATCTCGCCTACACCCAGTATGATAAATCCGCTTATGACCGCCAAAAGCACCACCGTATGTACAGCCTCGTTTGCCTTATCTTTTCTCCCCTGACCTATAAGCCTGGCCACCACAACGTTTGCACCAACAGAAAGCCCCAGAAAAAGGCTTACAATAAGGTTCACCAATGAAGAATTGCTTCCAACCGCCGCCATGGCTTTGTCGCTGTCAAATCTGCCCACCACCGCAAGGTCAGCGGAGTTAAAAAGCTGCTGCAAAATACTTGACAATGCAAGGGGCAGTGCAAAAATAACGATCTTGCCCACAAGCGGACCGTTTAACATATCTATTTTCTTATTTTTCATACCAGATCTTCTCTCATCTTTCAACTAACTATTTCTCATACCTAATATTATATCACACCATCAAAGCTATTTCAATACCCGAATTTGCACATAAGCACACACAGAGATGTGTAAAAATCTAAACATTACGACCATTTGTACAATTTTTTGAACTCTTTGCCTGTTGACAAAGGCATGAAATGGTGTTATAATAATATTCCACGGGAGGTGAGCAGTATGGCGATAGACAAAAAAGGCACAAAGCAGATTGCCGACAACCGAAAGGCACGTCACGATTATTTCGTGCTTGAGCAGATAGAGTGTGGTATCGAGCTTGTGGGAACAGAGGTCAAGTCTATAAGGAATGGCGGCGTCAATCTGAAAGACAGTTGGTGTTCTATCGAGGACGGAGAGATGTGGGTCAAGGGTATGCACATATCCCCTTATGAACACGGCAATATATTCAACCGTGATCCACGCCGTGAGAGAAAGCTGCTGCTCCACAAACGTGAGATACTGAGGCTGTTCGGAAAGGTACAGCAGGAGGGTCTTACGCTTATCCCGATGTCGCTATATTTCAAAGGCAGCAGAGTCAAGCTTGCACTTGGGCTTTGCAAAGGTAAAAAGCTTTATGACAAGCGTGACGACATGGCAAAGAAAGCCGCACAGCGTGACATAGAGCGTGCCATGAAAGAGCGAAACTAACATGGGGGTGTAAAGGTTTCGACGGGGGTTTTGAAGCACGATAAGCGAGTAGAGGAGCGCACACTCTTTAAACGGCGTACGTTTTAAAATTAGACGACAACGATAATTTTGAATTAGCTGCTGCTTAAGTCAGCGCTCGTCTTGCCTTAGAGTACCACGGCTTTGGTAAAGGCGTCGATCAGTGGTGAACGTTACAAAGCGACGGCTGTAGCCTTGTGATGTATCACAGCCTACCAAACACACAGGCGTGTCTGTTTGCCTTTGTGCAAGGGAACGGGAGTTTTCCGCAATAACAGAATACACTCGTAGAAGTTCGTGGGGATAGGCTTTCGGACAGGAGTTCGATTCTCCTCACCTCCACCAGCCACTCGCCGTGGCGGGCATTTCCCGTCAAGGCTTTTTTGTAAGCACACAAAGTCACCGCTGTAATAATTTGTGTGTCACTTTTACAAATTCAGGGGCGTGCCCCTGCACCCGATCCGCTTTACTTTATGTAAGGCGGTTTTTTTATTTCCGCTCATGGATCATTATTTATAAACCCAACTTTGTTATTTCACCATGGCAGACGCTGACATAATAAAAAAGAGTGCATTACCACCTCAGATAATGCACTCTTATATTTTACCCTATTTTTCCTCCAGTCCGCTGAGCGAAAGCCTGCTCTCCATTTTCTGAACAGTCTTGCTCTCCTGCTTTGCGATCTTTGCTTCAAACCAGAAGGTCGAGCCTTTGCCCTCCTCCGATTGAACACCGTATGCAAAGCCGTGGGCTTTGAGTATCTCCTGACAAATGGAAAGTCCAAGTCCTGTGCCTACCACGTCACGCTTTACCTTTGCGTCACGGTAGTATCTGTCAAATATCTTCGGCAAAAGCTCCTTAGAAATGCCCTTTCCGTTGTCTGTTACTTCAATACGAACCACATCAGCCCTGTTTATCTGCTTGATACGAATGACCTTATTGTCACCCGTGTAGTTTATAGCGTTGTTTATAAAGTTGTAAATAACCTGATCAAGCTTTGCGATATCCGCCGTTATCACTCTGTCCTCGTCTGGGATATACTTGATATCATAACCATTTTGCTCTATGAGTATCTGATACCTCGTCATGCAGTCATTGAGCTTGTCAACTATAGAGAAGTCCGTGAGTTTCAGCTCCGCATTGCCCGACTCCAGCTTTGAAAGCTCCAGCAGATTATTTACCAGACTTGAAAGCCTGTCAGCCTCGTCGATAATGACTTGGATATGCTCCTGCCTCTTCACAGGATTATCCCCCGACAAGTCCCTTATCATTTCCGCATAAGCCTTTACCATAGTGAGCGGTGTTCTCAGGTCGTGAGATATGTTCGCAATAAGGTCTTTCCTAAGCTCCGATACCTTTTGTATCTCGTCCTTGGCATTGTTAAGCACCGTGGAAAGCTCCTCTATCTCACAATAGCCATGACCATTGAACTCCACCGTATAATCCCCTTCACCGAATTTCTTCGCCGTGTTCGTAATGTCAACGATAGGCTTTGAAAGTCGCTTTGAGATATACATAGTTACAATAAAAGCAAGCTCAAAAAGTATGATAGTGATATAAATGAGCTGTTCTCTTATAATGCTTACAGTGGAATCTATAGGCTCTATTGAGCTTTCAATAAAAAGATACGCCTGCTTATCCGAATCATCAGTGTAGATAGACGTGCAGTAAAATATCTCCTTGCTCTTGAAATTCTCATTCTGAGCAATTTTCGTGATGTAGTTATCGTCCGACTGCTTTAGCTTAGATATCATCTTGAAAAGTCCGATGCCATAGCCCTTGTTTATGATCTTGTTAAGATGCGAATATGCTCCCATGTTGTTTTCCATTACAAGAGGATTGCCCATTTCGTCCGTTATAACAATGCAAAGGCTGTTGTCAAAAGCCAGCGAGCGGTTCGTTACCTCCTGCTCGTCAGTGCCATATGCTTGGATTATCTGATTTGCAGCGTCTGTAATATCTCTTATCTTCGCCGACTGATAATATCTTTCCAAGAAAAAATACTGAAAAAGCCAAATAAGAATAAGAATAAAAGCTGTGAAGAAGATAAAATACATCCACACATATGACCGCAGACTTCTTTTCGCCTTTATCTCCGCTGTCTTATTGCTGACTTTTTCCCTGACTTCTGCAAGCTTACTGGATCTTTTCAAACTTATATCCCATTCCTCTCAGAGTGACGATAAGATTGCGGTATTTTCCAAGGCTGTTTCTCAGCATTTTTATGTGAGTGTCCACAGTTCTGTCGTCACCGTAAAAATCAAAGCCCCATACCTCTTCAAGAAGCTTCTCTCTTGAAAGCGCAATGTTCATGTTCTTCACCAGATAGAAAAGCAGGTCATACTCTTTCGGAGTCATGGAAACCTTCTCCCCGTCTATCTTTACCTCACGGGCTGTAAAGTTTATCTCTAATCCCTCGTATCTTATAACGTCCTCAGTACGCTGAGAAGCTGACGCACGGTTAAGCACCGCCCTTATCCTTGCCATAAGCTCCTTTGGCGAGAACGGTTTTACTACATAATCGTCAACGCCTATCTCAAAGCCGAAAAGCTTGTCATACTCCTCGCCCCTTGCGGAAAGCATTATAACAGGTATCTGCTTTATTTTTCTTATCTCCTTGCAAGCTGAATAGCCGTCAAGCTTCGGCATCATAACGTCCATTATGATGATGTCGAAATCCTGATTTTTCACCATTTCCACAGCCTGCATACCGTCCTCAGCCTGAGCTACTTCATATCCCTCAAACTCGGCATACTCTTTGATTATCTCTCTTATTTTAATTTCGTCATCGACTACAAGAATTTTTGCCATAGTCATTCCCTCCTATTCAGGCAACACCGCACAAAGAACACCTATTTGCTTTGCATACAATGCTTGTGTGTTGCTACCTTAATTCATATTCTTTGCTTATATAATAACCTATTATTGTGTAAAATTTGTGACGGTTTATAGAATATTCTAAGCCATACCGCACCAATTCACCAGAAAACTACTGCCCGCCAACCAAAATGGTATGACGGGCAGTAGTTTATATAGGAATTTGTTATGGGAATGTCAGAAAATCAGCAATGTCCCATCATAATGAGAGCCATAAGACAAAAACCTGTTACGATACAACTCATTGCGCCCATGATGTTGTCTATTTTTTCTGCTGTAAGCTTTTTCATAGTGATTACCTCCTTGGGGTCTAAAATAAACTATTCTGTTCTCAGTGCGATAACAGGGTCTTTCTTTGCCGCCACTCTTGACGGGAACAGACCTGCGATAAGCGTCAGGCAAACGCTTATTGCAATGAGTACAACTGCCGCACTGACAGGTATTGAAGCTCTTATCGGCACGTCCGTAAGATGTGCGATTATCATGTTTATCGGTATTGTGAGCAGATATGAGATAATTATTCCCAATGCACCTGCCACAAATCCCACGATAACTGTTTCGGCATTGAACACTCTTGATATATCCCTCTTTGAAGCACCTATACTTCTCAGAATACCTATCTCCTTTGTTCTTTCCAAAACTGAGATGTAGGTTATAATGCCTATCATGATAGATGATACCACAAGTGAAATTGCAACAAATGCAATAAGAACGTAGCCGATAGCGTTTATGATAGAGGTGATAGAACTCATCATAAGACCAACATAATCGGTGTATTCTATCTTGTCCTCTTCGCCGACACTGTCGTTGTAATCGTCGATAATATCTATTATCTTTTCCTTTGAAGCAAAGTCCACAGGATAGATATTTATGCTGTCAGGGTCTTCAACAACTGAATAACCAAGAGTTTTCATGTTGTTGTCATAGTTTGAAGTGGAATATTTTCCGCTGTTTGCAAGCTGATCCGCATTTGTGTCGGACTGTTCTTTGAGCATTTGCTTCATAAGCTCCAGTTGCTCGTCAGAAAGTGAAGCTATATACTTCTTCTGAGTTTCGGTAAGCGATGACATATCACCGCCCTGAATTGCTGACATATCCATTGAACCCATGGCATTCATGCCCATATCTGCAAGCTCGCCTGTATCGGAAGCACCGCTCTGCTCCATAAGAGCCTTATACTGCTCCTCAGTCATTCCCTCAGGTATCTCCATAGAGCTGTCGCCTGCCACCAAACCAGCCTTCTTATCTGTGTCGGAGTTGTCTGCTGTTTTGTCAGCCTTGCTTTCTGTATCGGCTGTGCTGTCGGAAACGGTTTCTGAACTGCTGTCTGTATCTGCCGCATTCTCATCCGTTTTGAACTTAAGTCCTGTGAAAACATCTATGTCAGGATTTGCTATCTGCTCTTTTACTATCTCGCTGTTATCTACTTCGTCGATAAGATATGTCATAAGGTCATGACGATAGCCTATCGCACCGCTTATGGAAGCAGAAGAAGCATCCTCGTCAGGTCGCAGGATACCGACTACACTTATTTCTGTGCCGTTTGCAACAGCCTTTTTCATGTAGCTCTCATCGCCTGTCATATCTTCCCACACACCGTCTTTTTTCTTATAGAGATAAGGAGTAGGAACGACCTTGAATTTCAGGTCAAGAAGCTCATCATAGGTGTAAACGTGCTGTTCGCTGTCAACGGATATATCCTCTCCTGCCATGGCACGTCTTACTATGCCGTTAAGTGAGCTTGGGTCGAGAAGTCCGAGAGAATAAAGCACATAGTCGTTTATCTCGTTGTTCTTATCAACTACAAGCACAACTTCGTTATACTTTTCAGGCAAACGTCCTGCGATAACGTCATACTGCTTGTCGATAAGCTCCTCATTATCTATCATTTCGCTCCATACATCAGTACCCATGCCACCCATTGAGCCACTCATGGACATTGCTTCCATCTGAGTTGAGGACATATATCCCATATCTTCAAGAAGCGTTGACGGATTGACCTGCATTACACCGCTGTCGCTCTCCGTAAAAACGTTAAGTGTAGTGGCGTATGTGTACTGAACGTCGCTTGTGAGGTCTTTCAGGTCGCTGTTATCATCAAGATATTTCTTGAACTTCTCCAGATTGTTGACCTTTGTTTCTTCCATGAGAGTGTTTATCATCTCGCCCATGGCATTCTGAGAATAGACCTTGTCTTTATCGTGGTTTGCTGAATCCTCATGGTTTTTCGCCATGGTATTCATTATCTCGCCTATACTTGCGGTGGTCTTTGTTATCTGAAGCGGATAGCTTGAAAGTGTATCAGACTGCACCTGATCTATATAAAGCTGAACGCCGTTTGAGATAGAAAGAATAAGTGCGATACCGATTATACCAATAGAGCCTGCAAAAGACGTAAGAAGCGTTCTTGCCTTTTTTGTCATAAGATTGTTTCGGCTCAAAGACAGTGCAGTGAGGAAGCTCATGGAAGTTTTAAGCTTTTTGCGCTCTTTCTTCGCCGCCTTTTTGTCAGCCTTTGTAGGCTCTTTTTCAGGCTTTTTGATAGGCTCCACAACATTCTTGTCAAGAGGGTCGGAATCATCTATGACCCTTCCGTCAAGGAGTTTGATTATTCTTGAAGAATATTTCATTGCAAGCTCAGGATTGTGCGTTACCATTATAATAAGCTTGTCCTTTGAAATGCTCTTCAAAAGCTCCATTATCTGTACGCTTGTTTCAGTATCAAGCGCACCTGTAGGCTCGTCTGCAAGCAGAATATCAGGCTCATTCACAAGCGCTCTTGCAATGGCAACTCTCTGCATCTGACCGCCTGACATCTGATTAGGCTTTTTGTGGAGCTGGTCGCCAAGACCCACCTGCTCGAGAGCCTTGACGGCTCTTTCACGTCTTTCTGACTTTGAAACACCTGAGAGGGTCAAAGCAAGCTCAACGTTTGAAAGCACTGTCTGGTGGGGTATAAGGTTATAGCTCTGGAACACGAAGCCTATGGAATGGTTTCTGTAGGAATCCCAGTCGCAATCCTTGAAATCCTTGGTAGATTTGCCGTTAATGTTAAGGTCACCGCTGGTATATCTGTCAAGGCCGCCGATAATGTTCAAAAGAGTGGTTTTACCACAGCCTGACGGGCCGAGGATAGAAACGAACTCATTCTCACGAAAATCAATGCTAACGCCTTTAAGGGCAGAAACGGTGGAATCACCAACGACATAATCTTTTTTTATGTCCTTTAAACTAAGCATATATTTTCTCCTATTTTTGTTATTGTAAAGATATTATAATAGGGTTTTATAAACTCAGTTTAAACATAACACAGTTTTGGGTAAAAAAATTGTCGGAGGGGATATTTAAGTGAGGAGTGAGGAGTGAGGAGTGAGGAGTGAGGAATGAGAAATGAGAAATGAGGAATGAGCATAGCAGACCAAAGTAAATTGCAAGCATAAAGTGAAAATAAAGCACCGAGCGAAGCGAGAGATAAAGCGCACGCTCAAGCCCGGCGCTA
>OHAR01000536.1_pt1 | contig 10567 bp, 8 predicted proteins | sample 1577211 | NCBI WGS metagenome assembly OHAR01 (sample SAMEA3879514, study PRJEB24766) | human gut metagenome | biome: human-associated habitat; feature: feces | place: USA | collected 1985/1987
AAACCGCCGCGACTAAAGTCACAAATATAGGGGCTAGACTCTCTTCGGGGGCTGTGCTTTGGCTGGGGAGGGAAATTCTATTTATTGCGGGAGGGATTTGGGGAATCTCCAGAAGGTTTTGGCTTTCTGTGGAGTTGTTTTTTGAAGGATTGACTCGAATTATTGTTGTAGTACGCTGAAAACACATCAAAACAGATGAATATATGATATTTTTGCTGAGAACGGATTATCGGTAATAGTACACCGATAATATACTCTTTTTTCTTATTAATCGTGTGTCAATCCTGAAATATTTAACTTCCCGGATTATTTCTATCTCTCCTGACTTCTTCCCCAAATCTTTCCGCTAATTTGCCCGGGCAGCCAGGAAACAGAAGTCCGAGAATCAAATCATCTATATTTGTGGTCTGGGAGCTACGAGACTATAATAAAATATTAGAAAAGGCCGACATGAAAAGGTATTGATTTTGACGACTTTGTGTTTTGTACAACTGAGTCAAAATCAATAACTTTTCATACAGAGCTTTTCCTAGGGCGTCTACCTTGTCTGCGGTAGCCCTAATTTATTTACTTGACAGTTTCTCATCAATTGCTGCGGCAGCTTTCTTTCCAGCTCCCATAGCAAGGATTACAGTAGCGGCACCTGTTACAGTGTCTCCACCAGCGTAAACGTTCTCTTTGGAGGATTCCATAGTCTCTTCGTTTACGATGATTCCGCCCCACTTCTGGCACTCAAGACCTGGTGTTGTATGGCGGATTAATGGGTTAGGGCTCTGTCCGATGGCGATGATTACTGTCTCAACGTCAAGGATGTAGTTAGAACCTTCTACTGGTACAGGACGTCTTCTTCCAGATGCATCTGGCTCGCCAAGTTCCTGTTTGATGATTTCCATTCCCTTTACCCAGCCGTTGTCATCACCAACGATCGCAGCAGGGTTATTTAAGAACTTGAAGATGATTCCCTCTTCTTTTGCATGATGAAGCTCTTCTAAACGAGCAGGAGCTTCTTCCTCGCTACGACGATATACGATGTAAACTTCTTCTGCACCAAGACGTTTTGCTGTTCTTGCTGCATCCATAGCTACGTTACCACCACCGACAACGGCTACTTTCTTGCCTGCTGCGATTGGTGTATCGTAAGAATCATCGAATGCTTTCATGAGGTTGCTTCTTGTCAGGTACTCGTTTGCAGAGAATACGCCGCTTGCATTCTCACCCGGGATACCCATGAACATCGGAAGACCTGCACCGGAACCGATGAATACAGCCTCAAATCCCTCATCTTCGATCAGCTGATCGATCGTTGTGGATTTACCGATAACAACGTTTGTCTCGAATTTAACGCCAAGCTCTTTAACTTTCTCGATCTCTTTCTTAACGACTTTCTGTTTCGGAAGACGGAACTCCGGAATACCGTAAACAAGAACGCCGCCTGCCTGATGCAATGCCTCAAAAACAGATACTTCATATCCCATTTTTGCCAAATCGCTTGCGCATGCAAGTCCTGATGGTCCGGAACCTACCACTGCTACTTTGTGACCGTTGGATTCAGCCTTTTTATGTTTTTCGGTTGAATGTATGTTGTGGTAATCTGCAACAAATCTTTCAAGTCTGCCGATTGCTACCGATTCAAATTTAATTCCGAGTGTGCATTTTGACTCGCATTGTCTTTCTTGCGGACAAACTCTTCCGCATACAGCCGGAAGTGATGATGTTTCTGCAATCTTTTGATATGCGCCTTCAAAATTGTTTTCCTTAATCATTGCGATAAAGTCGGGAATTTGAACATTAACGGGACAGCCCGATACGCAAGGCCTGTTTTTGCAGTTAAGGCATCTTTTTGCCTCATTTAGAGCCAATTCGGCAGTGTAGCCGTATGTTACTTCGTTAAAGTTTTTGCCTCTTTCAGTCGGAGATTGTGAAGGCATTTCGTTTTTGTTTGGAATCATAGCCATATTATTTGCCCTCCTTTTCCGATTTAAATAAGTTACATGTTTTTTCGTATGCGTGACGCTCGAATTGAGAGTACATTCTGCCTCTCGACATTGCTTCGTCAAAATCAACTTCATAGCCGTTGAAGTCGGGGCCGTCAACACATGCGAACTTTGTAATGCGCTCGCCGTCCCTGTGCAGGGTGAGGCGGCAGCCGCCGCACATGCCTGTGCCGTCGATCATTATCGGGTTCATTGAAACCGTGCAGGGAATGCCCGTGGGCTTGACGGCTGCAACAACGAATTTCATCATGATCAACGGACCGATGGTGATAACTTCATCAAATTTTTCGCCGTTTGCGAACATTTCGTTGAGAGGTACGCAAACATTGCCGTGCCTGCCGTAAGAACCGTCGTCTGTCATAACAAAGAGCCTGTCGGAAGCAGCTTTGAACTCATCTTCAAGAATCAGCAGATCCTTGCTGCGGAAACCGATAACGCTTGTTACCTCGCAGCCCATTTCATGCAGCTTCTGTGCAATGGGCAGAGCGATTGCGCAGCCGACGCCGCCGCCGACGATGCAAACGCGCTTCAGCCCTTCGATATGGGTTGCAACGCCAAGGGGACCGACGAAATCCTGAATGTATTCGCCTTCTTTTTTTGCATTAAGCAGAGTTGTTGTTGCGCCGACAATCTGGAAAATGATTCTTACTGTGCCCTTTTCTCTGTCATAACCCGCAATGGTCAGGGGGATTCTCTCGCCGTCTTCGTTGACGCGCAGAATGATGAACTGACCGGGTTCTGCCTTTTTCGCCACGAGGGGAGCTTCGATTTCCATCATGGTGACGGTCGGATTGAGTTCTTTTCTCAGTGTAATCTTATACATTGACTGTGATTGCTCCTTTCGAATCTATACTCATTCATTGTATGACTTCGATATAAATCGGCACGAACGGCAAATACTTTCATTTTTTGCATTCGCCTATGCCAATTGTGATTATAACACGCAACCATGCTTTTTGCAAGCAGGCGAAAGAAATATCGATATTATACTTTTTATAATTCGAGCTTGTTCGCGTGCGTGTTTTTCCCGAAAATTTGCTTGCTGCGGCAAAAAACGGGCTTCAAATGCCCGAAATTCAGACAAAAAAACCGCAAATCGGCATTTGCCGTTCTGCGGGGTTCAATAATATATTTATTTTTTGTCCTGTTTGTAGTTTAAAATACCGCGCCTCCTTAAATTCCGAGTATTTTGGTATGTTTTTCCTTTTTCGTTTTCTCGAAATAAATTCGACGTAAAATTTCACATTGTTATAATTTCCGCCCGCACATCGCCGTTCTCAATTTCGAGCAGAGCAAACGAGGGACTTCTGCCTCCGCGCGGACAGGACGGGCTGCCCGGATTCACCGCAAGCACTCTCCCGTCATTGTTCACGATTGAAATATGCGTGTGTCCGAACAGCAGCACGGAGCAATGCAGTTCCTCCGCCCTGTATGCAGCTCTGTCATACGAATACGGGCTGACTCCGTGCGTATGGCCGTGCATCATCAGGATTCTTGCTCCGCCAAGCTCAACAACGGCTTCGCTCTCGTATCTTTGCGCCGAGCCTCCGAAATAATCGCAATTCCCGCGCACCGCATAAACCTTCGCATTCGTTCTGCTCATGAGCGCTTCGGCATCCGAAGTCAAATCCCCCAAATGACACCACACATCAACCTGACCTGCGAGTTTAATGCACCTGTCAAGCATGGACAGGCAGCCGTGTGTATCGCTGACAACTGCAACTTTCATCTTTCGTACGCTCTCCCCGAGTCCGCCGCATTCCGCGGAGACATTTGTTTTTTGCTTTGTTTTTTACCCTGTATCTTCTGTTGAAACGATTACTGTTTTTTCAGCGCATCGAGCACCAGTTCCAACGCTCTGCGCCTGTGGCTGACGCCGTTCTTGCGTTCGGCATCGATTTCCGCAAAACTCAGGCCGAACGGTTCATACAAAAACATATTATCATATCCGAAACCGTTTTCACCGCGCTCTTCGAACAGAATGCGGCCGTCAACCCTTCCGACAACCTCAATATTGGGCTCTCCCGGACGCACAAGCACCATTGCACATGCAAAATGCGCAGTTCTTCTTTCGGCGGGAACATCACGAAGTTCGGCAAAAAGTTTTGCCCTGTTTGCGGCGTCATCATGCCCCTCCCCGGCGAATCTTGCCGAATACACTCCCGGTGCGCCGTTCAAAGCATCGACACAAAGGCCCGAATCATCCGCAAGCACGGCATCCTGCGGGCAAAGTTTCGCTGTTTCCTCCGCTTTTTTGCGTGCATTGCCGATGAACGAATCCGCATCCTCTTCAACATCGAGTTCAATGCCCGCTTCTCTCATTGAAACAATTTCTTCAAATTTGTCACCGAGTATCTCTTTAATCTCGCGAATCTTATTTTTATTGTTTGACGCTATAATCAGTCTCATTATTCAATCCTCCTCAAGCAATGCTTTTCTTTTCTGTTTTCGCTTATTTTTCGGCACAACCTTCGGCAGTTTCCGTCAGAGCAAATGCTCCGTCACATACTGCATGTATCCGTCCAAGCCGTCACGATCACGGGCATGAACCTCTTCAATCCCGAACAGTTCCATTGCATGTGCCAGAACAGCCGCCCCGTACATTATTATGTCATGTCTTTCCTTGAGCAGCGGATTCAGTTTTCTTTCCGTGCCCATTGTGCTCAATGCGACAATCAACCGTTCAACTTCAAACTTATTAAGAACGGCTTTATCGATTTCATCGCGGTCATATTCACGCATACCGAGCGCAAGAGCGGCAAGAGTGGTTATTGTTCCGCCGATTCCCGCACATTTTCCGAGTCGTCGGTTCGGCGTGCCGATTATTTCATCCATATAGTGGTTTATTGCGGTACGCTGCGTCTCAAAATCATCATCGCAGTCCGTTTTGCCGCTGTTTTGCAGCGCAATATCTTTTCCGCGAACGCAGCCTATCGGATAACTCACCTTACTTTTTGCCTCCGCAATCTGCATTGACGCGCCGCCGATATCAATGAGTGCGCTGCACCCGTCGGAAGAATTACATGCCGCTTCAAACGCATACTGCGCCTCTCTTTCTCCGCTCAAAACATCGACCGTGATACCGCATTTTTGCTTTAATCTGTTTACAAATTCAGCTTTGTTCGATGCATCGCGGACCGCACTTGTCGCATAGGCGAAAGGAATATATCCCGAATGACGGGCATTCGATGCCAAAGCTGAAATTACGGAAATGCTCTTTTCCATTCGTTCCTCATCAAGCCGCCCGGTTTGTGCAAGGCCTGAGCCGAGACGCGTTGTTATCACGAGTTTTTTTCCGCTCCTGCCCGCTGCATATCTGATTGAGTTTGAACCTATATCAATAACCGCAGCGGAATCCGCTCCGCCGACAATGTCTTTTTTTATGTAAGTATCCGTCATTTTTTACTCCCTTGCAGGTTGTATTCGCAGATTGCGCCTCTTCAGGGTTCTGCTGTCGGCTCCGCAGGTTCCGGCGTATCGTGAGCGTCGGCAGAGACCGGTGCGCTTGAAATCGGCACCGATGTTGTGATAATTGCATTCGGATCATCAACATCAAACCTTATATCTCCGTCCAGCATATATCCTTGCGTTTCGCGCATGTATCTTATCAGGAATTCACTGCTCGAAATGTATGCATTCAGCTCTTCAAGCCCCTCCTGCTGAATTTCGGCTTCCTGAAGTTTGCGCTGCTGTTCCTCCCTTTCCGCCCGAAGCCTGCTCATGGTTGAGTTTTGTTTGCCCGTCATCGCAAAAAGCACAGCAAGCAAAGCAAAACCCGCCGCTGTGAAAACAATGCCGAAATAAACCGTTTTTTTTGAAATATTGCGTCTGCTTTCTTTTTTCATATTCATTCGCTGTCCGTTCTTTTTTGCATCGGCATATGCCGTCGGCACTTATATGTCGTTGCCTTTATGCACCGTCGGCTGCTTCATGCCTTTTTGTGTTGTTTCTTTGCGCTTTTCATTATGCAGCATTCGAAGGATAATTGCAAGTGTTTTTTTGCCGCAAAAGAAATCGGCGGAGCAATGCATTCACCGCTCCGCCTTATGAAGTTAAATTTTCTGTTCGACTGCTTTTCCGATATTATCTGAATATGCGGAATGAGCAGATGAAGTTGCGGTGCCAATAGTTGGAATTGAACGAGCGTTCAACGATCCTGCCGTTGGACTGCGATGCATCGATCATTGTCCACTTGCCGCTGCATATTGCAACGTGACCGTAATAAACGATTACATCTCCGCGTTTGACGTTGTTGATATTGTTGTTGCGCTGATAGCGGGTGCAGCTGCGCCACATGTAACTCGTCATGTAGCCCTGCGAAATGCCTGCCTTGTTGATGCACCAGTATACAAAACCGGAGCAGTCAAACACGTTCGGTCCTTTTCCGCCGCGAACGTAGCGACAACCGAGTTTGCTCCGCGCAATGCGGATAAACCTGTCGATACGCTCACTTGCGCCTTCACCGGGATCGGGATCGGAAGGCTTGGGCGTAGGATTGCTTCCGCCGCCACCGCCGCCTCCGCCGCCTCCGGTTCCGCCATCCGTTACCGGGGAGGAGGCGCGCACCGCATCATCGGAAAACAGAACGTTCATGGTATGCCTTCCGACTTTGCCGTCAACGGTAAGCCCATTATTTTTTTGGAAAAGCTTCACGGCTTTTTCGGTAAGGCTTGTGTAGTAGCTGTTGATATTCTTTGCGCGGAGATAGTTAAGCTCATACAGTCTCTGCTGAACATTTTTAACATCCGACCCGTGCATGGAGTAGCTGAGCGCATTGCCGACTGCGTCATCGCTCATCAGCGTATCCCTCGTGATAGGTCCGAGATAGCCGTCCGCAATAAGCGAATTCTGCTCTTGGAACCTGCGAACCGCCATCTGAGTATCGGTTCCGTAGATGCCGTCGGACTCCGTTGTGAGATAACCGAGTTTTTGAAGCCTGTTCTGATAGAGCAGGATGTTGTCGCCCGAATCACCTATATTAAACGCTTTCGGCACACATTCCGGGTTATAAAGAGCTTCTTTTGTGTTTCTTCCGACTTTTCCGTCAACGGAAAGATTGTTTGCCGCCTGGAATTCCTTTACGCCGGCTTCCATAGCTTCGTCAAACCCGCCGTCCTCCGTATCGACATAGCCGAGTTCGTAAAGCCTTTGTTTGACAGCAACAACATCCTGTCCCGAATCGCCGATCATGCAGAGGTATGCCTTTGCATCATTCGACATAAGCAGTTCGTATGTTGCGGGATCAAGTCTGCCCGTGACCTCAAGTTCGTTCCTGCGCTGGAATACGCGCAATGCATTTTTTGTTATATTTCCGAAATAATCCGTGGGTTCATCCTGATCCATGTACCAAAGGATCATGAGCCTTTCCTGAACATCCGGAATCACATCGTTGTGTTCTCCTGCTTTCGCAACGTCCTTTGTTTCGTCAACGGGACGCATTGAAACGATCGGCACGGGAGTGATATAGATGTTATGCGTTGCCTGAGGTGTCGTGTTTTCGGCAGGGTCGGTATCGCCGGGCTGCTCCGTCGCTGCACCCGGGTCATCGGTGGATCCCGGTTCGGTGTTCTGAGGGGATTGGGTGACCGCCGCCGGGTTGTCACTCGAGTGCAGAGCCTGCTGATCGCCCTTGAAAGTTTTTGAAGATTTGCCGCCCAGCGCAACGCCGATAACGATTGCGCCGATTATGACGACCATGATACATGATACTGCAAGCCTGTATTTCACTGCAAGAGCAGGCAGTCTCTTAAAGAATGAAAGCACCTTGCCTCCTGCGGCGGAAACATGTTTGCCCGCTCCTCCCGCGGAGCTTTTGTTGTTGAGTGAATACGTTGTTTTTGCTTCAGCGTTTTTGCTCTTTCGGAATGTTGAAAGAACCTTTGCCCACAATGTGCTGAAGAATGATGCGATTGCAAGAAAAATACGTTTTGCACGAATTGCTGCTTCCGATAACAGCTTTTTCATACTGCCTCCTTCCCATCTGTCTTTCTAACAAATGCATTTGGTTTGCCGTTTGCACCGTGCGCCCGATGCCTGCGGCTCCCCGCCCGATCGCACAAAAGCGGGGACTTCGTTTTCGGCGGCGGCTCAGCCGTCAGCCGTTTGTGCTTTTTGATGCGCTGCTCCGTGCCCCTGATCGCACCCCTTACTCAACGCATCGTATACATTATAACACATATCTCAAAAAATGCAACCCGAATCGCAAAATTTGTTGATTTCACCGCATTTTCAATCCGGTTGCAGCGGGATAAAACGACAGTGTTTTTCGTTTCGATTTTACTGCTTATTCTCGTATTGCAATATTAATTTTGTTTTTACTCTGTTAGTTTTCGTTTTCGACTCGGCTTAGCAATTGCTTTTTGGTTGTGTTTGTTTTTCATCATTTGCAAATTTGGCAAAAAATGGCGGTATGGGACGAATTTTGTGGAATAAAGTGTTATAAACGTGACTTAATCAAAAATCCGCACAGTTTTTTCTGCGCGGATTTTCGTGATTCTCTATCATTTCAGTAATATCTGCATTACAGGCCTCAAGTGTCGGAGTTAAAGAACTTTTCAACACCGTCTGCGACCGCCTGAGCAAGCTTTTCCTGATAATTTGGATTTGCGAGCAAACGCTCCTCATTTGCATTGGAAATGAATCCGCATTCAACGAGTGCGCTCGGCGCGACAGGCTCGCGTACAACCATCAAATCTCCGCTGTTTGTCCCGCGATTGCGCTGCCCCGTTGCTTTGCAGATTTCGTCAAGGATAATTGTTGCAAGCGTCTGTCCTTTGGTGCCCTCTTTGTAGTAGAAGAGCCGTGTGCCGTCAACACTGCGATCGTCCGGGTACGAATTCATGTGAATACTGATTGCAGCATCGAAAATATCGAGTTTCATGAACTCTTTGCGCAGGCGCATATCCTCGTTTTTGGTTTCCGCAACGGCATATGAGCCCATGCGCGTCATAAAGACATAGTAACCCTTTTCGCCTAATTTTTGTGCAACGAACCGTGCAACCTGAAGGTTCAGTTCATCTTCACGAACTCCCGTATCAAGTCCGATCGAACCGGGGTCAAATCCGCCGTGTCCAACGTCAAGCAGGATGATCGTTTTGTCCGAAGGAAGTGTTTTAAGCTGCTCCAGTCTTGCCATGACGGCATTCATGTCGCCTTCCGTAACAACAAGCGGGATTCCGTCGGAAGGAGCCGGGGTTTCTGCTGTTTGAGTTGCCGGAGGATTATCCGTCTGAGCAGGTTCCGTTTGCAATGCGGGCGTATCCGTGACCGCAGGCTGCGGTGCGGACGGCTTTGCGCTCACCGGGCCGTGCGAATCGCCGTGGTTTGCACATGTTCCGCGGCAGGCGATCGATATACACACAACAATAATTGAAAGCAGCAGAACAAAAATAACAAGGCAGAGTATCCGTCTCGTTCTGTATACGCTGTCATTTTTGAATCCCATTGTTTTTCTCCGTTCCATCTTGTTTTTCTTTTTGTTTTAAATTTTTGCCGCAGCTGCACGGCAGAAGACCCGCTCACCGTCATTCGGATGTCAAAACCGCCGATCTTTACCTTATTATGCCAAACCTATGCGCAAAAATCAACGATAATTCCGCTCAATTTATGTACAAAATGTGAATATTTTCAGTAAAATCCAAAATCGAACCGAGTGACGCTCTGCCTCAGAAATTCGGGAATTTTCGGCTCAAAGTCATTCGTTCCGAAAACACCCGAACTTATACTTTTAATTTTGTGTAATTGAGTGTATTTTTCAACGTTCCTCACGGAAATAAGACAGGCCGAGGGCTGCCGGGGGCTGGTCCTCCTTTTTCCTGCGCAGCGAAACAATAATGAGTACGATTATTGTAACGATATAGGGCAGCATCCTGAACAACTCCTGTGACCGCCTTGTCAATCCGGAAGCGATCAGAAGGTATGCCCAGAAAAAGATTCCGAAAAGGTAGGAGCCCCATATTGCACGGGTGGGTTTCCATGTTGCAAAAATAACGAGCGCAACCGCAAGCCAGCCAAGGTTTTCAATCGTTCCGTCGTTTGCCCATGTTCCCTTGATGTAGTCCATAACATAGTAAACGCCGCCGAGCCCGGTTATTCCGCCGCCGATACAGGTTGCAAGATACTTGTAACGGGTGACATTTATGCCGGCAGCATCCGCTGTTGCAGGGCTTTCACCAACGGACCTGAGATTGAGTCCGCGATTGGTGCGTTTGAGGAATATTTGAACAAGTATTGCAATTATGATTGCGGCGTAAACCATAAAACCGTAATCAAAGAACATCTGCTTCAAAGTTTCGGGAAGCGGCAGCCAACCGAAAACCTCTGCGCGGAAGAGTCTGCTGGTTCTTTCAACGCTTATCTGACCGACACCGCCTGCAAGCTTGTTGAGGGAACCTCCGAAGAAATTTGCAATGCCCGCTCCGAAAATCGAAAGCGTCAAACCCGTGACGTTTTGATTCGTGCGCAGCGTTGTTGTGAGAAAGCTGAAAATGAATCCGCCCGCTGCTGCCGCTGCAAAGGCACACACAAGCGCGATCAGAATCAGCATGAACGAACTCGGAACTTTGCCTGCTGCA
>OHAR01000538.1_pt1 | contig 10556 bp, 9 predicted proteins | sample 1577211 | NCBI WGS metagenome assembly OHAR01 (sample SAMEA3879514, study PRJEB24766) | human gut metagenome | biome: human-associated habitat; feature: feces | place: USA | collected 1985/1987
TAGAATATGCAAGATTATATCTCGATGGCAATTTACAGATGTGGATAGATTCAGAAGATTCACTTGAATTATAGAACAAGAATAACGGGTAGAAAACTTCTGATGCCCATTTTACAAGGGGTTCGAGTTTTTTATGTCTGCTGGCGCTATTTCTCTGCTGGAGTACTATTTTCGGGATAATGGCGAAAGGCTTTAGCGGTATAGTTAGAAGCACCGTTTCCATATTTTGTATTGGTTATGGTTTTTATATAATCGCTGGAATAATAGTCAATTGTAGAGCAAATGAAATAGACACAGGGGATTAAGGAAGAGTTGAAGGCAGATAAACAGATGGAATGGGTAGCAAATAAATACTATACAAGAGTGTGAAAAGGGAATTTTGAATAAGGAGATGATTTGGCAATAAGGTGCAGTAATCTGGTGGAAAGCAAGTCTGAAAATGGCTTGCTTTTTGCTTTACAATGTGGTTAGTTGATGTATATAATTATGATAAAGAGATAAAATTGATTTTTATATTTTGGTTCGATATTGTGATGCAGTTTTTATCCCAAAAAGAGTAAAAATCGAATTATCCGCATAAACACAGGGATTTTAAGCAATATGAAACAAAAAATAAAAGAATTTTACCACTAATTTACTACGAATGAAAGAACCTTGATACGACAGAGAAAACAGCATAAATAAAGGCAAAATTGGCATTTCATACAGAATATGAGATGTCTTTTTTGTTGCTGTAATACAGTATAACTATTCTTTTTCTGCTTGATTATTAATCATTTTTTAGGACATGAATTGTCAAGAGCTTGTTGCGTAGCAATGTTTACACTCTTGATAATTTATGGAATAAAAAATATTCTGACAGATACTAGAAAAGTGATGACTACTCAATTTTCTAATGATATAATATGATAAATAATAATAGATAAACTTGAAGTGATTAAGGAAGTGTATGCCATGAAAAAATTTTTGAAAATAATGTTAATCATAATTGGAGCGATTTCTTTGATTTTTGTAGCTCTGATAGGGATTGGGTTATTTGTTGATGTTGAATATGATGACCATATTGAAAATGGTCGTTATACTTATGTTCCGGAAGAAGAAAATAAAGATAATGAATACGTGGAATTTACGATAAATGATTATGATAAAAATAATGCCAAGCTTGTATATTATGACACGATTGAAGAAGCTATTCAACTTTCCACTTTGAATGCTGAAAATGAGGAACTTTCGGTTCCTGCTGATTTTCTTAATCATGTTGATGAAACCTTGCATATATGGCAAGGCAAAAAATATGATACGATTTTCTATCGGGCTGGAAATGATAACGATGATATTCAAGGCTTAGTAATGGCTCGTTGTAAAAAGCAGATACAGAATGGGCATACACAATACGCATTTATAAATGCTACACCGGTTACAACGAAACGAGATAGAATTTTGTTAGATGATATTACAGAGCTTATTCACTCTTCTTTGAAATTAAGTGATTTCCAACAAGACTTAAACCCCGATTATCCAAGCAAGCGTTTTGTTTACGGCTATGCACATGATAAAGAAATCTATTCATTGGAAGTAGAAGGACAAAAACCGGACGGTGTAATTGAAATCAATGTATATGACAGAGTCATGTATCTATGGTATTACAATGACTTACAAAGTAACAAAAGAGGTGACCTTCTAAGCTACTCAGTAGATGTGCCTAAGTAAAATGTTATTTTTAGATAATGCATTATATCCACTATGATATGCTGTATCAAGCCGTATTGAAATGATTACACTTGCTATTTTATCAAGTATATTGGGGAAATAGCAAGAAATTCCAGTTTGACAATTTCATATCCATACACACAAAGCAGTTAGTCTTAGGATTGACTGCTTTTTTCTTACCAAAATTTCAGATTGGAGTGATGAAATGAGCGATATTTTTAAGGATATGCAGGCAAAAGTCGGCTGTGAATATCTTTCTGACCTGCCCTCTTACAAGCGTAAGGTGTGGCATGAAATGAAACGACTGAACCCTGCCAACTATGAAGAAAGACAGTTAGAAGATTTTTCAAAGTATGTGTTTGGTATGTCGTACCAGACCATAAAAGATGTGATGAAACAACAGAAAGGACGTGAGGAACAATGCAGGAAACAAGGGTGCTGGTGGAAACGAGAGGAACAACTGGCGAAGAAACAACATCATACTGGTTCGACCTGCCGATAGATGTTGCAGAGTTTGAAGAAAAGTTAGGTATCGGTGCAGAAAGTGGGGATTACCGCATTATCGAAAAGGTGTTGCCTTATGCTGATGAAGTCCACGAACATACAAGCGTGTACCAGCTCAACGAATTAGATTTTATGTACCGCCAGCTTTCAAGTGATATGCAGGAAGAATATGTATCACTACTTAAGGTGTTTGAGAATTTAGAAGCACTTTATATTTGCAGGAACGTGATTACGGTTTATCCCAACTGCAAAAGCATGATTGATGTTGCAAGGCAAAAGCTGATGAACGACCCGACGTTCAAGCATTTATCCGAGGACTGTCAAGAATACTACTTTGACTTTGAAGCCTACGCTTCTCACTTGCAGGAACACGGGAAATTTTTAGTAACAGAACACGGTATCTTTGAACTGCCAGAGTAGGAAATGAGGTGGTGCTTATGATTGATGATATGGCGGTTTACATTGCTAATCTTGGCAAATACAATGAGGGCTATTTAGTCGGTGCTTGGTTCACTTTTCCTATTGACGAGGAAGATGTGAAAGAAAAAATCGGCTTGAATGAACAGTATGAGGAATACGCTATCCATGATACCGACAACTTCCCCATTGCGATTGGCGAGTATGTTTCCATTGAAGAACTCAATGAGATGTATGAAATGATAGAGGAACTTCCCGACTATATCGTAGAGTGTCTGGACGAATTTATCAGCCACTACGGGACGCTGGAAGAAGTCGTGGAACATAAGGACGATATTTATTATTATCCCGACTGTGAAACCATGACAGATGTTGCCTACTACTACATAGACGAATTGCAGGCACTTGGGGATATTCCACCCAGCTTACAGAACTACATTGACTATGAAGCCTACGGGCGAGATTTGGATATGGGCGGTTGCTTTATTGAAACAAGCCGAGGTATGTGCGAGATACCATATTAACGCTGGAAGATCAGCGACAAGCATTGTTGCTACTGACAGCGTATTTCTCTTTAAGGGACAGTCTGAAACATGGCTGTCCTTTTCTCTTTGAAGAATTTACGAAAGGAGCTGAAAGAACTTGAAAAAGATTAAATCTTATACGGGTATCTGGAACGTGGAAAAAGTCTTGTATGCAATCAATGACTTTAACTTGCCCTTTCCCGTTACCTTTACACAGATTACATGGTTTGTGATTACGGAATTTATCATCATTCTGTTTGGGGATATTCCTCCACTTTCCATGATTGAGGGAGCATTTCTCAAATACTTTGGTATTCCCGTTGCTCTCACTTGGTTTATGTCGCAGAAAACCTTTGACGGAAAGAAGCCGTACAGCTTTTTGAAATCACAGATAACCTATGCCCTGCGACCTAAAATCACTTATGCAGGAAAAGCCGTAAAACTGCATAAGCAGATACTCAATGAAACAATCACGGCAGTAAGGAGTGTGAACTATGTTCCCGATAAAATATATTGACAATAACCTTGTCTGGAATAAGGACAATGAGGTGTTTGCTTATTATGAGCTGATACCGTACAACTATTCTTTCTTATCCGCAGAGCAGAAATTTATCGTGCATGACAGCTTTCGACAGCTCATTGCACAGTCCCGTGAGGGTAAAATTCATGCGTTGCAGATTGCCACAGAAAGCTCAATCCGCAGTATGCAGGAACAGTCAAAGAAACTGGTAACGGGAAAATTAAAGGAAGTTGCCTATCAGAAGATAGACGAACAGACCGAAGCGTTAGTATCTATGATTGGGGACAATCAAGTGGACTACCGCTTTTTTCTTGGCTTTAAGCTCATGGTTACGGAAGAACAGCTCAATCTGAAGAACATCAAAAAATCGGCGTGGCTGACGTTCACGGAATTTCTCCATGAAGTGAACCATACGCTGATGAATGATTTTGTTTCCATGCCGAATGATGAAATCAACCGTTACATGAAAATGGAAAAGTTACTGGAAAATAAAATCTCCCGTCGTTTCAAGGTGCGTCGCTTGGAAATCAATGATTTTGGGTATCTCATGGAACATCTTTACGGCAGGGACGGTATCGCCTATGAAGATTATGAATACCAGCTACCGAAGAAGAAATTACAGAAAGAAACGCTGATAAAATACTACGACCTTATCCGTCCGACAAGGTGTGTGATTGAGGAAAGCCAGCGGTATTTACGATTGGAGCATGAGGACAAGGAAAGCTATGTGTCTTATTTTACCGTCAATGCGATTGTCGGGGAGCTTGATTTTCCGTCAAGTGAAATCTTCTATTTCCAGCAACAGCAATTCACATTCCCCGTTGATACTTCTATGAATGTAGAAATCGTGGAGAACCGAAAAGCATTAACGACAGTTCGCAACAAGAAAAAGGAATTAAAAGATTTGGATAACCACGCCTATCAAGCAGGAAGTGAAACCAGCTCAAATGTGGTGGACGCATTAGACAGCGTGGACGAGCTGGAAACGGACTTAGACCAGAGCAAAGAAAGTATGTATAAGTTAAGCTACGTCATACGGGTGTGTGCACCCGATCTTGACGAGCTGAAACGCCGTTGTGATGAAGTCAAGGACTTTTACGACGACCTCAATGTAAAGCTGGTGCGTCCTGCTGGGGATATGCTGGGGCTTCATTCTGAATTTTTACCAGCCAGCAAGCGATATATCAATGATTATGTGCAGTATGTAAAATCAGACTTCTTGGCAGGGCTTGGGTTTGGTGCTACCCAGCAGTTAGGGGAAAACACGGGTATCTATATGGGTTATTCCGTTGATACGGGAAGAAATGTGTACCTGCAACCGTCCCTTGCCAGTCAAGGGGTAAAAGGTACGGTCACAAATGCGTTGGCTTCTGCTTTTGTCGGTTCGCTTGGCGGTGGGAAGTCGTTCTGCAACAATCTTCTGGTGTATTATTCGGTTCTCTTTGGGGGACAAGCGGTTATCTTAGACCCAAAATCAGAGCGTGGCAACTGGAAAGAAACACTCCCAGAAATCGCCCATGAAATCAATATCGTAAACCTTACCAGCGACAAGGACAATGCAGGACTTCTTGACCCATTTGTGATTATGAAGAATGTAAAAGACGCTGAAAGTCTGGCAATCGACATCTTGACATTCCTTACGGGTATTTCCTCTAGGGACGGCGAAAAATTCCCCGTGTTACGAAAAGCGGTGCGTTCCGTTACCCAGAGCGACAGTCGGGGCTTGCTCCATGTGATAGACGAGCTACGCCGTGAAGATACGCCCATATCAAGAAATATCGCAGACCATATCGACAGCTTCACGGACTACGACTTTGCACATCTGCTGTTTTCAGACGGTACGGTAGAAAATGCTATCAGTCTGGATAACCAGCTCAATATCATACAAGTAGCAGACCTTGTACTGCCAGATAAGGACACGACCTTTGAGGAATACACGACCATTGAATTATTGTCGGTGTCTATGCTGATTGTGATTAGTACCTTTGCCCTTGATTTTATCCATTCGGACAGAAGTATTTTTAAGATTGTAGACCTTGACGAAGCGTGGGCGTTTTTAAATGTGGCACAAGGCGAAACCTTATCAAATAAGCTGGTTCGTGCTGGACGAGCTATGCAGGCAGGCGTTTATTTTGTTACCCAGTCTGCCTATGACGTGTCAAAGGAAAGTCTGAAAAACAATATCGGTTTGAAGTTTGCATTTCGTTCTACTGACATCAACGAGATAAAGCAGACTTTAGAATTTTTCGGCATTGACAAGGACGACGAGAACAACCAGAAACGGCTTCGTGATTTGGAGAACGGACAATGCTTATTGCAGGACTTATACGGGCGTGTCGGTGTGGTGCAGATACACCCCGTCTTTGAAGAACTGCTACACGCCTTTGATACCAGACCGCCCGTACAGAGAAATGAGGTGGAGTGATGAAAGAAAGGATAAAAGGTGCGTTCACAAAAAAGAAGATTTTCCACTTTCTCAAAATGGCTCTGTTCGTGGTGGCACTCTCCCTTATCCTGCTTTCACTTCTGGGGACGGTGGCTCATGCGACGGGGCTTGTGGACGATACCATAAACGCAGAAAATCTTTACTCAAAATATCCCCTTTCCAACTACCAGCTTGATTTTTATGTGGATAATAGCTGGTCGTGGCTTCCGTGGAACTGGCTGGACGGTATCGGAAAATCGGTGCAGTACGGGCTTTACTGCATTACCAACTTTGTCTGGACGATAAGCCTTTATTTAAGCAATGCCACGGGCTATGTGGTGCAGGAAGCCTATAAACTGGACTTCATCAACGATATGGCAGACAGTATCGGAAAAAGCATACAGACCCTTGCAGGTGTAACACAGAACGGCTTTTCTTCTACGGGCTTCTATGTTGGTTTCCTGCTTCTCATTATCTTAGTGGTGGGACTTTATGTTGCCTATACGGGACTTATCAAACGGGAAACCAGCAAGGCACTTCACGCTGTTATCAACTTTGTGGTGGTGTTCGTGCTGTCCGCTTCGTTTATTGCTTACGCTCCCGACTATATCAAGAAGATAAATGAATTTTCATCAGACATCAGTACCGCTTCTTTGGACTTGGGAACAAAAATCATGCTCCCCAACTCTGACAGCGAGGGTAAGGACAGCGTGGACTTGATACGGGACAGCTTATTTTCTATTCAAGTGGAACAGCCGTGGTTACTCTTACAATTCGGGAACAGCAACGCAGAGGAAATCGGGACAGACCGTGTGGAAGCTCTCGTATCGGCAAGCCCAGAGGACGAGGACGGCAAGACCAGAGAGGAAGTCGTGAAAACAGAAATTGAGGATAACGACAACAACAATCTGACGATACCGCAGGTCGTAAACCGTTTAGGTATGGTGTTCTTCCTACTGTTCTTCAATTTAGGGATAACGATATTTGTATTCTTGCTTACGGGCATGATGTTGTTCAGCCAGATACTTTTTATTATCTTTGCAATGTTTTTACCTATCAGTTTTCTACTTTCCATGATACCGAGCTATGAAAGCATGGCAAAGCAGGCAATCGTGAGGGTGTTTAATACCATAATGACACGGGCAGGAATAACGCTCATTGTAACGGTGGCGTTCAGCATTTCCAGTATGTTTTATAACATATCTACGGACTACCCGTTTTTCATGGTGGCGTTCTTGCAGATAGTATGTTTCGCTGGTATCTACATGAAGCTGGGCGACTTAATGAGTATGTTCTCTTTGAACGCTAACGACAGTCAAAGCATGGGACGCAGGATTTTCCGCAGACCGTATCTGTTTATGCGACATAGGGCTAGGCGTATGGAACACCGTATTGCAAGAGCTGTAAGTGCTGGCGGTATTTCGGGCGGTGTTGCTGGTGCGGTGGCTGGAAGTGCCGTTGCTGGCAAGAGGGCTGAAAGAAAAAATACAGCTTCTAAAGAAAATCGGGGCAATACCACTTCCAGCATGGGACAGCGTGCAGGCTCAAAGGTGGGTGCTGTCTTAGATACGAAAAATAAAGTGAAAGACAAGGCAAACGCTGTTAAAGAAAATATCAAGGATATGCCGACACAGACCGCTTATGCGGTGTATTCCGCAAAGGAAAAGGCAAAGTCCAGCGTGTCCGACTTTAAGCGTGGCATGGTGCAGGAACAGCAGTCCAGACAGACGGGACGATTGGAAAAGCAGGAGCAACGCAGACAGAATATTGCTGACAAGCGTATGGAGCTTCAAAAAGCACAAGAAGCAAGGCAGGCACAGCGAAAGGCTGACGGATCAGCGACAACGGGAGCTACCCGTCCCCATGAGCGACCAGCCACAGCTTCAAAGCCGAGTGCGGAAAAAATGCAGGAAGTCAAACGTCCTGCCACAGCGACCACTTCAAAAGCAAGTGAGCCAGTCAAGACAAATGTTATCAAAGAGCGTCCGTTATCTTCTGGTGCTTCTGATAGAAAAGCGACCCAACCTACGCAGACAGTACATAGGCAGAATGTAGAAAAAGTGGTATCGCAGGAAACACGCCAGAATTACACCAAAGACCGCAGGACAAAGGTTCAGCAGACGCAGAGCGTCCAGAAGAACCAGCAGACCACAGAGAAAACCTGTAACCTTGTAACGAAGAAAGGACAGAAGAAAAAATGAAACTGAAACATATCGCTCTCATTGGCAGTCTGTTTCCTATCCTCTTTTCTCTGGTGCTTTTCTTTGGTGTCTTGATTAGTGCGGACAGCGACGACGAGAACAGCAACTTTTCTTCTGGCATTACGGGTATGAACTTATCCGCAGAAGTCTTGAAACATCAGCCTATGGTGGAAAAATATGCCAGAGAATACGGCATTTCCGAGTATGTCAATGTGCTATTGGCTATCATTCAAGTAGAAAGTGGCGGTACGGCAGAAGATGTTATGCAGAGTTCGGAAAGTCTTGGTTTACCGCCTAATTCCTTAGATACGGAAAGCTCAATCAAGCAGGGGTGTAAGTATTTTGCGTCCCTGCTTTCTTCCTGCAAAAATCAAGGTATCGACGATTTGAATGTAGCGATACAGTCCTATAACTATGGCGGTGGCTATGTGGGATATGTGGCAGGAAAAGGAAAGAAACACACTTTTAATCTTGCAGAGAGCTTCGCCCGTGAGAAATCGGGTGGAAAGAAAGTAACCTACACCAACCCGATAGCTGTTGCGAAGAACGGGGGCTGGCGGTATGGCTATGGAAATATGTTCTATGTGGAATTAGTCAATCAATATCTGACCGTGGCACATTTTGATAATGCGACGGCACAAGCGATTATGAATGAAGCGTTGAAATATCAAGGCTGGAAGTATGTGTATGGTGGCAGTAACCCGAACACTTCCTTTGATTGTAGCGGACTTGTGCAATGGTGCTATGGAAAAGCTGGTATCTCCTTACCGAGAACGGCACAGGCACAGTATGACGCAACCCAACATCTTCCACTCTCGCAGGCAAAGGCTGGGGACTTGGTATTTTTCCATTCTACCTATAACGCTGGTACTTATGTAACGCACGTCGGCATTTATGTAGGAAATAACAAAATGTACCATGCAGGCGACCCGATAGGATATGCAGACCTAAGTAGTAGTTACTGGCAACAGCACTTAATCGGTGCAGGACGAGTAAAACAATAGAAAGGACTTGAAAAATATGTTTAAGAAGAATAAGAAACAGACAGAAACTATCAAAGAACCAAAAGAAAAAAAGGTGCGTACTGTCAAGGTAGGCACACATAAGAAAACCGTGATTGCGTTGTGGGTGGTGCTTATCGCAAGCGTGAGCTTTGGAGTATATAAGAATTTTACGGCTATCGACCAGCACACGACCCATGAAAAAGAAATCATAGAGCTTCGCTTGCAGGACACCAACGGGATAGAAAATTTCGTAAAAAACTTTGCGAAGTCCTACTACACATGGAGTAACAGCAAAGAAGCGATTGAAGCAAGGACGCAGGCAATCAGCGGTTATCTGACAAAAGAATTGCAGGACTTGAATATAGATACCATTAGAACCGATATACCGACCAGCTCCACAGTTACAGATGTGATTGTGTGGCATATCGAGCAATCGGGAACGGACACTTTTTCTGCTACCTACGAAGTAGATCAGCAGATAAAAGAGGGAGAACAGACAAGAAATGTGAAAGCAACCTATACCGTAAAAGTCCATGTAGACGCTGACGGGGATATGGTAATCGTTCAGAACCCTACCCTTGCACCAGCAATCGAAAAATCAGACTATGAGCCTAAGACACCAGAAGCAGACGCAAGTGTGGACGCTGATACTGTCAATGACGCTACCGCATTTCTGGAAACATTTTTTAAGCTCTATCCAACAGCCACAGAAAAAGAGCTTGCTTATTATGTAACGGGGAATGTACTTGAACCTATCGGCAGGGACTATCTTTATTCTGAACTGGTAAACCCTATCTTTACAAAGGACGGGGACAATGTGAAAGTCAAGGTTGCCGTGAAATTCCTTGATAATCAGACAAAGGCGACGCAGGTATCGCAGTATGAGCTTGTGCTACATAAGGATAGCAACTGGAAGATTGTAGGATAAATGATATAGCGTGCATTTCCTATCAGATTTGCACGCTTTTACAAAACGACAAGAAAACTGTGCAAAAATATTGACTTGTAATGACCGAATGCTATAATATAAATGACAAGTGTACTTGGTATTATTTGAAGGGAGCGTTATATAATGGATAAAGAAAAAATACTATCACAAAACAAAAAAGAGAATCTATATCTTGATGAATACGAAAAACATATTAAACTTCAAGGGAAATCTTTTGGCTTAATGTTTGTTTTATTTATCTGCATTTTAATTCTTCTCATTAAAGCAGTTTGTAAAGAACCCTACTATGACATAATGACAAT
>OHAR01000551.1_pt1 | contig 10276 bp, 8 predicted proteins | sample 1577211 | NCBI WGS metagenome assembly OHAR01 (sample SAMEA3879514, study PRJEB24766) | human gut metagenome | biome: human-associated habitat; feature: feces | place: USA | collected 1985/1987
AAAGCAGAAAGGTATGAAGCAAAAGGAACTTCTTGCCCAATTACAGGTTAACGGCGTCGATATGAATGCATCAGGACTTTCAAAGCTTGAAGGTCAGATTCGTTTCGTGACAGATGTTGAGCTTGTTGCGCTTGCCGATATTCTTGAAGTGTCTGTTGACTACCTTCTCGGAAGAGAAAACTGATTTTTTTAACCGAATCTTTAAATTGCACCGTAGATTTTTTCTGCGGTGCTTTTATTTTTTGCTGATAAACGTTGACAAACGAGTATTTTAATTATATAATCATAACAGTGTTACATAACATTGTTATGAATTAGAGGTGGCTACTGTGATTAAAAACAAGGCAGCTTACACAATTTCATTCGAAACTCTTACGCCAAAACTTTTTGAAAGTTTGTACAGAACGGTAGGTTGGGAGTCGCCTTGCATTGACCAAATCGAAACCGCCTTAAATAATTCATATGCAAAATTTGTTGCATATGACGGTGACAAACCTGTCGGAATGGTTAGAATTATCGGCGACGGCGGTATGTCATTCTATATAAAAGACTATGACGTTATTCCAGAATATCAGAGTAAGGGTGTAGGAAAAGCGTTAATGCAATTTCTTGAAGATTACATACGCAATTCTATGCCTAAAAATTGGGCAGTAAGCCTTGAACTTATCAGTTCTAAAGAAGCTGTTGCTTTTTATGAAAAATTTGGATTTGAACAAAGACCGTGCGACTGGGATGGTCCGGGAATATTCAAAATGTTAAGATAAACTAAGGAGTGTTTCATTTGGCAAAGCAAATTGAGGGCGTTTACGAAAACATAATAGCCTGTGCCACAAAAGAATTTCTGAACAAAGGCTATGCCGATGCCTCACTGCGAACAATTGCTACTGAAGCACACACAACAACAGGTTCAATCTATACCAGATTTGGCGACAAAGAGGGACTTTTTGAGGCAATTGTAGGGAAGCACTACGATAAAATTATCGAGATGTACAAAGCCGCACAAGATGAATTTGCAAGTCTTCCTGAAGAATCACAACCTGACAATATGGCGAGCATATCAGGTAATTGTATGTATGACGGACTTTTGTATTGCTATGACAATCTCGATGTTTTTAAGCTGATTTTATTAAAATCAGAGGGAACAAAGTTTTCTCATATGATAGATGAAATGGTTAAAATTGAGGCTGATGCCACTCATAAATATTTGAATGTGCTTAAAAGACTCGGAAAACCGTCGCCAAAAATTGATACTAAACTTGAGCATATGATTATTACGGGTATGTTTAATACCTATTTTGAACTTATAATCCACGAAATGCCGATTGAAGACGCAAAACTTTATCTCAAAGAAATGCGTGAATTCTATACGGCAGGTTGGATGAAAATAATGGGGCAGGATTAAGCCCTATTATTTTTGAGCAGCAGTTAGCGATAGCTAACTTGAATTTGAATGATAACAGAAAATGACTGCAGCGTTTTCGTATCAGATATAAATTATCCACTTGGAGGAGGTCTATTCTTGAAAAAGCAATCAAATTTATCAAGACTTATGTCCTACGCAGGAAATCACAAATACTTTACTTATGCTTCCTGGATTCTCTCGGGAATCAGTGCTGTGTTTGCACTTGTTCCTTTCTATTATCTTTGGAAGATTATCAAAGAAGTACTTGAAGTAATGCCTGACTTTTCAAAGGCAACAAGTCTTGTACACAACGGATGGATGGCAGTAATATTTGCCGCTGCCGCATTTTTAATCTATGTTGCAGGACTTTTATGTTCGCACAAAGCAGCTTTTCGGGTTCAGACAAATCTGCGAAAAGATATGATGCACCACATCATTAAGTTACCCCTCGGAACTCTTGAAGCTCTCGGAAGCGGTAAAGTACGAAAGACTGTAAATGAATGTTCAGAATCAACTGAAACATACCTTGCTCATCAGCTGCCCGATATGGTAACCGCATACATAACACCTATCGGACTTCTGTTTATGCTGTTTTTCTTTGATTGGAGATTCGGTCTTTTCTGCTTAATTCCTATTTTGCTGAGTTTTGTTATTATGTTCACACAGATGACAGGACCTACACTTAAAACTAAAATGGAAGAATATCAGAATGCTCTTGAAGATATGTCAAATGAAGCTGTTGAGTATGTAAGAGGTATTCCTGTCGTAAAGACATTCGGTCAGTCTGTTTTTTCATTTCACCGTTTCAAAAAGTCTATTGACAACTACAGCACATGGGCAATTTCTTATACCGAGAGTATGAGAAAACCAATGTGTATTCTTACAATGCTTATTAACGGAATTTTTGCATTTATCCTTGTTGCAGGTATGTGGTTTACTTCAGGCGGAGTAACAACCGATTTAATTCTCAGCATCTTGTTCTATATTATCATAACTCCTGTATTAACCGTTACAATGACAAAAATAATGTTCCAGAGTGAGAACACAATGCTTGTTACAGACGCACTCAAGAGAATTGACTCAATCCTTAATCTTGAACCGCTTGAAAGCACAGATGTAAAAACACCTAAAGATAATTCCGTTGTTCTAAAATCGGTTTCTTACAGCTACGATAAGGAAAATAAAACAAAAAAAGCAATTGACAATATATCGCTTTCAATTAAGCCAAATGAAACAGTTGCATTTGTCGGACAGTCCGGCGGCGGTAAAACCACGCTTGCAAACCTCATAAGCAGATTTTTTGATGCAGATGAGGGAGAGGTGTTTATCGGCGGTGTAAATGTCCAGAACATTGACAAAACCGTTTTGATGAATACAGTATCATTTGTTTTCCAGAACAGCCGATTAATAAAAGGCACAATTCTTGATAATGTCAAAATGGCAAGACCTGACGCTGCAAATGAAGAAGTACTTCAAGCTATTCACAAAGCACAATGTGATGACATAATTAAGAAATTCCCCGAAGGTATCAACACAGTAATCGGAACACACGGCACATACCTTTCAGGCGGTGAACAACAGAGAATCAGCATTGCAAGAGCTATTCTCAAAAATGCTCCTATTCTTATTCTTGATGAAGCTACCGCTTTTGCAGACCCCGATAACGAAGCTAAAGTTCAGCAGGCAATCAATGAACTTGCAAAGGATAAAACAGTTATTATGATTGCACACAGACTTTCCACCATTGCAAATGCCGATAAAATCTATCTTCTTGAAAACGGCAAGATTGCCGAATCAGGTACAAATGACGAACTCGTTGCAAAAGGCGGCATATATGCAAAAATGATGAAAAACTATGTTTTATCAGTAAACTGGAAAATTTCAAAGGAGGGTAAATGATGATTAAAAAACTTCAGCATAAATTTGCTCTTTCGGAAAGAGGCGCAAAAGACCTTATTCAAGGTATAATCGCCTGTGCTGTACATTTCATTTATGTTTCCTGTAGGTTTACTTTACTTTTTCGTAAATGATTTGCTAAACGGCGGCATAAAACCCGAAAAAATATGGTTCTACATTGTGGGATGTATCATAGCACTTGCTCTGATTTTTGCAGTAACATATTGGCAGTACAATTCAACCTTTCTTGCAACATATGTAGAAACAGGCACAAGAAGAATTACGCTTGCTGAAAAGTTAAGGAAAATCCCTCTGTCATTCTTTGGCAAAAAAGACCTTGCCGACCTCACAAGCACAATTATGGCAGACTGTACATACCTTGAAACAGCATTTTCTCATTTCATCCCGCCGTTTATCGGAGCTATGATTTCAACCGTAGTAATCGCAATCAGCCTTTTCTTTTTTGATTGGAGAATGGCAATTGCTTCTCTTTGGGTTCTTCCGGTTGCATTTGCGATAATCGGCTTGTCATCAAAAGTTCAGAAGAGTTTAAACCGCAAGTCAATGGATGCTAAAATGGTTTGTGCAGACGGAATTCAGGAATGTATCGAAACAATTCAGGACTTAAAGGCAAATAACGCCGAACAGTCATATATGGCAGGCCTTGACACAAAGATAGACAATGTAGAAAAACGCTCAATAATCAACGAATTCGGCACATCAACATTTGTTGTATCCGCAGGACTTGTCCTCAAACTCGGCATTGCCACAACAGCACTTGTCGGCTCAATTTTGCTCGTAAACGGACAGCTTGATGTACTTACATTCTTTATGTTTTTGCTTGTTGTATCAAGACTCTATGATCCAATGCAGTCTGCTTTACAGAACCTTGCCGCAATCATCAGCACAAACACGAATGTTGCGAGAATGAACGAAATTCTTGATCATGATGTTCAGACAGGCAACACAAGGCTTACAAATAAAGGCTATGATGTTAAATTTAAAAATGTAGAATTCTCATACAACAACAAAGATAATGTTCTCAAGGATGTTTCGTTCACAGCTAAGCAAGGCGAAGTTACCGCACTTATCGGCCCATCAGGCGGCGGTAAAACTACCGTATCAAGACTTGCCGCAAGATTCTGGGATATTAACAAGGGCAAAATCACCGTGGGCGGTATGGATATTTCCAAGATTGAACCCGAAACTTTGTTATCACTTTATTCAATCGTTTTCCAAGATGTAACCCTCTTCAACAATACGATTATGGAAAACATCAGACTCGGCAAAAAGGACGCTACAGATGAGGAAGTTCTCCTTGCCGCAAAACTTGCAAACTGCGATGAATTTGTTTCTAAACTTCCCAACGGTTATAATACCGACATTGGTGAAAACGGCTGTCAGCTCTCAGGCGGTGAAAGACAGCGTGTTTCAATTGCACGAGCATTTCTTAAAGACGCTCCGATTATCCTCCTTGATGAAGCTACAGCATCACTTGATGTAGAAAACGAAACTCTTATTCAAACAGCTCTTTCAAAACTTATCAAAAATAAGACCGTAATTGTAATTGCTCACAGAATGAGAACAGTTGCAGGTGCAGACAAAATTGTAGTTTTGTCAGACGGTGTTGTTGCAGAAGAAGGTACAGCAGAAAGCCTTAAAAAATTGAACGGAATATTTGTTCATATGATGAACTTACAGTCCGAAAGCAGTAATTGGAAACTCAATTAAATATAACCACTAAACGCAAAAGGAACAACTATAACGTTTGTTCCTTTTCTGCGTTGACATATTAAAAACAATACTGTAATATTATTTTATAGGATAACGGAGGGATGAATGTGATTGACCTCAACAACATTGAAAAATACAGAGAAAACAATCGAATAGAGGCCAAAAAGGCAACAGGCGGATTACCTAAAAGCTTGTGGGAAACATATTCATCCTTTGCAAATACACTCGGAGGAATTATACTTTTAGGTGTAGAAGAATACAGGGACAAATCGCTTCATCCCGTAAATCTTCCCGATCCGGATGAACTTATTGAGGAATTTTGGGAGATAGCAAACGATATTCAAAAAGTAAGCACAAACATTCTTTCATATGATGATGTTTATGTGCAAAAAATTGAAGAAAAGCATATTATCGTTATTACAGTGCCAAAAGCAAAAAGATTTGACCGTCCTGTGTATCTTGACGGCAGTATTCATAATTCATACAGAAGAAACGGCGAGGGTGACTACCGTTGCACACTCGACCAAATTAACGCTATGGTGCGTGATTCCGAAATTAAAACACAGGATATGAATATCATCGAAAGCATGACTGCTTCCGTATTTAATACCGATTCACTCCATAGCTACCGAATAAAAATGTCAAATGTTAAGCCAAACAATCGGCTTCAAAATTTGTCGGATAAAGATTTCTTGCAGGCAATAGGAGCAATAGGAGTAGGTGAAGACCTTTTGTTTCACCCTACAGCCGCAGGACTTCTTATGTTCGGCAAGTCAAAATTTATCAAAAAAGAATACCCGTACTATTGTCTTGAATATAAGGAAACAACACAAGATGATAAACACACAATTATTTCATCAAATTTAAATTCTGACTGTGAAAACCTTTATGATTTCTTTATAAAGGTCTTTGAAAAAATTTCATACGATATAAAACTGACAGCAAACATAAAATCAGACATTACACCGATTACAAGTGCCTTACAGGAAGCTCTTGCAAACTGCCTTATAAATGCCGACTATTATGGTTCAAATGGTGTTGTTGTTATGAAAGATGATGAAAGCATTACAATATCTAATCCAGGTGGATTTAGAGTTGAACTCGACGCCGCAAGAGCGGGCGGTATATCCGACCCCAGAAACACGGCAATTATGCGTATGTTTAATTTGATAGGAATCGGCAGTAACGACGGCTTCGGTATTTCTAATATTTTCTCCGTTTGGAAAAGTCACGGACTTGTTCTGCCGGTCATTGAAGAAAGTTTCAAACCCGAAAACATCACCCTAAAGCTTTCGTTTGTTTCTGAAAGCAAATCAACTAAAACTCAAATTTTACAAAATCGTCCCGATATTGAAACAGACAGACAAGGTGCCGTAATTTCATACATTACTGACAACATCACGGTAACTTCAAAAGAAATTTCCGAACTTCTCGGAATAAGTCATAAAAAATCGAAGCAACTTCTTCACAAACTTATGGCAAAGGATTTTGTTATAATCAAAAACGGAAAATACACCCTAAAAGCATAGAAGGAACTTAATCAAATTTCGGAACATCAATCCGCATAAGCGTTGCTTGTAATTGCTAGGTTGCTTGTAATTGCTAGGTTGCTTATTTTTGCAAAAGGAAAACCGTCTGCTGTAAGAAAATCCAAAAATAAATTCGCCTATATCTGCCTTTCATGTGCCGCAACAGGGCTGTTCATAACTCTGCTGTTACAAAGTCTTGCAAGACGATCCCACAGGTGCAGTTGTGCCGATTGATAATTTGAGTATGGTTGTTTCAATAATCTTTTCGTACATGATTTTCAAAAAAAATGTCCGCAAAATCAAACATAAGTATTCATATAATAATCGCACACACTTATTTATGCTTTTACAGATTAAATTTAAAATTTACAAATTTGTGTAATTTTGCTTGACAATCACACAAAAAACAAGTACAATAAACAAGGTAAATTACCAATATTTGGAGACGTATCGAAGTGGTCATAACGGACATGACTCGAAATCATGATGCCCCTTGAGGGACGAGGGTTCGAATCCCTCCGTCTCCGCCACCGAAAAAGCCTGTAATCAAGCCGATTATGGGCTTTTTCTTATACCTTTTTCTAAGAGTAAGTGATCAAAGCAGACTTTTGTTTTTCTCTCCGGATTTTCTGCTTAGCCCTCCCTCCAACGACTTCCGAAGTCGCCACCCTCCGGTAGAGCAAGCCCTGTCTCCATCTCCTGTTTTAGACTTGTAATCCAAGTGGGCGCAGATGTTCGCCGTGATGGTAAAATCGCTGTGCCCCAGCCACTCCTGAATGTGCTTGAGGGGAACGCCGTTGGCCAGCAGCAAGCTGGCACAGCTGTGACGCAAATCGTGAAAGCGCATCCGGCGCAGGCCGTGGTCCTCCAAGAATTTTGGGAATGCCGAAGTCAAATAATTGGCCCGCACCCGCTTTACCCTCAAAAAAGCCCCGGAAATCAAGGCTTTCACGGCGCTTAATGTTCGACGCTGCGCCGCCGTCTGGCAGAGTACGCCTTCTGCTTGCGTCGGATGGAGCAGCCACATTCTGGGCAGTATTTCTGCCGGTTACTACTGGGTGCAAAGGGCTTTCCACACCGTTCGCAGGTCCGTGTACGCTGCCGGTAAATATCGGCGCAGAGTACCTTGTCGGTGGGCAGAACCGCCCGCCGAAAGTACTTACACAGCAGCGAATAGGAAATCGTCTGCACGCACACGCAGCCCTCGCCGTCGTCCAGCGGCAGGCAGTTGCCACCGTCGTAGTTGGCGCACAGCCGCCGGATCAATCGGTTGCAGCGTGCCCTTTGGGCGGGTGTCAGGCGCTTGATCTCATCCAACCTTTTTCACCTCTTTCTCCATCACATAGTTGATGACGCTGATTTTCGGGATCTTCAGCGTCGTGCCGATCTTCACGGCGTGGATGTACCCATAGTCGATCAGCTTGTAGGCCAGCTTGCGGCTGATGCCCAGCATCTCCCGAAGATCTTTGACGGTCACGATGTCCGGGTATTCCGGAAACATCATCTGATAAAGCTCTCTGAGCTCTCCTTTCTTCATAGGTTTGAACCTCCTTTGTCTGTTCTGAAGCCGCATTTCTGCGGCGGTTTTTGTTTGCTGCCGCTCATCCGCATCGTTCCTGCCCCGGAGTCTCACCACGGCGTATCGCTTCTTTGGTGCACTCTCGTCGCAGCAAGTTCCATATCATTCGCTTCCGCACTCGTGCGAAAGCTCATTCGTTTCACTGCTGCTCCTCTTCCCACAAAATCTTCGATTTTGCGGGAGCCCTGAATTATCGGGAAGTCGTGGCGTCACTTGCCGGAAGCATATCCTTTGGAGGCGGCAATTCAATTTTCAAGGTACACAGGGAGACAGTCCCCTCAATAGGTAGCCAGCGAGAAGGGCAATTTATAGACCCCCTCACTAATCAACTGGGAAATTTTTTTCGATTTGTACGAAAGAACTTTGAAAAATTCTTTGAAAGCCTCTCTACTAACCAACTGGGAAATTTTTTCGGATTTGAACGAAAAAACTTTTGAGAATTTTTCTGCGAACTCTACTACTAATCAACTGGAAACTTTTCGGGCAAATAACAAATGGGTTTAAAAAAATTTTTTTAAGTGCCCCTCCTACTAACCAATTGGGAAATTTTTTGAGATTTTGGCAAAGTAATTTGAAAAATCCTCTCAGCTTTTCAAAAGATCCCTTCACTTACTCTGAATAAGGGGTGCCATTTGGCAGGGTGTTTCGAGAAATCTCTCAATTTTTCTATCAAGACATAAAAAGCCGCCCTCCCGATAATGGGAGGACGGCTGATAATCACTATTGACTTATAGATGGCTCCTATAGGAATAGGGCACCGGCTAAGCGATCGGTGCCCTATTGATAGTTAATGTTTGAGAATAATATACCCTAGAATAAAACGGACTGGGATCATATCCAAAACCTTTATTTTCTAATAATGCGTTTAGAATTTGCCAAATATGTTTTTTGAGAAAAGGGCCCTTTATATGCCTCTTCATCAAGAAAACCTAGGATGACTTTGACTTTTTCTTTGTCATCAGGAATAACGATAGCCTCTTCTTTTATATCAATATCAATACCGGATTCTGATGCCAGCATTTTGATTTCCGAAGCTGTATAATTGACAAGGACTTGTGAATCGTTTATCATTGCAATCTTGCGTCTAATCCAAGTATTCGCCATTCCTCTAAACGCAACAGAATCCTCAATGGAAAGCTTCTCGCTTTTTGCAAATGAATCGACTTCAACATCTGTAGCCGAGCGGTAGTAGTCACTCAAATCAAATACCTGACGGGCAAAATAAAAGGATGTAAACTGTAATTCTCCGTCCGTGTAATAGCAATCAATTGTATCCGAAATACTAATTCCAAAACGCTTCTCTTGGAAAAAAGTATTGTTTTCAAAGAACAGATTGTACCATCTGGTTGATATATACTGTTCTTTTCTGAACCGCTGAAAGGCTACACTAAATTTTTCTGTTTCGCCCGTCTGAGTGCGTTCTCCTACAAAAATAGCTTTGATTTCGGGAAACTCGTCATTTTCTTTGTCAAAAGCAGCAACGCCTAATGGATCTCTTATGGCGTCCATAATTTCATCAGGAAGCTGAAAGCTCTCGATGGCTAAGAATTCGTCATTATGAGGCTTGTAGCTGCCGTCAAACGGAACTCTTGTTTTGTCGTTAATCAAGTCCAACTTTGCAGAAGCAAAGGCTTCACAGATTGCTTTCTGGGTTTTAGCGGCCAACTCCAAACGGAGAATTTCTCCATCCTTTGTTCCAGCCTTGATGATCATTACTGAGCAATTCTCAAACATTTCTTACTTCCTTTCTGCGTCCAATAACAAAAAGTCAAACATACGGTTTACAGTCTTAAGTTCCTGCTTACTGCGATATTTTTTCCTGGTAATCAGGATATACCCAGATATTCCGTGCTCTCCGCTCACCTGATAGAAATGATATTTTTTTATAAATAACAATGGGTTTGGGATAGCAGAATTGATAAACGGTGCGACGATTGCAATTAAAAGCGCAATCGCTGAGCACACGATCAGATTAAAGTCATCAATTACAATGCTCGCAAAGGGAAGCAAATATGTAAGAATGTAAATAACAATCCAGTTGTCATTCGGAGATATATCTGCAGTTCTGATAGGAATAGGGGATAAATTTTTCAGGCCATATTCAAACGACTTATAAAATAAAAGTATTATCGCTAT
>OHAR01000554.1_pt1 | contig 10253 bp, 7 predicted proteins | sample 1577211 | NCBI WGS metagenome assembly OHAR01 (sample SAMEA3879514, study PRJEB24766) | human gut metagenome | biome: human-associated habitat; feature: feces | place: USA | collected 1985/1987
AAGCGAAGGGACTGAACACCGAAATCAACCCGCTGTTCTCAATTTTAGATAAATCGGAAGAGTTCCGACGGCTGCAAGCAGGTCTTTGCGGCGGCAAGGGTCCCGCCGGCGTCTTTGGGTTGGGCGAAGCACAGCGAACCCATATCGAAGCCGCTCTGTTTTCAAAAGCAAAGCGGCCGATGCTTGTTGTTGTTCCGTCCGAGCAGGCAGCGGCAAGGGTGCACGAGGAACTTTGCTGCTATTATCCCGATGCGGTGCTTTTTCCGGCAAGGGAACTGCCGCTCAATGCCCACAGCTATGTTCAGTCACAGGAATTGACGTCAAAACGACTGCGAACGGCAGCACGGCTGATAAAAGGTGAACCCTGCCTGGTAGTTGCGCCGGTCGAGGCCGTTATGCAGCGCATGGCACCGCCCTCCGTGATTTCGGCATTCACTCAGACGGTTCGAACGGGCATGGTAATTGAACCTGCGTCCCTTCTGAAAAAATTTATCGATGCGGGTTATTCACGCGAGGAAATGTGCGAGGGAAGGGGGCAGGTCTGCCTGCGCGGCGGCTGTATCGATATTTTTCCGATAACGGCGGAAAATCCCGTCCGCATTGAATTCTTTGATGATGAAATAGACACAATGCGCGAGTTTGATCCGCTTAACCAGCGGTCAACCGAAAATACGGATTGCGTTGAGATTTTGCCCGCAACGGAACTGCCGCTGGATCGGGATATGCGGCAAAAGGGCATTGCGGCTTTGCGCTCAAAAGCGCATTATGCGGCGGAAACAGAGATTTTGCGTGCGGGCGGAATTCCGCAGAACGCTCTCTCACTGCTTCCGCTTTTTGTGCGGAACGAGATAACCTTGCTTGATTATCTGCCGGAGGATGCCTTGATTATTCTTGACGAACCCTCCCGCATTGAAGAAAGCGCAAGGTTCGCTTTCTCACGCTTCACGGATAATCTTGCGGATGTTCTGCACAGCGGGGAGGGGCATGAGCTTCAGGCGGGACTGTTGAATGCTCCGAGTGTCACCATGGCGGCGCTGGACAGAAGCTCAACCGCAATGCTTTTTGCGTTTTCAAGGAGTTATCAGCTGATAAAGCCGAAATTTCTTGTTAAATTCGATTCACGGCAGATTTCGCGCTACGTGCAGGGGGATACGGCTCTGCGCGACGACATCGGCCTTTGGCGGCAAAAAGGCTTCTCCGTTTTGCTTTATGCCGGCAGACATGCGGAACGGCTGCATGATATTCTTTCCGATTTGGGAATAGAAGCTCCCGTAACTCAAAAACTCGGCAGGGACATCGTTGAACGCGAAATAATTATCACCGGGCAAACGATTCCGCGCGGGTTTGAGTATCCGGAGCTTCGGCTTGCGGTCGTTTCGGAATATGAGCTTTTCGGTTCGGAATATCGTCCGGAGACAAAACCGACAAAGCACCCGCATAACAGACTGACGCTGTACGATCTCAGCGTCGGCGATCTCGTCGTGCATGAAGCGCACGGAATAGGCAGATTCACGGGCGTCAGCACATTGACGGTTGACGGAAAAACCCGTGACTATATCGAGCTTTGCTACCGTGACGGCGACAAACTGTTTATTCCGACGGATCAGATGGACAGAGTGCAAAAATATATCGGCGGAGAGGAGGAAAAGCAAAAGCTTTCAAAACTCGGCTCCGGCGAGTGGCAGAAAACCGTTGCAAGAACGCGGGCGAGCGTGCGCAAACTTGCATTTGACCTTGTGAAACTTTACGGCGAACGCGCAAGACGCAAGGGCTTCCGCTTTTCGAAGGATACGGATTGGCAGCAGAGACTGGAACTCAGCTTTCCTTATCGCGAAACTCCGGATCAGCTGACAAGCATTCAGGAGATAAAGGCCGATATGGAATCGGATAAAATAATGGACAGGCTGCTTTGCGGTGATGTGGGCTACGGCAAAACCGAGGTCGCGCTGCGTGCTGCATTCAAATGCGCGATGGACGGCAAACAATGCGCATTTCTTGTTCCGACAACGATACTTGCTCAGCAGCACTACAACACGCTCTGCTCCCGCTACTCCGGCTTCCCGATAAAGGTTGAGCTGCTTTCCCGATTCAGGACTCCTGCGGAACAGGCACGCATAAAAAAACAGACTGCGGATGGAACCATAGATATTCTTGTCGGTACACACAGCATTCTTTCAAAGGACGTAAAATTCAAGGATTTGGGGCTCTTGATCATCGATGAGGAACAGCGGTTCGGTGTCAATCATAAGGAACAGATAAAAAATCTGAAGCGAAACATAGATGTTTTGACCCTTTCGGCAACCCCGATTCCGCGCACTCTGCACATGAGCATGAGCGGCATACGCGATATGAGCGTTATTGAAACCCCGCCGGAAGCGCGTTATCCCGTGCAGACTTTTGTTGTTGAATACAATGATGCTCTTGTGCGCGAGGCAATCATGAAAGAGCTTGCAAGGGGCGGACAGGTCTACATTGTTTACAATATTGTCAAAACAATGGATATCTTTGCCGAGTCGCTGAGCAAACTTGTGCCTGAAGCGCGCATTGCCTATGCTCACGGGCAGATGAGCGAACGCCGGCTGGAAAACACCATGATGGATTTCATGGACTATAAATACGATGTTCTGATTTGCAGCACGATAATTGAAAGCGGACTCGATATTTCAAATGCAAACACCATGATAGTCTATGATGCGGATAAATTCGGCCTTTCACAGCTTTATCAGCTCCGAGGAAGAGTCGGAAGGGGCGCAAGGCTCGGTTATGCCTACCTCACATTCCGTCAAAATAAAGTTCTCAGCGAGATTGCCGATAAACGCCTGTCGGCAATAAAAGAGTTCACGCAGTTCGGTGCGGGCTTCCGTATTGCAATGCGCGATCTTGAAATTCGGGGTGCGGGGGATATTCTCGGCGCGGAACAGCACGGGCATATGGCGCAGGTCGGATATGATTTATACTGTAAAATGATTGATGCTGCCGTTAAGGAAGCAAAGGGCGAAACGGTAAAGCCGGAGATCGACACCGTAATGGAGATACCGATAGATGCCCATATTCCCAAAAAATACATTCCGCGTGAAACAGGCAGAATTTCAATGTACAAACGCATTGCGGCGATTACCGATATTGACTCGTTCCGTGATGTTCAGGATGAACTTATCGACCGATACGGTGAAATCCCGCGCTCAGTCCAAAATCTGCTGGATATTGCACTGTATAAATCCCGCGCAGCTCAGCTCGGTATTCTGAATTTCACCGTTCATCCGGAGGAGGTTCGCTTCACTTTCGGCGCCGATGCTCCGTTGGACGGCGCAAAGCTGTTAGCCGCTGTCGGAACAATTGACGGTGCGGCGTTTGCAGCCGGTGAAAAAATTGCGCTTGTCATCAAAAACAAACATAAAACCGGTGAAGAAATGTTCCGCATTGCACAGGATGCGGTCAACACACTGCTGCTCTGCACGGAAAACGCAGGTTGATTTCCTTTTTGCGGAAAAACAGCTGCATAATTCCCTTTACGAAAATACCAAATCCGAAGATATATAAACTCGGAGAATTTGCGAATATCTCGGCAGGAGCGGCTTTCATTCCGCAATGATCGGGAGCCGTTGACTTCATATCGGCGAAATGATACAATATAGCGGCAGGCTGCACTGCCTGCAAAATCAACCGTGGAGGCATATGCATGTATCAACAGAGTGTGGACAGATCCGGCGGATCGCAAAAAAGTGACCTTATTCTTTTCATCGTTCTGATCATTGCTTTTTTCGCAGTCGGGGCGGTGGTCATGTATCTCGAAAAGCTTGTTGATTCGAATGTTCCGCGCTACGTTTTTATCGGGCTTGTTCTTGCCGCAATCTATGCGATCTACAGGCTGCGCATCATCGGCTTTCGCTACACTGTGTTTTACAAAGAGCCGGAGACCGTTTACGATCCGCGTTTTGACGATATGATTACGCATGAGGATTACCCTTACCCTGTCGGAACAATAGTGTTCGAACGCATTGTAAGTGCAAAAGGCACAACAATCGAAACTCTTTGCGGCGGTGACATAGTTGCCGTCTGCACTCCCGGCAGCGAATATTCGGGTGAAAATGCTTCGTCGATTATCGACTCCGCAAATGTTTCATGCAAAAAAGCGGAAAAAGCTTACTCCGTTGTGTACAAAAAGGGTGATGCGCTGCACAGGATTTTTTTCAATCCCGATGAAGAATTTCTGAACCATGTGCGCGAGATCGCTCCGCAGGCAGAGTTTTGCTGATTCGGAACACGCGTTGCGCGGTTTCGGAATCTTTTCATGATTTTTCATGATTAACGAAAATGTACAGAAACTGAAGAATACGATTCGTGCGGGAAGGGCGATGCACGGTTATCTTGTCACAAGTGCGGATTGTGATGAAACCGCGCCGGAAGGTGAACCGTCATCGACTGCGGAGCTTTTGCGTCAGTGCGCCGCACTGCTGCTTTTCGGCAGCGAAAAAACGGAGATGCTGGAATTCTCTCCGGATTTTTACGAGCTGAACGGCGGCGCAAAGGTTGAACAAATGCGCATGATTCGGCAGGAACTCAGCAAAAAGGCGTTCGGAGGAAACAACCGCGTTGTTGTAATCACCGACGCCCATATGATGAACGACAGTGCGGTGAATGCAATGCTCAAAATGCTCGAGGAGCCGCCGGAAGGCACGTTTTTTCTGCTTACGGGCATTGAACAGCGCATTCTTCCGACGATTCGTTCGCGCTGCCAGATCGTTCGTCTCGGAACGGCGTCTGCGACGGAAATCGGTGCGGAGCTGATTCGCTTGGGTGCCGCAAAGTCGGAAGCGCAGCGTTTTGCGGCGCAGAGCATGGGGTCGCTGACCCGTGCGAAGCGGCTCATGCAGGACGAAGCTTTTCAAAAACTCAGGCAGAATGCGATTGAAGCTTTGCTTGATATTTTTGAAGGGAAGCTGCCGTTCGGGTGGGCAAAATCAATCGGCAGGGACAGGCAGGCTGCAAAAGAAAGCCTGGGGTTCATGCTTGCTGCATGTCATGATGTTTTAAACAAAAAAACAGGAGCTGCGGGCGGCAGTTCGGGAGGCATGAGGCTCAATAATGCCGCCGGCGCATTGTCGTTCAGTGCAATTCATTCCGCAGTCATAAAAATCGCAGAGGCGGAAATGCGGCTGAGCTCAAATGCGGGTGTGAACCCGATTCTCGACAGGCTGATAATAGATATTGCCGAGGCAATATCCGATTAATCTGTCGGAGCAGGATTTGCCTGTTTTGGGCATGCGGCGGATGCATTCAATAATTTGATGAAAAATTGGGACGGTTTAAATAATGAACAAGGTAATCGGAGTTAAGTTTAAGGACAGCGGCAAAATTTACTATTTTGATCCGCTGGAGTTGGAAATAGAAAAGGGCGGCAATGTAATTGTTGAAACCGCAAGAGGACTTGTTTTCGGTGAGGTTGCCGAGCCGCCGAGGATAATTGCGGAAGAAAGCATCGTTGCTCCGCTGAAACCCGTTGTCCGCGTTGCAACGGATGAGGACAGAGAGCAGCATGAATACTATCTCTCAAAAGAAAAAGAAGCCTTTAAAACCTGTCAGCGCAAGATTGAAGAGCACGGGCTTGCAATGAAACTTGTTGATGTTGAATACGCATTCAACGGTTCTAAACTCAGCTTCTATTTCACGGCGGACAACAGAGTTGACTTTCGCGAGCTTGTAAAAGACCTTGCCGGCATTTTTAAAACACGCATTGATCTGCGTCAGATTGGCGTTCGCGACGAAGCAAAAAAATGCGGAGGCATCGGTGCATGCGGGCGTCCCGTCTGCTGCAGCTCATTTTTAACGGAGTTTATTCCGGTTTCAATAAAAATGGCAAAGTCCCAGAATCTTTCGCTGAATCCGACAAAAATCTCCGGCATTTGCGGAAGGCTTATGTGCTGCCTGAAATACGAACAGGAATGCTACGATATAATGCATAAACAAATGCCCACCGTCGGCACCGAATGCGTAACGGTTGACGGAAGCGGTGTTGTTATCGAAAACAATGTCATAACCGAAAGGACAAAGGTCAAAGTAACGCTTGCCGATGGGACGCTTGATGTTCGGAGCTATCCGTTCAACGAGCTGAATTATGTCAACAAAAACGGGGTTCGCTGCTGCGGCTGCGATGAATGCGGCGGTTCATGCTGCGGCAATGCCGATGATGATGGAATGCCGCAGCAGGCAGCTTCAAAACCCGACTCCTCAGACGAAGTCGAAAAAGAAGCAGAGTTTATTGATGAACCTAAATACGACCGAGCTGATATTTATTCGGACGATGAATTTCATTCCGATGAAGCGGAAAAGGGTGACGGAGAACTGCCTGCCGCAAAGCCTGCAAAACATGTAAAGTTCTCCAAACCTTCAAATTTTCAGAAAACCGCAAAATCTGCGCAAAAGGACAATCGGGTGCAAAAACACTCCCAAGGGGGTGACAGCGGCCGAAAATTTAACAAAAAGCAAAACAAAAGACAATGGACGCCGCGCTCAAAGTCTTCCGAAATGCTTGAACACGAGGACGAGTTCGACGGAGTTGAAAAAGGGGACAGACCCGACAGACCCGGCGGCGGATTTAAAAAGCAGCAGAAACCTGCAAAATTCAAGAAAAAACCAAGGTACTATGACCGACGCGCCGATAAACGCGCAAAAGCACCGGCAGGCGATGCCGAAAGTTCGAACCCGAACTGAAAGACGAACAACCGTAATTAGAAATAAACACTTAAACATTTAAAGAACTGCTGCAAAATCAGGTCAGGTTTGCAGCAGTCCCTTTTTGAAATCCGAATCAAAAAAATTAAAAGAGTTTACTCATCATGAAGCAGTCTGTTTTGCGCATCCCGGTTCACCGACTGCCAAAGATCCTCTGCGGCGGCTGTTGTTTTGCGGCTCAGAATGTCTTCACGGGCGAAAGTAAGCCTGCGGTTTCGCATAAGGACTCTTCCGGCAGCCATTGTCATAACGCACTCATGCCCGCTCATGCCGAAGATAATATGCCTGTCCGTATTCACGGCACTCAGCGGCGTGTACGGGATATAATCCATAATGATTATATCCGCAGCCGCACCTTTTTGAATCCTTCCGATCGGGATCCCGAACGTGCGGGATGCAATCTTGGCGTTCCCGTCAAAAAGAATGCGTGCAACTTCCGGAAACCCGGCGTTCGGCAGGCCTGCGGTGTGTCTCAGTTCACTCAGCGACATTTTTGCAACTTCAAGCATATCGGCTGCATAGGAGTCGGAACCGATGCCGAGAGTAATGCCCTTTTCAAGTATTTTGAACACGGGGCAGCATCCCGTGCTGTTAAAAAGATCCGATTCGGGACAGTTTACAATGCTGCTTCCGCTTCGGCGGATAATATCAAGCCCGACATCATCCACATATGTGCAGTGTGCAAGCAGCGAATCGGGTGTGAGCACACCGGCGTTCTGCAATCGCTGAACCGGGCGGCAGCCGTATTTCTGCGTGGAATCATAAAGATCATCCGGGCTTTCGGAAACACTGATGTGAAAACCCGTGCGTCCTTTGTTGCGTACAACGCATTTGCGAAGCGTTGCATCCGACAGCGTAAAGGATGAATGCAGCCCGAACATTGCGTGTATTGTCGGAATATTCATTGCGGAAATGCTGTCATAAAAATTCAGGTTTTCCGAAATTGCAAGTTCGCTTTTTTCGTTCCCGTCGCGGTCGCTTGTTTCATAGCAAAGGCAGGCACGTATGCCGCAGTCGCGAACGGCGGAAGCAATCGAACCAAGGCTCCCTGTCGGTTCAAAATAGCTTGCATGACTGTCGAAAACGGTCGTAACTCCGTTTTTAATTCGTTCGGCAATTGAAGCATATGCGGACATTTTGACAAGGTCAAGCGTGAGATGCCTGTCGATGGACCAGCGGCCGTTATGCAAAAATTCATAGTATTCTGCCCGTTCGCTGACGGGAAGATCAAATCCGCAGGTCAGAGACGAATAAAAACGCGTGTGTGCATCAATAAAACCGGGCATTATTATGCCGCCGCATGCATCGATAAACTCCGCACGCGGATATTTTGACACAAGTTCGGCCGTTGTGCCGACTTCGCAATGCGGCTCCCAACGACGACAACGCCGCCGTCCTTCATGAAAAATTCATCCCCGGGAACCCTCGTGATAAGGCTGCCGTTCGCAATAAGATACATCGGTTCCTCCGTGCTGCATAAAAACACCGATTCACAAACTGTTTAATAAACAAACCCGAAAACGCACTGAACGAATCGCTCCTTGCGGAAAAGGATTTAAATTCTGTTTTTCGCAAATACGATTTGAACTCAACGCGAAATCGGCCTTGCGTGCTGCACTGAAAATACGGCGCGCATTCGGTATTCGCAATACATTTGTTCACAAAAAAATAACGCACATATTAAAATCATATCATGTTTCCGGACGGTTTGCAACTGTTTTTTTGTATAATTCGAAAAGTGAAAAAATCTTTCGTTTTCCCCTTGCAAAGCCAATGGGAATGTTGTATAATTAAAAAGTCGCATCCCGTTCGAGGTTTTGCCGCACGGCAAAAGTGGGTGTGTTGACGGCCGGGTCCCGTGCAATTTTCTGCCGTGAACCATGTCAGGTCTTGACGGAAGCAGCATTAAGCGGATAAGACGATGTGCCGCGGGGACGCCTGGCAGGAGCATTCATTCCCTTGCCGTGTGCAGTTCGCTGCTGAAGAACGGGTGCGATTTTTTCTTTTAGATACAGTATCAAAAACAGAACAATCAAATTGAACTATTGAATTGCTGCGGCTCGGACTGGTGCGGAATGTGGATTCCGCATCGGTTTTTTTGTGCTTTTTGCTTCACATTCGTGACTTTTATGTGCGCGACTGCCGTTTCGAAAGCTTGTAAACGGCAACAGGCTTTTCGCCGCAAAATTCAACGGTATAACCGGCACCGGGTGCCGGCGTGAAGGCGAATCTGCCGTTCGGATTCGGAAAAAAATGCGCAAGCACGCCGCCGATAACGCCGCCGTGGGCAACAACGACTGCATCAACCCCTTCGGAAATGACAGGTTTCAGTGCCTCAAGTGCGCGCGCCGTGACCTGCGCACCGCTTTCGCCGTTTGGACAGATGTTATCCTCATTGTTTCCTGAAATCCATTTGATATATGCAGGATCATCCTTCAGTTCGGCATAATTCCGCATTTCAAAATCTCCGAAGTCCGCTTCACGCATTCCGTAAAGCACACTGTGCGGAGTGTCCCCGTAGATAGCGCGAAAACTCTGCTCGGCGCGCAGCATTCCGCTGGTGTAATAACGCTCGGCGGTCGGATAAAAGCCCGTTTTTGCACGTGCTTCAAGTTCTGTATAACTCTCGGGAAGAATGGGCAAATCGGTACTGCCGTAATAAATATGCAGCATGTTGCCGCGGGTCATACCGTGCCTTATCAGAGTCAGCTTCATTATTAAAAACTCCTTTTATTATTTCAGCCTTTCGGGCAGTCCGCAAAAGACCCGAATAACACTGTCTGCTTTTGCCGCAGCCTTTGCAAGGGCGGCGCCGTGCAGCTCGCGCCAAAGGCGATCCTTCTCGGAGAGAGGAACAACGCCGCAGCCGATTTCGCGCGCAATGAGTGCAGTCCGTTTTTTTTCGGACAATGTGAACAGCGGTGCAAGAAAATCATCGTCAAGCCGTTTGACTGCCGCGTCAAGGTCGGCATATTCGGCGGCAATTTTTTGAGTCAATGCCTCAAAATGAATGTAAACACTGCTGTTCCCGCCGATAACGTAATCGAAAACATTTGCTTCGGTGCTCTGTGCGGCGGCAAGGTCGAGGACGGCGGCGGCATTGAACCCAAGCCGCTGCACGGCATAGGTCAGCTTGCCCTGATATGCGCCTCCGATAATCAGCGTCAGCCCGCCGCACTTATCAATTTCATATGTTTCGTTTGAGTTCATATAAATACCTGTTTCAGTTGTTTTTTATCGATTCAATTGCTTTGATCCGTTCACATGCGGCCAAACAGAAGCAGTGCCGCAATGCCCGCAAGCTCCGCAAGTGTAAGCGAAAAGCCTGAAATATCTCCGTTCATGCCGCCGAGCTGCTTTTTTTCGCGCAGAATGCAAATCCAATATACCGCAACAGCCGCAATCGGCGCAAAACCGACTTTGCCGCAGAGCAGCGGGGGAAGTACAAAAAAGAGTGCGAGCTGAACAAAGAGCGAAACGACGGAGGCCGCGCTCCGAACAGCTCCGCTGTACTGGCTCGT